>JACCDN010486422.1_pt1 | contig 16036 bp, 16 predicted proteins | sample 7441691 | NCBI WGS metagenome assembly JACCDN01 (sample SAMN15323439, study PRJNA562643) | freshwater metagenome | isolation source: river surface water | place: USA:Blue River Watershed | collected 2017-08-16
GTAGTTGTAGCCCGGCGCCGTCGATTTCGTTCACGGCGCTGGCGGAGACTTCCAGGGGGGTGTTGCCGCTTTGTGTGCTGGACCAGGCCAGTAGGGCGTCTCGGGTTTCTAGTGCGCTGTAGATGTTGAGCTCCGCCGGTAGCGCAAAGGGTGTATGCATAGGGGTTGCTCTTGAAATACTTGCTTCAGGGTGTGCAGAACTTCTGCACTGCATTGAGCAAGGAGCTGGGTGAAAAGGGCTTGACCATCCATGCTTTTGCGCCAGCGGCCTTCCCAGCGGCCTTTTTGTCTTCTGACGTTTCGGTGGTCAACATCAGGATGGGCATGAATTTGTAGGCTGGTAGCTGTTTGGCTGCTATGACGAACTCAATGCCATTCATGTTGGGCATATTGACATCGCACACCGCCATTCCGATCTTTCGACCATCGAGCAATGCAAGCGCTTCTCTACCGTCACCGGCTTGCAATACGTCGTAGCCAGCGCCTTTTAGCGTCATTGCCACGACTTGGCGCAAGCTCAATGAGTCGTCGATGACCAAGACTGTCATTGCCATCCCGTTCCCTCTCAATAACAATTAGATACATTGTTTGATTCATTCTAGGGAGGCGATCTGGCCTATTGAATCAGGTCAATACCTGAATTTTTGTGAAAATTTAGCCGCCAGTTGAAATCAATCCGGTGCGGATCGCGTAACGCACCAGACCCGTTACTTCATGGATGTCTAGCTGCTTCATCAAGGCGGTTCGATGCGAATCGACGGTCTTGAGGGAAAGGTTGAGCTGGCGCGCGATGTCTTTAGAGCTCTGGCCCTCTGCCACCATCCGCAGAACTTCTGTTTGACGTGGGGTGAGGGATTCGGCACTGCGCCGCGTTTCTTCTGTGCTCGTGGAACCTGCGCCATTGAGGCACCGGGTCACTGCAGGACTCATATAGGTCTTGCCGTCGCGGATCGCACCGATAGCCAACTCCAGCTCCTGCGGTGCGGCGTCTTTGAGGATGTAGCCTACGGCCCCACTGCGAAGGGCTTGGCGCACGAACTCTTCATTTTGGTGCATGGACAAAATCAATATGCGCATCTTGGGCCAGGCCTTGACCAACCGTGCGGTAGCGACCAGGCCACTCAGTCCAGGCATGGAAATGTCCATCAGCACCAGATCAGGTTGCAAGTCTTGGGCTAAGTCCACTACCTTGCGTCCGTCTTCGGCCTCGCCGACGACCTCAATACCCGCAATGGACTCCAGCAGCTTGCGCAATCCGGCACGCACCAGCGTATGGTCGTCAGCAAGCAATACGCGCAAGACTTTCATACACAGTCCTCAGTACCGCGAAACGGGCAGCTCAGTTGCAGAGTGCATCCTTGACCGGGTTGCGACTCTATAGCGAGATGGCAACCGCTGAGCAAGGCGCGTTCCTGCATGCCAAGTAGTCCCATGCTGTTCCCCTCCATGGATTTTGCGCGGGCAATTGCCTCATCAAAACCGACCCCGTCGTCCAGTATGCTGAGTGTGACGCTTTTGCCGTCATTGAGCAGCGATATGCTGACCAACTGCGCTTGTGCGTGGCGGGCAATATTGGTGAGGGCCTCTTGGGTGATGCGGAAAATCGATATCTCAAGATCCGGATGCAGACGACCATAGGGTTGAGCGTCTTCCACATCAAGGTTCAGGGCGAAGCCGCTACGCCGTGCTGCTTCGTTGGCAGCCCAGCGAAGTGCCGGACCCAGCCCCAACTCGTCCAACATCGATGGCCGCAATGAAACAGCCATCTGGCGTACCTTTTGCAAAACATCAACCACAATTTCGAGGTTTTCTGCGCTTACGGCTTCCGGGTTCTGGTTTTTAAAGTGCCGGGACGACTCCAAATTGATTTTCAGGGCGGTCAGCGATTGACCGACCTCGTCATGGAGTTCGATGGCCAATCGTCTGCGTTCCGCCTCCTGGATTTGCACGATGCGTTGTGAAAGGGCACGCAGTTCGCGGGCATTTTCATGCAATGTGACCTCAGTCTGGTGCTTATAGTGCGCCATTTCTATGACCGTTTGAAGTTCGCGCTGCGAAAACGGTTTGAGCAAGTATCCGTAGGGCTCCGTTAATTTGGCCCGTGCAATGATGGCCTCAGCCGAGAACGCGGTCATAAATACGACGGGGACGAAGAATTGGTCGCGGATGATTTGGGCGGCCACAATGCCGTCCATGGCGCCAGTCAAATTAATATCCATCAGTACCAATTCGGGATGCAGGCGGCCCACTAGCGCTATTCCGTCTTCACCATTGGTCGCATGGCCGATGCAGATGTACCCCAATTCAGTGAGTTGCGACTGAATGTCACGCGCGACAATGACTTCGTCTTCAACAATAAGAATTTTGACGTGACCCATCATTGCAGTCTACTATGTGTCCAATCGACAGTGTGCAGGGCCTCCCTTTGCGATTGTTTGATAGTCAGCTTCTTTCCAGTTCTTTTCGAAGATCTCTGCGTGGGGTGTCCCAGTTCACGATGATGTTGAAGTTTCTTGACAAGCAGTCCATCAAGACACGGGTGACCGTCTCAACGCTGGCCATTTTTTTGGTCAGCATCTGGGTACTGACCTTTTTTGTGCAAGCTTCGCTGAAGGCTGATTTGAGAGCCCTGGTGGGCGAGCAGCAACGTGCGCTCTCAAGAGTACTTGCCGACCAAATAGACGCAGAATTCCGGGAACGATTTGCCGTGTTGAAACATCACGCGTCTGGCGGTCTTGGGCTGTACCTGCAGTCAAAGCCAGGCTTGATGCAACAGCGTCTCGATGAAAGTGCGGCGTTGAAGTCTCTGTTCAATGGTGGGATTTGGCTCTGTGACAAGGGCGGTACGGTTGTTGCGTCAGATCAGGCAGCATTGATCGGCAAAAGCTTTGCCGATCAAGAGTACATGGTCACCGTGCTGAAAGACGGAAAGCACGCCGTGGGTAAGCCTGCCAGGGACGCAACGTCCAAAGGATCTGGCTTTGCTATGGCAGTTCCTATTTTTGATACACAAGGTGCAGTTATTGGCGCGATGGTGGGCTTGACCGATCTCACCGAGCCGAGCTTCTTGCGAAGCATCACAAACGTTAACTACGAAAAGTCAGGCGTGCTCTTGTTGGTTGATCCAAAGCACAGGATTATTGCCCTGGCTTCGGACCAACACCGTACGCTGGAGGTACTGCCTCCCCCTGGTAGCAATGCTGTATTGGACCAACGGTACAGTGGCGACGAAAGTACCTTTGTGTTCGTCAATCCTGTGGGCGTTGAAGTGGTGAGTTCGGCAACTTTCATTCCTTCCACTGGATGGTTTGTGGCGGTGACGTTGCCAACGGCGCAAGCATTTGCCCCTGTTCAATATGTGATGCAACGGGTCATTTGGATGTCACTGGGTCTAACGGTAATTGCTGGATTTTTAATGTTGTGGACCTTGCAACGCGCTTTTTACCCAATGCTTCAAACGGTGCGTGAGCTAGCCACTATCGCTGGTCTTGAACACCACAAACAGCGACTGTCGATTGTTCGACACGATGAAGTCGGCGAGCTGATCGACGGGTTTAATCGTCTGCTCGACGTCATTGAAGCGCGGGAGAAAACGCTGCGACACAGCGAAGAGCGCCGGTTGATTGCAACAAAGTCCGGGCGTGTTTCCATTTGGGAGGTAGATGTTGCGACCGAACAGTTGCGATGGGACGAAAATGGCTCACTCCTGTACCAACAGCCGCTTCAGAAACTGACTTGCACCATGGCAGAGTGGGAGAGGGCGGTTCACCCACAAGATTTCCGGCGCGTAGTGCAGGCCTATCGTGATGCGGTTGACGGCAAAGGTGACTACCACCAGGTCTTTCGAATTTTTTGGCCCAATGGTGACCTTCGTTACATTGAATCCCACGGGCAGGTAGAGCGTGCGTCCGACGGAACCGCGGAACGAATGATCGGTACAAATTGGGACGTAACAGAGCAGAAGCGTATAGAAGCGCAATTGCAGGCATCTCTCTACGACAAGGAAGCGCTGCTCAAAGAGGTTCACCATCGGGTCAAGAACAACTTGCAGGTGATCACCAGTTTGTTGCGCCTCGAATCGCAACGCGCCACGACTACGGAAGCGAATAATGTACTGACGGCCATGAGGGGACGCATTCGTGCCATGGCCCAATTGCACGAGTCGCTCTACCGTGCCGGGACGTTTGCGTCCATCGATTTGGGAGAATACATTGGGCAAATTGCGACGCAGGCATTTCAAACTAATCAGCTCTCCAATCAATCGGTGCAGCTCTTGCTCGATGTGGAAACTGTGTTGATCGGTATGGACCAGGCCATCGCTTGTGGTTTGTTGGTCAATGAACTTGTCTCCAATAGTCTGAAACATGGCTTCCCAGCCGGGAGAACTGGTGTGGTCCGGGTTGATTTGCACCCCGTGCGGTCGGAAACGGGGCAGGCCGATGCGTTGTGGAAGCTACAAGTGAGAGACACGGGCGTCGGCTTACCGGATGACTTTGATGCCAAACGCCACGAGTCTCTGGGGCTGCAGTTGGTGAATGATTTAAGCTTGCAGCTTGGAGGCGCGTTGTCCATTTCCTCACCGTTGGGTGAGGGTGCACAATTTACTGTGGTGTTCAAAGCCTTGAAACCGAAACCGTTGGTGATGCCAGTATGAGCAAGATCGTAGTTTTAGTGGTGGAAGATGAGCGACTGGTTGCCCGTGACATTGCAATGCAACTGCAGTCCCTTGGCTATAGATCCGTGGGCCCGGCAACGACCGGTGAAGAAGCCATTGAATTGGCACAGACGCTGCGGCCCCAACTGGTGCTGATGGATGTTCACCTGGCGGGTGAAATGGACGGCATCACTGCCGCGCAGACCATTCGCAGCCAGTTTGGCATTCCCTCGATCTTCTTAAGTGCTTTTGATGCGGCCGAAGGGTTTGAACGTGCCAAGTTGGCGCAACCCGCTGGATTCCTTGCGAAACCATTCATGGAATATGAGTTGCAAGAAATTGTGGCGGCAGCAACGCAGTCACTTTGACACATGCTTAAAACTCCATCCGGGTTTGCGCCCGTGGTCACTGCAGAGGTACATGCCGATCCAATGGCCTTTGTGTTTCGTGCCGGGCAACTGTTGGTGCGCGTGGGCGACCTGGCGCTACCCGACGCCCGTGAAGGCCTGTCTTTGCATGGGCTGCAGGTCGAGCACTTCCACCCCGTCGGCATGTGGAATGCGCGCTATTGCTGTGCAACGTGGGTTGACGCAGCCGTAGAGCCCATGCCAGGGTATGAGTTCGTCGCACTGCGGTCATTGTTTGGCGCGTTGGATGAATCGCTGCTGGGCGTGGCGGGCCGTGCTGCACAGTTGGCCGAATGGGCTCGCACACACCGCTACTGCGGGCACTGTGCAAGCCCTATGCAGCTGGCAAGTGGGGAGCGCGCGTTTGCTTGCCCGGCCTGCGGCATGGTGGCGTATCCGCGTATTTCCCCCGCCATGATGGTGCTGATTCGCAAAGGTAATGAGATTCTGCTGGCGCGTCATACCCGCTCACCCAATGGTCGGTTCAGCCCCTTGGCGGGCTTTTTGGAGGCGGGTGAATCTATCGAGGAAGCCATCCACCGCGAGGTCATGGAAGAAGTGGGACTGCGGGTCAACAACTTGCAGTACTTTGGTAGCCAGTCGTGGCCATTCCCCCATTCCCTGATGATTGCTTTTACCGCTGACTATGTGGCTGGCGACATCGTTGTCGACGCCACCGAGATTGCTGAAGCCCGCTGGTTTGGTTCCAACGATGTGCAGCCGGAGTCTCCCTCCAGCGTGTCTATTTCCAGCCTTCTTGTCAAGGAAAATTGGCCTGTAGCCCTCGCAGATAGGGCGTGAGTAGCTACAAAAAATATAGCATTTATGGGCCCATCACAGCCCAGCGTAGTTTGGCCGATGTCGAACGGGGATTGGCGCGGCGTTCGTCAAATGAAGCCCGAATCGGGTCACTCGCTACGCTGGCATAAATGCCGTTGCGTTCACCGGCTTGAAAGGCTTTTTTGACACGCCGGTCTTCGCCCGAGTGAAAGCTCAGGATCGCCACACGTCCTCCGGGGTTCAGGCACGTGGGTAGCAATGCCAAAAACCGGTCCAGCACACCGAACTCGTCATTGACCTCAATGCGCAGTGCCTGAAAGGTGCGCTGCAAAACTTTCTTGGTTTCGGCTTGGCGTTCTTCTTCGGGCATGCTGCGTTTAAAGGCCAGCCCAATGGTGTGGCGCACGAGTTCGGCAAGTTGCGTGGTGGTTTCCAGGTACTGCCCTTGCAAGGCAGCCGCCAGTGGAATGGCAAAGGGTTCATCCGAGTTGTCGACCAACAGGTCGCGCAAGCGCTGGCGGGTGACCGATTGCAAGAGTTCGGAAGCCGACTGGCCGCTGCTGGGGTCCAGCCGCAAGTCCAGTGGGCCGTCCGCCTTGAAGCTGAAACCCCGTGCCGGGTTGTCAATCTGCATGGACGATACGCCCAAGTCGGCAAGCACGACGTCAAAGCCACCGCCCGCTTCTGGCAACAACGAGGCCAGTTCTGAAAAGTTCATGCGTCGCACCACCAGTTCAGTGGGCGAAAAACCCTTGGTGCGCAAGCGTGCTTCGGTGCGGGGCAGTTCAATGGGGTCCACATCGACACCATACATGCGGCCACCCGGTAGCAGGCGCGGCAGGATTTGCTGGGTGTGGCCGCCAAAGCCCAATGTTGCATCCAGACCCACTTCGCCCGGTTGGGGGTTCAGGATGCCCAGAATTTCTTCAACACAAATGGAGCGGTGCATACCCGCCGGGGTCTGCCCCCGGTCCATTACTTTTTGCACCGCTTCGGCGTTGCGGACGGGGTCCAGTTCCTTGTATTTGTCTTCAAAACGTTTGGGGTGGGTGCCCGCATAGCGCACCCGTCGTTGGTGGGGGGTGGCGTCATCGGTCATGGGGCATTGTCGCGTATATGGCCTCCACGGTCGCGCACTGCGTGTCGCTCCCTGCCCCCCGAGGGGGTGCACTTCCCCTTGGGGCGGCCCGGCGGGGAAGCTGGCCCCCACGGTCGCGCACTGTGTGTCGCTCCCTGCCCCCCGAGGGGGTGCGCTTCCCCTTGGGGCGGCCCGGCGGGGAAGCTGGCCCCCGTGGAAATTTATCCGCCAGCGCCGGTAATCAGCTTCAGGTCAAACGCGCGCTCGACTAGCCAGATGGCGGCTACCAGCATGGTCAAGAGCGATCCCCCAACAAAGATGCCCTTGCGATAGAACGCCGTGTGACGCAAGGCAAAGGCAAGGGGCAGGAAGCCCGCCACGATGGCCATTTGTCCGGTCTCTACGCCTAGGTTAAAGCCCAGCAGCGATAGTGCCAAAGCATCCGCAGGTAGCCCCAACTCGGACAACACGCTGGCAAATCCAAAGCCATGTATCAATCCAAAGCAGAAAGCAACCAGCCAGCGCCTATGCTCAACCACAGGCCATACATTGTTGGCCGCAGCGAGTACCACGGAGAGCGCAATGGCGGATTCGACCAGCCGCGAGGGCAGCGATATAAGCCCCAACGCGGCGAGCGACAAGGTGATGGAGTGGGCAACTGTGAATGAAGTCACCACCCACAGCACCTCACGCCACGCCTGTCCAAAGCGCTCGGCACCGCGCCAGCGGCCATCGCCATAGACCAGAACAGCTGGCAGCAACAACGAGAGTAAGAAAAGAATGTGGTCAAAGCCGATCCAGATGTGCCAGATGCCCTCCACCAAATACTGCTTGAACTGTTGCAGACGCGACACTTCTGCCGCCCCAAAATGCAACAGACCGCTGGTGGGTGACAAGACAGTGGTGTGGCCGGTTCCGTCTACCGTCATACGCAGCAGGCCCCGGTGCAGACTGTCCAGATCAAACAGCAGGCGGTAGCGTAAGCCTAGGTCACCTATCGATGCAGGGCAGGTGCCTGACAACTGCAACACGGCATAGGCACCGTCTGTATGTTCATCGACTTGCAGTTGCGCAAGCTGCATGGTGCAGGCCCCGCCGCGCTCCAGCTCCAGCCGCGGTAGTGCCCAGGCCGCAAGGTCAGCCTGGCGGGTGCGCAATTCACCCCAGGTGATTTCGCCATTGCCATCACTGTCAAGGCCTAGGGCAAAGTCGATATCGCGCAAAGCAATATCCCACTGGGCCGTAACATCTGCGCCCTTGGCGGCAATAACGAGATAGCTGTCACTGGCCTTGTGGGCCCACACGGAGAGGGGCAGACACAGCAACAGCGCGAGTGCTAAGCGACGCCAGTTCATTTTGCACCTCCTTGCGCAGCGGCACTGGCTGAACTTGCTGAACTTGCTGAACTTCCAATGGGTGGTTGAAATTGCTTAGCCAGCCGCAATAAGTCCACGCCCTGAAATCCACTGCTTTGCATCCACTGCAGCACGCTACCGGCTGCCGCGTTGTCGCGAGTAGCCAATGCCGCTTCGAGCAGGATGCGCGCATCGCGCGGCTCTTTTTGAACCCGGTAGTTGTCCGCGGCCAAGAGGACTGCCTCTCCGGCATTTTTGCGCAGCCCCAGTTGGAAGCGGGCCTCTTCGGCGCGGTGCGTGGTGTCTCCGCGTAGCTTGGCTGCCGCAAAACGATCGTCAAGTGCCTGGATGTGTGCAGCGGCTGCTGGCATTTTCAATGTGGACTCTGCTTCAGCTAGGCGCAACAACAACCCGTCTGAAGACTCCCACTTCGCCAGCAATGTGGCGACTTCTGCTGCCCGTCCGTGATCCAGCAAGAAATCACTCCACGCAGCCAGCAAATAGCCGTCGTCAATACCCAATGCCAATGCCTTGCGATAGTGCTGTTGTGCCAAGTCTGTGTTCCCTTGCCAGGCGGCTACTTCCCCTAGACGGGTGTTGAGCCACAGGCGATGGTCGTCATCGCTGGCAGTCGCAAGTGCTTGTTGCAGTGTCTTGTAGGCGCTGTCCAGATGGCCGGTGTATGCCAGGGTCAGCCCCGCACAGCCCGCTTGCAATACAGGTCGGCGCAAACGCTGCAATGCTTCACATTCTTTGGCGGCATCGGGGTAGTTGGCCTGCACCAGATAGATGGCACCACGCCATGCATGGGCACCCGCCAAGTCTGCGTCAATGCGCAGGGCGGCTGCAAAGTCGTCCAGTGCCAGTTGAAAGTCATGCCGGTATTGGCGCACCATGCCACGCAACATCAGCATTTGCGGCGGCATATTGGCAGTAAAGCGTGTCACCAGTGCATCGGCATAGCCTACGTAGCGTGGGTCACCCTTGGCAATGGCCAGGTTGAAATACTGGTGCGCCAATTCGGCGGCAGGTTGTGGGTCGTTTGGGGCTTGGGCGACTGCAGCGCGCAGGGTGGACAACGCACGCGCTGTGGTGTCCCCGGCGCGAAACGGCAGGCGCTCAATCACTTCAGTGTCTTGTGCCGGGGTACGCGGGGCGGCTTGCGCAGCGGCGCAAGGGAGGATGACTGCGGCCATGAGAAAGAGCAGTTGCGATGCCTGAAACATATGGGTTTTAAGGGTGGATTGTGGTTTCTTCATATTTGCAGTACATTGGCGTGCGGCAATTGTTGCCGTTAATCCTGTTTTACTACATTCCCGGAGATGATTCATGAGCAAGTTACTCTCGACGTTGGTTGTTGCAGTTTTGGCTACCGCTTCAGTGGGCGCTTTTGCAGCGGCTCATGGTGGTGCAATGGATGACAAGGCAAAGGCTGAGAAAATGGCCGCTTGCAAGAAGATGGATGCCAAAGCCGATGACAAGATGAAGGCAGAGTGCAAAGCGTTGGAAGAAAAGAAGAAGTAATCCAATTCCAGGCTAACAAGCCAGGAAGAGGGCGGGCCAATAGGCCCGTTTTTTTTGTCTGTTCGCGGCATGTCAGGCAACAGAAAATCGGGTTAGCATTGCAACCGGTAAGTCGTTTGGCCCAGTCGCAATCTTCAGCTTAAACATACAAAGAGACTATGACCCTCCATCGCATTCTGTACGCTGAAGACGAGCCGCTCATTCAGGCGGTCGCCAAACTGGCGTTGGAGAAGGTGGGTGGCTTTTCTGTGTTGATCTGCAGTTCCGGTCAAGAGGCCTTGGACCAGGTTACTGGCTTTGCGCCAGATTTGATATTGCTGGACGTCATCATGCCAGGGATCGATGGACCAGAGACGTTTCGGCGTCTACAAACAAACCCGGCCAGCGCGTCAATACCCGTTGTGTTTCTGACCGCAAACGCCCAACCTGCAGAGGTTGCCCAATACAAAGCGCTGGGAGCACTGGATGTCATTGCAAAGCCCTTTAACCCCATGACCCTTGCCGCGCAGATCACACAAATCTGGGATCACCAGCTGGCTTGATATCTTTGCGGTAAGCTGCGCAGAAAATGCATACCCCCAAAAGCCAGGAATTGTTCGCATGAGCGCTGACTTTGCCTTTCTGCTGGCCGAAATGCAGGCCGCTTTTGTTGATGAATTGCCCGAGCGCTGCAACCGGCTCGAAGAAAGCGTGATGGCGCTTGAATCCAAAGAAGTAGGGGCCTTTGACGAACTCTATCGGCAAATCCACAGCCTCAAAGGATCGGGTGGCATGTTTGCCATCCCCGTGATCACAGCCATTTGCCACCAGTTTGAAAGTTTCATCAGCGAAAAGAATCCCGTTTTCGACCGCAAGACGTGCAGCAAAGCACTGGCCTATGTGGACCTGTTGCGGCGCACCATAGTGGCAAAGGGGCGCGAACCGGCTGGCGTCACAGCCATCGAGCAGGCTCTGGAGGTGTTGCGGGTCGATAGCCTGTCGGGCAAGGCGTCTATCTTGCTGGTGGAGCCTTCCGATGCCTTGCGCATACTTTATCGTGAAGTGTTTGCAGACAAACCGGTTCAGTTGGTCATGATGGAGCGTGGCTTGGCCAGTCTGGAGCGCATGCTCCACGAGCCTTTTGATGTATTGGTGATCTCACGCGAACTACCCGACCTGAATGCGATTGCAGTCATTGCGGCCTTGCGGGAATCGCGTTGCCGCAATAGCGACCTGCCGGTTATTTTGGTGAGTAACAATCCTTCACCTGTGCCACAACACCTGTCAGTGCGTGCGGTGGTGCGGCGCGATACTCAACTCATGCCGCTTCTGACCCGCCATGTGTTGGAAGCTGCGGCCCACAGGTCTAGCGCCACACATGCAAGTGCCTAGTAGCCATGGCTGAGCACCACGTCTGAACAGGGGTGGGCCACGCAGGGCAGCACATAACCCTCGGCCAACTCTTCGCTGCTGAGGCCCGGCCATTCCATCTCATACCGCACCGTGCCACTGTGCAGTTTTCCGATGCAGGTGCGGCACACCCCGTTGCGACAGGAGCTTGGCCAATTGCTGCCACCCATTTCCAGTGAAAGTAGCAAAGGGTCAGCATCTGCGGCGTCTACCTGAAGGCCATCAGGCTCGGTGCGGGCGGTAAAAAAAACGGGCTGAAGGCTTGTCATGTGCGCGGCTATCCAAAGTCTCTGTTGAACCGTATCCCATGATAATGGCAGCTCGTGCAACGAACTGCACGCACCCCCCGATCTCTGAAGCGAAAAGGTAGCCCTTTGAACAACAATCAGCTTGACTTCGCCTTTGTGGCAGACCTTCCTACGCTAGACGTGCCACCCAAGAAGCGCGTAGGCCGCAGCAAACCTGTGCCCAAGCCCACTAACGCACCGGCGGCCAGCGCGGCGCTTACAGCCGAAGCCCAAATCGCGGCACCGTCTGGGACACAACTTGGCGCGTATACGGATGCAGAAGTGGAGACCATGGCGCGTGCCTTGGAGGCACACCCAGACTACCGCGTGCTGCGCCGCTTGCGCCCGCGTTTGGAGTGGCCCTTGGCAGAAGGCAAAGCTGTGTGTACGGTGATCGTGCTGGACACCGAGACGACGGGGCTTGACCAAGTGCGCGACAAGATCATGGAGTTGGCACTAGTTCGGGTTGATATTGACCTAGACAGTGGCATGCCGGTGGGCACGGTGAGGGTCTACGATGGCCTGGAAGATCCGGGCATGCCTATTCCAAAAGAGGTACGCGAGATCACGGGAATTGACGACAGCATGGTAGCCGGGCAGCGTATTGACGATGACCAGGTGCTGGCAATGCTGGACAAGGTGGACCTTGTGATTGCCCACAACGCAGGCTTTGACCGCCCCTTTGTCGAGGCACGGTTTCCGCAATTCCGCTCATTGGCTTGGAGCTGTTCGTTTGCTGATATCAGCTGGAAAGACCAGGGGCGCAGCTCCGCCAAACTGGAAAGCCTGGCACGTGAAATGGGCTGGTTTTACGACGCACACCGGGCCGAGATGGATTGCCATGCATTGCTGGCGGTGTTGGCCACGCCATTGCCCAAGCTTGCCCATACCGGTTTGGCCCATCTGATGGGCCAGGCCAGCAAACCCAGTTATCGCCTGCAAGCCACCAACGCCCCGTTTGATGCCAAAGACAAGCTCAAGGCCCGTGGCTACCGTTGGAGTGCCGAGCAAAAGGTCTGGCACACCCGTGTGGGTGATGGCAAGGCGTTGCAAACCGAGTTTGACTGGCTCAAGGAACATGCCTACCACCAACGCTCTGCGGTAGTGCAGTTTGAAAAGCTGGATGCACTGGTGCGCTATTCGGCGCGCCCGGGTGAAATGTTGCACCACCAGTTGTAGAGTGGCCGCTGCCATGCACGTTGTTGAAAGCGTACAGATCGGACAAGCTCGCAAGGTCATCATGGGTGGCCGCTCTGTGCTCACGGCCATCCACAAAACGGCAGTGCAAGGGTCTGTTGCCGTGCAGCCGTTGGGGTTAGCGGGAGATGAACAAGCCGACCTGTCCGTACACGGTGGGCTGGAGAAGGCGATCTACGCCTACCCGTCCGAGCACTATGCGTTTTGGCGCGAAGCACGGAGTCAGGCAGGGGTTAGCGCCATTGATGACCAGCTGAACCACGGAGCGATGGGAGAGAACCTGACGCTGCGCGGCCTGCTGGAAACCGGTGTGTGGGTGGGCGACGTGCTGCGCTTTCCCCACTGCGTGCTGCGGGTGAGCCAGCCACGCGAACCCTGCTATAAGTTCAACACGGCCATGGGCTTTAATACGGCGGTCAAGGCCATGGCGCAAAGTGGCTTCTGTGGGTTTTACTTGTCGGTGGATGAGCCCGGCACCCTGCAGGCGGGGGACGCGTTTGAACTACTGCCCGGGCCGCGGCACGTGAGCATACCCCAGCGGTTTGCGGCGAAGATGTTCAAGCACATGCGATGAAATGGGAGGAGTTTCAACAAGGCGATTTCAGCCTTTTGACCATTCCATCCAAACAAAATACCGTTAAGGTTTCATGTGAGATGACCGGCGGACAGTAGGCAGATGAAAGCTGGCCTGAGCGCGCGCATCGGCGAGTGCTTGGATCACAGCCCTTTCAATGGCGTCGACGTCTCCGGCCTCCACTTCCTGAACGCCGTGAAGTCGCGTCAAACCACAGGCAGTCGACGCAACAACTGGAATCCGGGCGGCAATTGCTTCCAGGGCTGCGCGCGGTTGATGCTCTATGTATGCAGGCAGAACGACAACATCTGCTTCACTGAGCCAGTCGCTGGAATAGCGGACTGCAGACCAGTGCACGCCAGCCCAAGTTGCGACGTCGCTTGGTGGGGTTCCAAGGATCAGTACGCGAACGGCAAGCCGCCTGGCAACTTCGACTACTTCGAGCGCACCTTTTCGTGGCAAAGCGCTGGCGGGGAAGACCATCGTTGGCACTTGACCCTTGCGGCGATTGTGGCGTCCGGACGGTGCCGGGCGGGACCAAGGCAAACACTCGACTCTGAGGCCTGCTTGTTCAAGCACCCTCTGTATTTCCGAATGCGGGGACAGCATTGTCCTTGCGGCCGCAAGTGCGGCCCATTCGTCTTTCTGCCAGTCGGCACCCACCCGGAAGTCGCGGAGAGTTGCAGCTCCGGGGTTGAGCCTGGCCGCTGCGTCAAGGCGAGACTGGAGCTCGGAGGCTGGAAGTTCGGAGACGAATACGTCGTAGCTACGACCACCCAGCGCGCCGGCCCTCCAGAGCGGGACGAGTAGTTCTTGAGCTACAACAAGATGGACGTGTTCCGGGCGCAAGTGATTTGCATAGTGTTTGGCTAGGTCTGCGGCTGCCCGCGAGCGTCCCGCTTGACGTGCAGCACCCTCTCCACGGGTGAGTCGCTGCCGCAGAACGCGCTTCCAGCCCGGCATGAACGCAACACTGACTTGTGCGAGCTTCGGTGGTGACCACCCCAAGTGGCGGCGCTTGCGTCGTACCCATGGCAGGAACCAATCAATGCTGCCGGTCAGACCCTGCAGCCATGCAGCCAGCTCAGGCGATCTTTCGTTCAGCAGGAGGGCCGTGCGTGCAGCGGGCTGTATCGTGTGACGCCGATTACGGAAGCAAGCTGTTTGATCACATGTTAGGCAGCCACGTGCTGTCGGCCTTGCTTCCATTTGGGCGCCTTGGGGTATCTGGTACCGACCCTGCCTGTCTATCGCAGTTGCGGATCGAACTCTTACGACAAGTTCGTCATGCGTCAGTTTCGCTTCAATGGAAAAATCGAAGTCGGCCTGCAGCCGAAGATCGATGTAGTTCCACGCGACAGTTGCATCTACGTAGTCAACCTGTCGTTGCTGCTCGATCATTGCGCTATGCCGGTGGCGCTCCATCAGGCGAATACCTGCAACGGCTGCAACTTCTGCCAATGCGTTCGACAACTGGCACAGACCTCCGCCCACGGTAGGCACGACGCACCCGTTGACGACTTCTCGGCCTTCGACATAGCCTTTTGACTTCGTTGGCCGCCCCAGTTGCGACCAGAAACTCAAGACTTTTCCATTTAGTACCTCGACACCGTCAAAGTGGCTTACAGCTACTCGAAGATTCTGGACTTTGCCGCAACGAAGAACGAACTCTTCCTCCCTCCCGTCTAGCCACAGAGATGACCTGTGCTCAGCGACTACGCGTGTTTCGGCGCTAAGGCCGGAAGGGTTGATATGGGTGGGACCGTGACGCCAGTTCTTGGCCGAGCGCAGAAAAACATGCGCCAGCACTTTGCAGGCCCGCCATGCCGCTGCTAGCCGGGTCGGCTGTACCCATTCGGCCGGGGTGGCAGACCTCTCTTGAGCGTGGATACGGGCTGACACGTTCGGTGCGACTCAAGGAATTGGATTCTGAGGCCTAACGAGGCTGCAAAAAAACTATCACGCACGTAGCAACGGCGCAATTTCGGGGGCACTCAACCCCTTCCCTTGCCAGAGATCTTGGCGTATACACCGTTCTGATGCGTCGACTCTTGGTGCGATTCACAGAAAATTTCTCTGAGGATGTTTTTACAGCCTCAACGTTGAAGCTGAGCTGAGGACCGAGGCTTGCCGAGGTGCGTCGGTTCCGGCGACCGGTTAGAGCGGCGGGAACCAACCTTCGGCGCAAGGAGCTTCTGCAACTGCTTCGCAACGGAGTATCTGGCTTTATGTGTCTTGAATATTGTGGGAATGTGCAATAAAAAAGACGCCCAACGGTACTGCGAGACATCGCGCTTCGAGGACAGCAAATAGTGCTGCAATTCAAACGCCGATTCACGGTGAAAGGCCCAAAGAACTTGATTGCGATGGGAAATTGAATAGTAGGCGTCGTTCGGCCAGTTCAACACGTGCTTGCCGCGCGCTCCGCACTGCTCGCACTTGACCGAACCAAGGCCCTGCCCCCAGCTGCGAACCAAAAACTTGGAGTGACTCCAATCGTCCGGCGAATAGCCAGGTGGAAGCCCATGAATTGCCTTGCTTGGGCTTCCATGGAGCCCTTCGAAGAAAAGCGCGCCGTGCCAGAAATGACCACAGGAGTCCTGAAATTGCTGGTACTCGAACGTATTGCTTGCTTGGAAGAACTCAACATCTGACTTCAACTTGATGCGAACAACTTCCGCGAACTCATATTCCGCACAAGAACGGCAGATAGGGCAGCCGACCGCCACGCGGTGCGGCATTGGATTCCATTCATACGTGCCGGTCATGGTTTCTCTTTTGGGCGCTCTAA
>JACCDN010892320.1_pt1 | contig 16033 bp, 18 predicted proteins | sample 7441691 | NCBI WGS metagenome assembly JACCDN01 (sample SAMN15323439, study PRJNA562643) | freshwater metagenome | isolation source: river surface water | place: USA:Blue River Watershed | collected 2017-08-16
CCATCTTTAATATCCATACAGCTAGGGTCAACCAATCGATTTATCGAGGCTCCAGCTCTATATCCTGCATAATGCTCGCTCTCTGCTAATAATAACTGCTCCAAATCATCCGGGTCAATATTAAATTCATATTTGACTAATTTAGGGTTAGAAGATATCACAGTAGCTGTTGAATATTTGGTGGCATTTGGCAGCAACTGTAAGTCATGTTTTTTGCATAGTTGTTCAAACAAAAGATGAAAATTATAAAAAGCCTTGGCAGTGTTGTTAGAAAAAGGATTGGTTCCATCAGCTTCGCAAACCAAGCAGAAAGATTTATCTTGATTAACAGAAGCAGCTGGATAACCATTTTTCTGGAAAATCGTGTTATTTATAGCTTCTATAATCTTGCTTGCTATTGAAGGATTTAATCCTTTGGGATTTATTTTTTTGTATAAAGCGCCATTATGTGGCTTATCTTTTTGGTACATTAGGCTTTCGTTTTCTAAAAAACGATCTAGGTCTATTAAGCTTATATTGATATTGATCGAGCACTTGTTATACTGACTTTGCGAGACATAATCTGTTTCGCCGATTGTAATTGGGATGTTGCTTTCTGCGAATAGCTCTGCAAGAGCTGGTTTTAATTTTTTAAATAATTCTTGTGCGTTTTCCGGGTTTGGAAATGTAATTGATACCTGATTATCATCAAGAATTAGCTCTGGAACACCATCATGCGAGTTTATTGCCTTCAAAAACAGGGGGACAATGATTTCTTCCAAAGATTTATATTTTGTAGTTAATTTTGGCATATAATTACCTTATTTTGTTTTAGTTAAAGCCTGCTGTGCTTTCAATACATTCAATGCTTGATATAACTGGTAGTCGTTGTACATTGATGGCGCATCATCTTTTTTCGAGGGTTTTTTGTTGGCTGCAGGATCCTTGGGTGTGACTGTTGGTGTAGACAAATCTGGGCTATTAGTATTAGCTTTAGTTTCGATATGGCCATCAAGATCAGCTTCTCGGATCATTAGCGTATCTTCGATATTGCTCGAGGCTTGTGGTTTTGGGATATTTACATTTTCGACAGTTATGTCTGGTATAATCCCGCGTGCTTGTATTGAAGTGCCAGCAGGGGTGTAATATAATGCGGTGGTTAATTTTAGACCGCGTTGATCTTTTAGTGGTAATACTGTTTGTACCGATGCTTTACCAAAAGTTTTGGTGCCTAATACCACTGCGCGTTTATGATCTTGTAAAGCTCCAGCAACGATCTCGGCTGCAGAGGCCGAGCCACTATTGACTAACACGATCATCGGTAGACCTTTGGTTAAGTCTTTGCCGCTGGCTTTTTCTTTAATCTGCGAACTTGCTAGTCGGCCTTTGGTAAATACTACTACTTTATCGTAGCCTAGTTTATCTTTGTCTAAAAATGCTGAGGCAACTTGCACTGAAGCATCAAGCACCCCGCCTGGGTTATTGCGTAAGTCTAAAATTAGGCCCTTTAATTTGCTGTTTTTGGCCATTAAATTCACAATTTCTTTGTTAATCTCGCTGCCAGTTTCATTTTGGAACTGGGAAATTCTTATGTAAGCATAATCGTTGTCAACGATTTTACTGTGTACGCTTTGTACGTTAATAATTTCACGAGTGACTTTGATTTTTAATGGTTTAGTTTCGCCTTGGCGAACAATAGTCAAATACAATTCAGAACCTGGTTTGCCGCGCATCTTATCAACTGCAGCACGTAAAGTTAAATCTTTAACTGGCATATCATCGATGCGTATGATTAAGTCCCCGGCGTTTATTCCGGCTTTAGTTGCTGGTGAGCCATCAATTGGCGTAATAACTTTTACTAGGCCATCTTCCAAAGTAACTTCGATACCTATACCGCCAAATTTGCCTGAAGTGCTAGCTTTTAGATCAGCAAATTCTTCAGGATCTAAATAAGCTGAGTGTGGATCTAATCCAGACAGCATGCCACGGATAGAGCTTTCAAATAATGTTGAATCATCTACTGCAGTTACGTAATAATTTTTAATATGCTCGATTACAGTGGTAAATCTTTCTAGGTCGGTTAATGGCAGTTTTTCTTGAGTTTTAGGCGCTGAGTTCGCGGCCAACAATGAGCTATTGGTTAGTGCGATACAAATAAAGCTAGTTAGAAGTGTATTTATTAATTTCATTTTTTTTTGCCATTTAATCAATCTCAGTTCTCAGTATAAACTGGGTTTTAGTTCTCCGCTATCAGGGAAGATCCGGTCATTTCTAAAGGTTTAGGAATATTTAATAGGTCTAACATAGTTGGCGCTACGTCACGCAAGCCAAAATGCGTATTGCCGCTCACCGGTTTAAATTGTACTTTATTTGGCCCGATATAGATAATTGGTACTAAATTAGCCGTGTGCGCAGTATGTGGTTGTTGGTTTGCTTCGTCCCACATAGTTTCCGCATTACCATGATCAGCGGTAATTAACGCTTGACCGCCATATTGATTTAACGCGGCAATTATTTTACCCAAGCATGCATCTAAGGTTTCTATTGCGGTAACGGTCGCAGTAAATTGACCAGTATGTCCCAACATGTCAGCATTGGCAAAATTGCAGATAATAACCTGGGCTGTTTTATTTTTAATGCAGATTAATAAATTGTTGGTTATCTCTAGCGCGCTCATTGCAGGCTCAAGATCATAAGTGGTAACCTTGGGTGAAGGAATCATAATGCGTTCTTCACCGATAAACGGTTGTTCACGTCCTGCATTAAAGAAGAACGTTACGTGGGCGTATTTTTCCGTTTCGGCAATCCGTAATTGTTTTAGGTTATGTTGCTGCAAGATCTCGCCCAAGGTGTTGATTATTGGCAATTTAGGGAAAGCTATTTTAGCTGGTAATTGCGGATCATATTCGGTCAACGTAACAAAGTTATGGCTTAAATTTTTTACTTTATTAATTAGGGCGTAACTAAGTTGTCGGGCACGATCAGAACGAAAGTTCATAAAAATTACCAGATCATTTTCCTGAATAGTTATATTTTTTATTTTAGTGGGCTGCACAAATTCATCGGTCTCGCCGCGCGCGTAGGCCATATTTAAACCAGCTGCAGCAGAATCAGCGGTAAACGCAGTAATACCATTAACTAGTAGATCCACTGCGGCATTAGTACGTTCGGTACGTTTATCACGATCCATGGCATAAAATCTGCCCATAATGCTGGCGATGGCAACATCTTGTTGCGCACATACTTGCTCTAAATTCTGAATACTAGCCAGTGCACTTTGTGGGGGGGTATCGCGACCATCTAAAAAAGCATGCATGCAGATTTTCGGCGCTTGCTGTTGGCGTGCCATTTTGAGCATGGCATAAATTTGTTGTTCGTGACTGTGCACGCCACCTGGTGATAATAAGCCCAGCACATGTACGGTAGATCCAGCGAGTTTAGCGGTATTTAACGCAGCTAGCAGGACTGGATTTTTGTAAAAGCTGCCATCAGCAATCGCGTTGTTAATTAAAGTTAAATCTTGATAAATAACTCTACCTGATCCAAGTGTCATATGGCCAACTTCTGAGTTACCCATTTGCTTATCAGGCAAACCTACGTTCAAGCCAGAAGCAGCAATTAAGCTATTTGGGCTGTTAGCCAGTAATCGATCCCATACTGGAGTTTTGGCTTGACTAATAGCATTGGTGTTGCTTGCAGCCTGGTGTCCCCAGCCGTCGAGAACAATTAGTAAGAGGGGCTCGCTAGTTTGCATGGTTACTTCCCTAGTTGGTGTCCGATATAAAACAGTGTATACTGAAGCTCTCTGTTTGGTTGTAAAATAATACATTTATGAATGAAATTTTAAATTTTTTTGTATCTCATTGGCAGCTAAGTACACTATTTGTTGGGCTGTTATTAGTTTATATGGGCTTTGAATTTATGCAAAACACTGGTAGTGGCAATGAGGTTTCGCCAGAGCAAGCGGTGGAGATGTATAATCACCAGCAAGCATTATTTATTGACATTAGATCTATCGATGACTTCAATCAGGGGCATATAATTGGCGCGATGCAAATCTCATTGCATGAGCTAGACTCCAAGTTGAAAAAATTACAAAAATATATGAAAAAACCAGTGATAGTAGTTTGTGCTAGAGGCAAGAGTTCCTTGCAGGGTGCAAAGCAACTGTCAGCACATGGCTTTGAACAAGCATTTAGTTTAGCGGGTGGTATGCTTGCTTGGCAAGCGGCTGGTTTACCATTAATTACCACTACGCCAGCATTAAATAAAAGCGAATTTTAACGCAATAGGACATGGATTATGTTTATGGCTACAGTTGTTATATATACTACCCTTACTTGCCCTTACTGTGTGAATGCTAAGTCATTATTAAACTCCAAAGGAGTTGCATATCAAGAAATTTTGGTAGACAAACATCCTGAGAAAAAAGACGAAATGCTAGCTAGGAGTAATGGTCGTAGAACCGTGCCGCAAATATTTATTAATGGCACGCATATTGGTGGGTTTGATGATCTAAAGGCACTGCAAGATAGTGGCAAATTAGATGCATTGTTAAATAAATAATTTTCAACGTTTTTAATATTTTTAACCTTAGGATATAAATAATGACAACAGAGACAACAGATAATAGTGTAAACTTTACAGTACATAATATTTACGTTAAAGACATATCTTTTGAAGCGCCTAATTCTCCAGAAGTCTTTACGCAAGAATGGAGTCCTAAATTAGACTTTGATGTAGAAATGGGGCGGGCTGCTTTAGGCGAAGATTTATATGAAGTTACTATGTCCATTACTGTCACTGTGACGATGGCTAAAGCTGAAAATAAGACGGCTTTTTTAGTCGAAATTAAACAAGCTGGTATTTTCTTACTGCAGGGCATAGATGATCAAAAACAGCTAGACTATATATTGTCTACTACTGCACCGACTATTTTATTCCCATATGCACGCGAAGCAGTGTCAAGCTTGGTAACCAAAGGTGGTTTTCCGCAGTTGATTATCCCGCCGATGAACTTCGAAGCGATGTATCAACAACATCTAACACAGCAACAACCGGCGGCTGAAGAAGCGACCGCATGATAGCTGTTTGTGGAGCTGGATCATGGGGCACGGCGTTAGCTGCGACGTTAGCTAGAAATACTGAGCAACAGGTTTTACTCTGGGGTAGAGAGCTGGATGTGTTGCAAGATGTTTCTATGAAACATATGAATAACAACTATTTACCCGGCGTACAGTTGCCATTAAATATACAGACCTTATCTGATATTAAAATGCTGTTAAAGCAGGCGCAAGATTTAGTAATTGCCGTACCTAGCAAAGCGTTTATTGAAGTGTTGCAATTGATAAAGCCATATGTAACAGAGAAACATAGGATAATTTGGGCAACCAAGGGTTTGGAGCCAAAAACGGGAAGGCTGTTGCATGAGCTCGTAATTGAAGAATTAGGCGCACAGCAAGTTTTTGCAGTACTAGCTGGTCCTAGCTTTGCCAAAGAAGTAGCTAAACAATTGCCAACTGCAGTTACGATTGCTACCAATAACGAGTCTTTTGGCAAAGACTTGTTAACTTATTTTCATTCTGAAAATTTCCGAGTGTATTTATGCGCCGATATCATTGGTGCACAAGTTGGCGGAGTTATGAAGAATATTTTAGCCGTTGCAGCTGGCATGTCGGATGGCTTGGGCTTTGGAGCGAATGCGCGAGCAGCTTTAATTACGCGGGGTTTAGCCGAAATGATGCGTTTTGGCTTAGCCTTAGGCGCGCAAATTGAAACCTTACAAGGTTTAGCCGGAGTCGGTGATGTGATTTTAACTTGTACCGATGATCAATCACGTAATCGTCGTTTTGGGTTAGCAATTGCGCGTGGACAAGATTTCGATTCAGCACAAGCAGAAATTGGCCAGGTTGTAGAAGCCGTGCATAATGCAGAAGAAGTGTGTCGGATTGCAGCAGCTAATATCTTAGAGATGCCGATTGCATCACAAGTATTTAAAATTTTAACTAAAGAAGTGACACCGCAACAAGCGGTGCGAAATTTAATGTCGCGCAAACCTTCCTATGAGTGGTAAATTAAATACATGGAAAATATTTTTGACGCGGAAGTTTTAGATTCTTTGTACGCTGCAATTGGTGAGAGCGTTAACAAAGTGATTGCAATTTATGTGGATGATGTGCCAAAAAATATTCAACAGATGCGGGAGGCTTTGGCAAAGCAAGATTTTGAAACTGTCGGTAGATTGGCGCATTCGTTAAAATCTAGCAGTGGCAATCTTGGCGCAACACAGATCGCTCAGTTATCAATCGATTTAGAAGCGGCGATTAATCAAGGTGTAACTCATAATTCTGACCTGCTAGAAATTATAAATAACTTAGAAGTATCGTTTAATCGCATTAAACCACAAGTATTGAGTTATATTCGCTAAGGTTTGAAACCTATCCGGAATCTACTATGCTTATCGAATATACTCTTGGTTTATTCAGTTAAGGAGACCTATTATGGCACGTGCATTAAACGTACTTTTAGTTACAGCATTAGTTGCTCCATTATTACTGCTAAGCGGATGCTGCAAGCATAGTAATGATGAAAACTATGATAAAACTAATCAAACTTATACTAAATAGGGTTGGCTAGTTTATTAGTGTTGGGTAGCCATGAGAGTGCTCAGCCGCTCTCCTGGCTTCTTCTAAGCTTATAGGTAGCTTTGCTTCTTCAGCAATAGTTGCTTCTAGAGTCCCCGTATGATTTTCTGTTTCATAATATTCACCTGATAAGGGCTCATGGGCCTCAATGAATGTTCGATTTCCGTGTTGACCTATTTTGTAAGGTTGATGCACTATTCTTACCGGATCGCCTAACGATACTTTATAGAACAGTGATTCTATGTCTTCTGGATGCATGCGAATACAACCGCTACTACTTCTAATACCGATACCGCCAGGGGTATTGGTGCCATGGATCATATAGCCAGGAATAGATAAGCGCATGGCATATTCACCTAATGGATTTTGTGGGCCAGGTGGTACGATATCTGGTAAATATTTTTCATGCTCATCGTACCACGCACGGATAGATTCTGGTGGTCGCCAATAAGGGTCTTTGGTTTTTTCAGTAATCCTGCCTTTACCTAACGGTGTTTCCCAATCAATTCGACCTATGCCAATTGGGTGGGTGGTGACCAATGCCTGATCTTTATGAAAATAATACAAACGCATTTCCGCTAAATTAACTACGATGCCACGCCTTGGCCCGCTGGGTAAAATAAATTGCGTAGGAATAACTAGTTCTGTGCCAATTGCTGGTTCGTGTGGATCGACATCCGGGTTGGCTTCGATCATTTCATAAATTCCCACGTCGAATTTACGCCCAATGGTATCAAAATTTTCGTCAGCTAAAACCGTAGCTGTTTGAATAGAACCTACGATGTCAGAGTTAGGGTTGATAGCAAAAGTCAGAGCGGCTGCATTACCAGCATTGAGTAAAATTAACCATAATATACTTGTTTTAATTATATTCATTATATGTCGAGCTACCAAAAAAATTGCTTCTATGTAATTTTTCGGCTGCAACGCCAAATACTTGACAGTTAAGTGTAAATGCCCTGGTTACGTTGAAATATTTTTAGCTTGTCTATACTGCACTTTATGCTTAAAGCCATCGGAGAATAAGAATGATAAATACACGGCTCATAACTTTAGCAGCTCTAACTAGCGCCTTAGTTTTAACTGGTTGTTCAAATTTAACCCCAACGCAAAGACATACGTTAGGTGGCGCTGCCATCGGCGCGGGTGTTGGTGCTGGTATTGGTGCGATTACTGATGGTAATGTTGGTACTGGTGCAGCAATTGGCGCAGCAGTTGGTGCAGTTGGTGGTGCATTAACTTCGGACTAATAATGCTTGCACAAGACATTAATGTTTTACTGATGATAAGATTATATTGAACAGTGGGGTCGATTTTTTTTCGTTGGTGAATACTTTTAGAGTCTGTAAAGCGTGGTTACTACCAGTATCGCTCCATATTTCTTCCGCTTGAATTGGGTCCAAAACCACATGCCGGTTATCTAACTCTCTCATGGACTGCAGTATATCCATTAACGGCACAAATTGATTGGCCAATTCCGCAAACAAATTGTTGCGGCTATCTCTGCCATTTTCGGATAAAGACAAGTATGCGGACTTGCCTATATTTACGTAATAGCTTACTCTTACGCGTCGACGCTTAGCTCTGCCAGGGAATAAACCCGAGTAAAGTAAACATTGGTCACCAACATCACGCAGCGCTTGTGATTTTTGGGTGCCGAAACTATTAATGCTTTGCAGAAATTCAAGGGCCATGATCTTATGGGCCATTTGTGGTGAGCCGGTAAAGCGCATAAGCAGGAATACGAGGTAGCTTTCAATGTCTTCAGATAACAGGACATTGCACGCTTGGCTTGCTTCGGTAACTAGGTCCTGCCACTGAGTAGTGGAAGTAGAGGTTGTGACAATATTGCCCATCTGTCCGCCTTGGTTGGCTACTTAACATTTAGAGAACCCTACTCTTATTATAGTAGGTGAAAATTGGTTTTGGTAAATTTAAGGGTAAATGCACTCTTTTGAGGTTTATAGTATGAGCTTAGCTAAGTTAAGAAATATCGCGATTATAGCGCACGTGGATCATGGTAAAACCACTTTGGTGGATAAGTTGCTGCAACAATCAGGCACTTTTGATGCACGCGCCGAAATAGTTGAACGGGTAATGGATTCTAACGAACTCGAAAAAGAGCGTGGTATTACGATTCTAGCAAAAAATACTTCGATTCAATGGAATGGCTATAAAATTAATATTGTTGATACTCCAGGCCATGCTGACTTTGGTGGTGAAGTAGAACGTATTTTATCAATGGTTGACTCAGTATTACTATTAGTTGACGCAGTTGATGGCCCCATGCCACAAACCAGATTTGTAACCGAAAAAGCTTTTAGACAAGGCTTACATCCAATTTTAGTAGTAAATAAAATTGATCGCCCTGGTGCCAGACCAGATTGGGTCGTAGATCAAGTGTTTGATTTATTTGATAACCTAGGCGCCACCGATGCACAATTAGATTTCCCGATAATATATGCTTCTGCATTGCAGGGGTTTGCAACTATGAGTTTAGATACGCCTTCTACTAATATGGAGCCGTTGTTTAACCTAATTGTTAATCAAGTTGCGGCGCCAGCAGTAGTTGAGAGTGGCCCATTTCAAATGCAAATTGTGTTTCTTGATTATTCCAGTTACGTAGGAATTATTGGTGTTGGCCGAGTATCACGTGGCACCATTAAAATCAATGATCCAGTATCAGTAGTGAGCCGTGATGGTTCGATTCGCTATGGCAAAGTCATGAAATTATTCGGGCATATTGGTTTGGAACGTACGCCGATTACGCAAGCTGAGACTGGGGATATTATTGCGATTACTGGTATCGAAGATCTAACTATATCTGATACCGTGTGTGCCAAGGATGCGCCAGAAGGGTTGCCACCATTAGTGGTTGACGAGCCGACCATTAATATGGTTTTTCAAATTAATAACTCGCCATTTGTGGGACGGGAAGGTAAATTTGTTACGAGTAGACAATTACGCGAACGCTTATTTAAAGAAGGTACATATAATATTGCGCTACGTATTGAAGAAACTGAGGATCCAGATAAATTTAAAGTCTCAGGTCGTGGTGAATTACAATTAAGTATCTTTATTGAAACAATTCGTCGTGAAGGCTTTGAATTAGCTGTATCACAACCACAAGTAATCATCAGAGAAATTGATGGTGAAATGCAAGAACCATACGAAAGCTTAGTTATTGATGTTGAGGAAACACACCAAGGCGCAATTATGCAACGCTTGGGTGAACGACGTGGACAAATCAGTAACATGGTACCGGACGGTAAAGGTCGTGTGCGCTTAGAATATATGATTCCAGCGCGTGGCTTAATTGGCTTCCATGGTGAATTTATGACCACTACTTCTGGTACTGGTATTCTAACTCACGTGTTTGATCACTATGGAACTTTAGGCAGTAATGTCGAAATCGGTCGCAAAAATGGCGTCTTAGTTTCGATGTGTGGTGGTAAAGCTTCAGGTTACTCACTATGGAATTTGCAACCACGCGGCAAGTTATTTATTGGACCACAAACTGAAGTATACGAAGGCATGATCGTCGGTATTCATACTCGAGATAATGATTTAGTAGTTAACGTTACTAAAGAAAAACAATTAACTAATATGCGTGCTTCTGGTACGGATGAAAATATAGTGCTTACACCGCCATTGCCATTAACTTTAGAATACGCGTTAGAGTTTATTAATGATGATGAATTAGTAGAAGTAACGCCAAAATCTATTCGTCTAAGAAAGAAATATCTAAAAGAAACTGATCGTCGCAAAGATGATCGCGCCAAAGGTTAAAAAAAAGCCCGGGCTAGGGCCCGGGCTAACACCGAATATGTCGGTTGGAGATTGACTATATAAATAATGCCATGTTTGCCGGTAGTATTCTGTAAGCATAGGTGTATCTATCGCGTAAGAGATTGGCTATTCGATTCTAAGTTTCCACTATTACGCATCTTATGTTAGCGTGTTAATTATTCGTTGAGCAATCTCAGAGGGATTTTAGCATGCTTACATTGTTTCCTGCAATCAAACCATACGCTGAGCATACTTTAAAAGTAGATGAGTTACATACTTTATATATTGAAGAGTGCGGTGAGCCGACTGGGATGCCAGTTTTATTCTTGCATGGTGGTCCAGGTGTAGGTTGTGAGCCAGAACACCGACGATTTTTTGATCCCAAGCGTTATCGAATAATTCTATTTGATCAACGTGGTTGTGGTCGCTCTACTCCGCATATATGTTTAGAAAATAATACCACGCCTGAATTAATTAAAGATATAGAGAAAATTCGTGAGTACTTGGGCGTAACTAAATGGATGTTATTTGGCGGTTCATGGGGTGCAACCCTAGGTTTATTATACGCGCAGGCGTATCCGGAGAATGTAACGGCAATGGTATTACGCGGCGTGTTTTTAGGGCGTAAGTCAGAATTAGACTGGCTGTATAAAGAAGGTGGCGTATCGAGATTTTTCCCTGACCATTGGCAGACTTTTTTGTCACATGTACCAATTGAACGACGAGAAAATATTGTCGAAACTTATTATGATTTAATTCATGGGCAAGATGAATTATTGCATATGGCGGTTGCCAAATCTTGGGGTTTGTGGGAAGCAGAGTGCTCGACTTTAGAATTTAATCCAGAAAACGAAAAAAAATTTACTAATCCGCATTTTGCCTTAGGTATTGCCGCAATAGAAACGCATTATTTTGTCAATAATTTATTTATTCAAGAAAATGAAATTTTACGTAACATGCATAAAATTGCGCATATCCCAGGGATTATAATTCATGGCCGTTATGATATGGTCTGCCCATTAGATACTTCGTATGCGTTAAGCCAAGTATGGCCCGAAGCTAAGCTTGAGATAATTCGTCACGCCGGGCATTCGGCAATGGAGCCAGCGATTACTTGTGCGTTAGTGCAAGCGACGAATGAATTAGCGAGTTAGAGAGTAGTTGCACCCTAGTGCCTACACCCATTTCCACTAAAATTGAACTTTTTTAAAAAGCGGAGGTCTTAATATGTAGAAATTAACATGATTGACACTACGGTGTTCAGGAGTACATGAAATGACCAAGTTCCAAAAAGCCAAAATAGCTATATTATTAGCCATGTTGCGTGTATCAACCACAGAGGCGCAAGCAGTTCAGTGCATTAAAGATATAATCTTTGTTATAGACATGTCGGGTAGCCAAGATGGCACCGGCTTCTCTGAACAAATAGACGCTTTGATTGCGGTACTAAATGAATTAGAGATCGGACCTGACGCAGTAAGAGCTGCTATTGTCGCGTTCTCAGAGTACGCTGTACCTGTAGTAGCACTAAATTCTGCTGCAGCATATACTAAAGATCAGCTTATCTCAACAGTCCTAGCCTTTAAGGCCCAATATTCTGGTGGTGGTACTTTTTTAAGCTTAGGTGAAAATGAAGCTTTAAGCCAGTTACAATACAAGCGACCAGGTGTTGAAGCTTTAGTGATAGATTCAACCGATTTTGTTAATAATAAATTTGATAGAACTGCTACCTTAGCAGCCACAGCTAAGATTTCAAACTATCCAAATACAAAACAATTCTGCCTAGCTGTTGGTGGTAAAGACGGTGTAGATCTAGAGCTTATGCAAGAAAAATGCCCGAATCCAGATCTTAGAGATGTTTACCCAAGTACTGCAGCGGAGCTTGCAGCTGCCAAAACAATAGCAGGCAAAATTTGTGCTGGCACTACGGTAACCAATCGCCCGACCACTAAGAAACCTAGTACTCAAAGCCCAGTCACCAATCGCCCAACTACTAGGGCTACAACTAAGGCTCCTACTCCAGCTCAAACCGAGTCACCAACTGTAAATGGAACATTCTTTGTACCACCAGTAACAGAATCGCCAACTTTTATAGCTCCAAATAATACGCAAAACATTACACAACCATTTTGTCATGATGAAAACTGGTTGATATGCGTTCCATGGTATCTATTAGTGCCAATTATCCTTTACGTAGCTGCAAAAATGCTACGCAAGCCAGCAGTTGCTGCCGCTACAGAGCGGGATCCAGGTGGCCGAGGAATTTTCAGACCTGGCCGTCATAAGGAAATAACACACGGTATGGGAGAAAGAAGTGATGCTGTTCCAGCTAATTGGGAACAATATAAAACAGAAGCTGGTTTAAGATCACACATCAAAAGTGCTGACTTAGAAACTGGTCGTAATCATCTAGACTGGGAGAGAGAAACTGTTGCGCCTAAACCAGCTGAAGTTGAAGTAACACTTGGTGAAAAAGAATGTAGATGTACACATTTTGTGCCAGCAGTAGTAATGGCCGCATTCGCCGCTTGTAAACAGCATGATGCAGTGAAAGCCTGTTTGGACAAATGTTCGTGCAGAGTTTGCAGACAACATACTCTACCTAATAGCGTGCCAGCTGGAACAGTAACCAAAATTACCAAAGCAGATGGCAGGGATGTAACAAATGTACCAAAATACACTGCTAAGTTAGGTGAAATTACTGAAGAGGCTGTTGTGCAAGTCGCTACTCAGTCGACAAAGGTTGCAGAGGTTGTAAGGCCTAAAGTTGATGAATTAGCTCAAGCAGCTGCTGCAATGGAAGCAAAAAGGAACGTCAACCACGCAGTAGTTTAACAACACTGTTAGTATGATTAAGCTGGGACCCCGTGGTCCCAGTTTTTTTTGTACCTAAGATTTGCATGTTTTCGCATAGGTCTTGATTCTTAGGCAAACTTTATCCTTGACATCATCTCGTGCTATATTTAGCAATGGTTATGTGGACCAGAATTTAATTGCAAAGAGGATGGCATATGTTAAATAAATCGCATTTTGGATATATAGGTAAATCTGTAGCTGTTGCATCAAGCATGTTATTTATCAGTATGCCGGTTTATGCTGCAGGATTTGCACTAAACGAACAAAGTGTTACTTATACCGGTAATGCTTATTCTGGTACCTCTTCTGCAACTCAAGATGCTAGCACTAGCTATTATAACCCAGCTGGTTTGAGTGAATTACGCTACAGCCAGTTAGTGCTTGGTGCAGCATATTTTAAACCCAAGATTAAATTATTCAACGCAGTTGCTACCGATCGTGCAGGTAACCCTCTAACTGGTAACAACCCTACTGAACCTAAAGGGCGCATGTTTATCCCTAACGGCCATGTGGCATGGCGTGTAAGTCGAGACTTTTCGCTAGGTTTTAGTGTGGTCGAACCATTTGGTGTGAATACTGTTTATGGTAATCAGGATATGGCGCGGCTTATGGCTACCAGAACCAGGATTCGTACTTTAGATTTTAGTCCAACCTTTGGCTACAAAGTAAGTAAAAGCTTTTCTATTGGTGCTGGCTTAGACTTCCTAAGAATTAGCACCAACATCGCCTCGGTTGTCGGTACTACTGGCGGTGGTGGTAGTGAAGGTGGCTCTTATGTCATCAACAAAGGCACTGGTCGTGCGATTGGTTACCATGTAGGTATACTTTTTAGGCCAAATATCTGTACAAAAATGGGTTTGGTATATTTCTCCGGCTTCTCACCAAGCATATCCGGTACTACTGTATCTAATGGCGCTATAAACTTCTCAACTACCAGCCGCTTCTCTTCTAAATTTAAATTACCGGATCGAATAAATTATAGTTCCACCTATAGTTTTGCTAGAAACTGGTTAGCTATGAGTGAGGTGGAATGGACTCATTGGAGTCGTTTGAAGCGAGTTCTGATGGACTATAATTCCAGTGCCCTGCCTGGTTATCAGAATTTGTATTATAAAAACACTTGGCGTGCTGCGCTTGGTGCTGATTATAAGCTTTCAAGAACTTGGACCTTTAAAGGTGGTTTAGGTTATGATCAAAGCCCAGTAAACAAGTCCTATCGTAGTGCTAGATTACCGGACTCTGATCGATATTTAGTAGGCGTCGGTGCGAAATATACGTTTTATAAATATTTCTCCATCAATGTCGCTTACTCGCACATATTCTGCGAGAATTTTAACATAAATCAAACTGCGGCTTCAGATGGGTTGAATCCAAGCGCGGCAGTGACCGATCGTAGAACTTTACGTGGTAAGTTTAAGAATTCTTACAATATATTTGGCTTGCAGTTAAACTATGATTTTGCAAAGCTACAATAAATTAGTCGTAAACTAGCTGAGGGGCTGGAATCACGCAAAAACCAGCCCTAGTTCAAACAAGGCCCACATTGGCAATGCCAGTAACACTTGCGAGATCACATCTGGCGGAGCTAAGATCATGCCCAACACAAATGCTAGCACTATCACATGTCGGCGTTTGGCGATAAGATCCTGTTTACTCATAATGCCCAAACGCATTAACAAATTAGTAATAATTGGGATTTGAAAAGCAATGCCGGTAGCTATGGCAAGAGTTACTATAAAATCCAGATAATTCCCTATATCGAGCATTACAGTTACGCCATTTGGCGCGCAACTAGTAAAAAACTTCAATGCTACCGGACAGATTACTAATAGCGCAAAAATAATCCCCAAATAAAATAATACACAGCTAGCTATTATGGTTGGAGCGATATGGTTTTTTTCATGTTTATACAAGCCAGGACTAATAAATTGCCAGGCTTGATACAGTAAAAATGGCGCGCTAATTAACAATGCGCACAAAAAACTTAATTGCATTGGCACCATAAAGGGAGCAGTAACTTGCGTCGCAATCAAACTAGTGCCAGCGGGTAATTTATTTAAGAACGGCTTCGCAACTAAACTGTATAGAGTATTGGAAAAATAATAACAAATTATAAATACAGCCGCTAAAACCACTAAGCTGTTAGTTACCCTAGTACGCAATTCAGCAATATGCTCACGCATAATTTACTCTTTATTGCTAGTTTCAGATCCGGTATCTTCACCGTTTAATGCTTTGCGAAAGCCGCGTACGGCATGGCCTAAATCTTCGCCAATAGTGCGTAATTTTTTAGTACCGAATAATACTAGTACGATTAAAAAAGTTAAAATCAGTGATCCGGGGCTGACGCTATTTAACATAATAAATTCTCCTGTAAGAATTAACGATCATCCAAATTTTGCTAGGCTACCTGCTAGCAAATGAAAGTGTAAATGATCAATCTCTTGACCGCCTTCTCTGCCAGTATTAATTATAGTCCTAAAACCTTTAAGACCTAATTGTTTAGCAATAACTGGTAACATGCAAGTCATGTGGCCCATGAGCAGCGCATGTTCTTCGCTAATGTCCATTAAACTAGCAACATGTAGCTTGGGTGTTACTAAAACATGCGTTTTAGCTTTGGGGTGTAAATCATCAAATACTACGATTTGATCATCCTCGTAAATAAACTTAGTACTCATCTCACCAGCGGCAATTTTACAAAATATACATTCAGCCATTTTAAACCCTCACTAAGATTAGTGTTACCAATGCGGCTGAGACCG
>JACCDN010194326.1_pt1 | contig 16026 bp, 12 predicted proteins | sample 7441691 | NCBI WGS metagenome assembly JACCDN01 (sample SAMN15323439, study PRJNA562643) | freshwater metagenome | isolation source: river surface water | place: USA:Blue River Watershed | collected 2017-08-16
CTGGCACTGATCACGCAGGTATCGCCACTCAGATTGTGGTGGAAAGACAATTAGACGCTCAAAAGGTCTCTAGACACGATTTGGGCCGCGAAAAGTTCCTAGAGAAGGTCTGGGCATGGAAAGAGCAATCAGGCTCAACCATCACCCGTCAAATCCGTCGCTTGGGTGCCTCTATTGACTGGAGCCGTGAATACTTCACGATGGACGAAAAAATGTCCAAGGCGGTTGTCGAGGTCTTTGTAAGTCTTTATGAGCAAGGCTTGATCTACAGAGGCAAGCGTTTAGTTAACTGGGACCCTGTTTTAGGTACCGCTGTTTCTGACTTGGAAGTTGAAAGCGAAGAAGAACAAGGTTCTATGTGGCATATCCACTACCCGCTTTCTGATGGCTCAGGTCATCTCACTGTAGCGACCACTCGTCCAGAAACCATGTTGGGTGACGTTGCCGTGATGGTTCACCCAGAAGACGAACGCTACAAGCATTTAATTGGTCAAACCGTTAACTTGCCATTGTCAGATAGAAAGATCCCCATCATCGCTGATGACTATGTGGATAAAGAATTCGGAACAGGCGTTGTTAAGGTAACTCCAGCGCATGACTTCAACGACTACGCAGTAGGTCTGCGTCATCAATTAGAAATGATCAACATCCTGACCTTGGATGCCAAGATCAATGAGCAAGCGCCACAAAAATACCAAGGTCTTGATCGCTTTGACGCTAGAAAATTAATCGTGGGTGATTTAGAAGGGCTAGGTCTTCTAGAAAAAGTTCAGCCACACACCCTCATGGTGCCAAGAGGTGACAGAACTAAATCAGTGATTGAACCAATGCTCACAGATCAATGGTTTGTGGCGATGTCCCAACCAACAGAACACAATCAATATCGCCCAGGTAAGTCGATTGCAGAAGCAGCATTAGATGCCGTGAAATGTGGTGATGTGAAATTTGTTCCAGAAAACTGGACCACAACCTACAACCAATGGCTTGAAGGTATTCAAGATTGGTGTATCTCACGCCAGCTATGGTGGGGACATCAAATACCTGCTTGGTACCAAGAAGACGGCAAGATTGTCGTGGCGCGCACAGAAGCTGAAGCCACTGAAAAAGCAAAAGCTAATGGCTATACCGGAACACTGCGTCGTGACGATGATGTTTTGGACACTTGGTTCAGTTCAGCACTCGTGCCATTTTCATCACTAGGCTGGCCTGAGAAAACCCCTGAGCTAGCGCACTTCTTACCTTCATCTGCATTAGTAACCGGTTTTGACATTATTTTCTTCTGGGTAGCTCGCATGGTCATGATGACCTGCCACTTCACAGGCAAGATTCCATTCAAGACTGTTTATGTTCACGGCTTGGTTCGTGATGCTGAAGGTCAAAAGATGAGTAAATCCAAAGGCAACACTTTGGATCCAATTGATTTGATTGACGGCATCGATCTTGAAACTCTCTTGGCCAAACGAACAACTGGCTTGATGAATCCTAAGCAGGCTGAAAGCATTACCAAGAAAACCAAAAAAGAATATCCAGATGGCATCCCTGCATTTGGAACAGATGCTTTGCGATTTACCTTTGCCTCAATGGCCACCTTAGGTCGTAGCATTAACTTTGATCAAAAGCGCTGTGAAGGTTACAGAAACTTCTGCAATAAATTATGGAATGCCACTCGCTTTGTGCTCATGAATTGCCCAGGCACAGCAGAAGAGAATGGTATTGGCGAATGCGTTGGTGATTGTGGCCCCGAGGGTTATCTAAACTTCTCACCGGCAGATCGCTGGATCGTGTCTTTATTACAAAGAGTTGAAGCAGATATTGATAAAGGCTTCAAAGACTATCGTTTTGACAATATCTCCACATCTATTTATCAGTTTGTATGGGATGAATATTGTGACTGGTACTTAGAACTTGCAAAAGTTCAATTACAAAACGGCACACCCGCTCAACAAAGAGCAACGCGCCGCACCTTGTTAAGAGTGCTGGAAACTATTTTGCGTTTAGCGCATCCAGTCATTCCATTTATTACTGAAGAGTTATGGCAAATCGTGGCTCCTATCTCAGGCAAGTCACTAGAGGCTCAAGAAAAGCAAACCATTGCTCTTCAAGCTTATCCAGTGGCTCAAATGCAAAAGATTGATGAGCAAAGTGAAGCATGGGTAGCTGAAATCAAAGCGCTTGTAGATGCTTGCCGCAATCTTCGTGGCGAAATGCAAATTTCACCAGCTCAACGTGTACCTTTGTATATCTCTGGCAATGCCGCATATCTTAAAGTGGCAGCACCGTACATCCAAGCCCTAGCAAAACTCTCAGAAGTGAAAATTTATGAAGATGAAGCTCAACTTGAGGCTGATGGTGCTGGTGCGCCAGTAGCTATTGTTGGCAACACAAAGATTTTATTAAAAGTAGAAATCGATGTGGCAGCAGAGAAATTGCGCCTAGGAAAAGAGATTGATCGTATCAGCGCTGAAATCACCAAAGCTAACTCAAAGCTTAATAATGAAAGCTTTGTAGCAAGAGCGCCCGAGGCAGTGGTAGTTCAAGAGAAGCAACGTTTGGCTGAATTTGAATCACTTGTTGAAAAACTTAAAACCCAATTAAATCGTTTACCATCCTAATATGACCAAAGCAATCACCAAAGCAGTTTTCCCTGTAGCAGGACTTGGCACACGCTTCTTACCTGCAACCAAAGCCAGCCCCAAAGAGATGTTGAATGTGGTGGATAAGCCATTAATTCAATACGCTGTTGAAGAAGCTATGGCAGCTGGCATTACAGAAATGATTTTTGTAACAGGTCGCAGCAAACGCGCGATTGAAGATCACTTTGATAAAGCTTATGAATTAGAAGCTGAACTAGAAGCTAAGAACAAACAAGAATTACTTCAATTGGTTCGCAGCATCAAACCAAGTCACGTGGATTGTGTTTACGTTCGCCAGCCTGAAGCTCTTGGTTTGGGTCACGCAGTTCTTTGTGCTGAAAAGCTCATCAGGGATGAGGCATTTGCAGTGATCTTGGCTGACGACCTTTTGGATAGCCCTGTGCCTGTTATGAAACAGATGGTTGATAAATACCAACACTATCGCAGCTCCATCTTAGGCGTTGAAAAGATTGCACCAGAACAAAGTAAGTCTTACGGCGTGATTGATGGCAAAGTTTTTGAAGATCGCATTTATAAATTGAATGGGATTGTTGAAAAACCAGAGCCAGCAAAAGCCCCTTCCAATATGGGCGTTGTGGGCCGATACATTCTGTCATCCAGAATTTTTGATCACATTAGAAATATCAAACCTGGCGCTGGTGGTGAATTGCAATTAACAGATGCTATTCAATCTTTATTGAGTCAAGAGCAAGTGTTGGCTTATGAATACGAAGGCACTCGCTACGACTGCGGCAGCAAATTGGGTTATTTAAAAGCGACCGTTGATTTTGCTTTGCGTCATCCAGAAGTTAAAGATGGGTTCAAAGAGTTCTTAAAGACACGTCAATAATCCCAATGGTTCAACTCTGAAATTTCCGAGTTGCCCTTGTAATGAAAAAGGCTCAATTACTTGAGCCTTTTCATTTTTTTATTTCTATTTTTTCTGCTTTTATTATCAGCTTCTGATTTTTTAAATCTAACTAACGACGCTTTAAATAAAATATAAAAGCATCACCTACTTTTTCTTGAGCAATTAACTCGTTACCAGTGTGCTTAGCAAAAGTTGGAAAATCAGTTGATGAACCACTATCCGTTGCAATCACTTTTAATGTTTCACCGCTTTGCATTTCAGCCAACGCTTTTTTGGCGCGCAAAATAGGTAGAGGACAAGTTAAACCTGTCGCATCCACCTCTTTGTGAATTAACGTTGGCACACTCATAGACGCTCTGTCACCCAAGCTTGAACACTCTGAAGAGCACCAGCTAGACCTTTTGGATCTGTACCACCAGCCATCGCCATATCAGGCTTGCCGCCACCCTTGCCACCCACTTGCTGAGCAACAAAGTTAACCAACTCACCAGCCTTCACTTTAGCGATGGCATCAGCCGTCACACCAGCAGCCAATTGCACTTTGCCATCTTGAACAGATGCCAAAACAATCGTTGCAGACTTCAATTTATTCTTTAATTGATCTAGAGTCTCCCTCAAAACTTTGGCATCAGCACCCTCTAGTTGAGCCGCAAGGACTTTGACGCCCTTTACCTCAATAGCTTGTGACATCAATTCATCACCTTGGCTTGCAGCTAATTTAGAACCCAAACGCTCTAATTCTTTTTCTAAAGAACGAGCATGATCTTGTAGCTGAGTAATACGTTGCTGCAAATCATTTGGAGTTGCTTTAAGAGCAGCGGCTAATTGATTCACTTGAGTATCTAACTGTTGCAAATAAGCAAGGGCACGATCGCCAGCAATGGCTTCAACTCTCCGAATACCAGCAGCTACACCACTTTCAGCCAAGATCTTAAATACGCCAATATCACCTGTGCGCTGCACGTGCGTACCGCCGCATAACTCTTTTGATGAGCCAATTTCCAAGACACGAACTGTTTCGCCATACTTCTCGCCGAACAACATCATCGCGCCAGTTTTTTGGGCATCATCCAAGCTCATAACTTTGGCAGACGCTTGAGCATTCGCCAAAATTTCCGCATTCACTAAATCTTCTACTTGCTTGATTTCAGCTGCAGTCATCGGTGCATTGTGAGTAAAGTCAAAACGCGTTTTATCTGGATCAACCAAAGAACCTTTTTGCTGAACATGAGTACCCAATACCTCACGCAATGCTTTGTGCATCAAGTGTGTTGCGCTGTGATGGCGAATCGTGCGCAAACGACGCTCGACATTAACCTTAGCGGCAAACTGATCACCTACTTTTATTTCACCCTCTAATACCTGGCCGTGATGTCCAAAGACATCCGCTTGAATCTTGAGTGTGTCTTCTATATCAACTAAGCAAGAAGCATTACGTAGCTCGCCAGCATCACCAACTTGACCACCAGACTCAGCATAAAAAGGAGTGTTGTCTAAAACGATCACAGCGCTATCACCAGCTTTAACAGCAGGCACTTGCGTACCATCTACATACAAAGCCAAAACTTTTGCTGCTTCTTGAGTTAACTGTTCGTAACCGTGGAATACAGTAGGAGCACCTGAGTATTCAAGGCCTTGAGCCATTTTGAATTTACCAGCCGCACGAGCTTGCTCACGCTGACGGTTCATGGCTGTTTCGAAACCAATTTCATCAACAGTTACATCACGTTCCCGACAAACGTCTGCGGTTAAATCCAATGGGAAACCAAATGTGTCGTGCAACTTAAATGCAGTTTCACCATCGATCACTTTAGTACCTGAAGCAAGGGCTGTTTCTAATATTTCCATACCATTCGCAATGGTTTGGAAGAAACGCTCTTCCTCTTGCTTAAGAACTTCAGTAACTCGAGCTTCATTCGCCTTGAGCTCTGGGTAAGCCTCACCCATCTCTTTAACTAGGGCTGTTACCAACTGATGGAAGAATGGAGCTCTTGCACCTAATTTATAACCATGGCGAATGGCGCGGCGAGTAATACGACGCAAGACATAACCGCGACCCGCATTGCCAGGAATCACACCATCAACGACTGTGAAAGTACATGCACGAATATGATCAGCAATCACCTTTAATGATGGGCTATTGGCATCACATGGGGCAGCACTCACAGCATCAACTGCAGTTTTAGCAGCTGATAACAAGTTAACAAATAAATCAATTTCATAATTAGAGTGGACGTGCTGCAAAACTGCAGCAATACGCTCCAAACCCATTCCTGTATCAACACTAGGCTTCGGTAGTGGATGCATCACGCCATCTTCATCGCGATTGAACTGCATGAAAACGTTATTCCAAATTTCAATATAACGGTCGCCATCTTCGTCAGGGCTACCTGGAGGACCGCCTGGAATATCCTCACCGTGATCGTAGAAAATTTCTGTACATGGGCCACATGGACCTGTATCACCCATCATCCAGAAATTATCAGAAGCGTAACGGCCGCCCTTATTGTCACCAATACGAATAATTCGCTCAGTTGGTACGCCTACTTCATTGGCCCAAATGTCATACGCCTCATCATCTTCTGCATAAACAGTCACCCACAACTTATCCGCGGGTAACTTATAAACAGTCGTTAGTAACTCCCACGCATAACTAATCGCATCACGCTTAAAGTAATCACCAAATGAGAAGTTACCCAACATCTCAAAAAAAGTGTGATGGCGCGCTGTATAACCAACGTTATCTAGATCGTTGTGCTTACCACCGGCTCGAATACATTTTTGAGCGGTCGTAGCTCTTGAATATGGACGCTTATCAAAGCCCAAGAAAACATCTTTGAATTGGTTCATACCTGCATTAGTAAATAACAGGGTTGGATCATCACCTGGCACAACTGGGCTAGATGAGACAACTTGATGCCCCTTGGATTCAAAGAACTTTAAAAAATTTTGGCGAATTTGAGTAACTTTCATGACCATAATTATCACTCAGAGCAGCCGCATCAGCGTAAACCCTAGGGAATAAAATTAGTTTTCAACCTTTAAGAAAGCTTACAATTGGGGCTGGAAGACGTTTTTCAATATAAAAATAAGAGGTTATTAGGATGCAAATTCGCAGTCAAAAAGACTTTGCTTCAGGCTTGATGTTTATCGCCGTTGGCTTGGGCTTCTCATACATCGCAACCACCTACAACATGGGCACCACAGCTAAGATGGGGCCAGGATTTTTCCCATTCTGGCTTGGCTTATTACTCGCTGTTCTAGGTGCCATTGTCACCATGACATCGATGTCTTCTAAATCATCTGAAGATCAAATTGCTAAATGGGATTGGCCTTCTGTCCTTTGGGTTACTGGCTCAGTAGTGATTTTTGGGGTTGTTTTAGCCTATCTTGGATTGATGCTATCTGTGCTAGTTCTAGTATTTATTTCAGCGATGGCAAGTCATGAGTTTCACTGGAAAGGCACCATTGTGAATGCCGTGATTCTTAACTTGATCGCTTACGTTGCCTTCATCTGGGGTTTAAAACTCCAGTTTCAGGTATGGCCTAGCTTTTTCATAGCCTAAAACCCAGGAGTATCCAAATGGAATTATTAGATAACTTAGCGCTGGGTTTTAGTACTGCACTAACCCTTCAAAACTTAATGTACTGTTTAATTGGATGTGTCTTGGGCACATTGATTGGCGTACTACCTGGATTAGGCCCTATCGCAACGATTGCGATGCTGTTACCAGCCACCTATGCATTACCTCCAATTGCAGCCCTAATTATGTTGGCCGGTATTTATTACGGAGCTCAATACGGCGGCTCAACTACTGCCATTTTGGTCAACATCCCTGGTGAATCGTCCTCGGTCGTAACTGCTATCGATGGTTATCAAATGGCTAGACGTGGTCGCGCAGGCGTGGCCTTATTTACAGCGGGTATGGGTTCATTTTTTGCAGGCTGCGTTGCCACCTTGGTTTTAGCCGCATTCGCAGCACCTCTATCAGAGTTAGCATTTAAATTTGGTCCAGCCGAATACTTCTCACTCATGGTTTTAGGCTTAATTGGTGCCGTTGTACTAGCGTCTGGCTCATTGATCAAAGCGATTGCGATGATTGTCCTAGGTTTATTACTCGGTCTTGTTGGCACAGATGTGAACTCTGGTGTAGCACGCTACTCATTTGACATTCCTCAACTAACTGACGGTATTGGCTTCGTTGCTGTGGCAATGGGCATGTTCGGCTTTGCCGAAATCATGGGCAATCTTGAACAAAAAGAAAAGCGTGAAACATTCTTGGATAAGGTCACTAGCTTGTGGCCCAACAAACAAGATTTCAAGCGCATGATCCCATCAGTTTTGCGCGGTACGTCTATTGGCTCCATACTAGGCGTATTGCCTGGTGGCGGCGCAGCTCTGGCAGCTTTTGCAGCTTACTCATTAGAGAAGAAAACTTCAAAGTACAGTGAAGAGTTTGGTAAAGGCGCTATCGAAGGTGTTGCTGGCCCAGAGTCAGCCAATAACGCAGCAGCACAAACATCATTTATTCCTTTGCTAACGCTAGGTATTCCACCTAATGCTGTGATGGCTTTGATGGTTGGCGCTATGACTATTCATAATATCCAGCCTGGCCCTCAAGTAATGTCATCAAATCCAGCCTTGTTCTGGGGATTGATTGCCTCCATGTGGATTGGTAACTTTATGTTAATCATCCTGAACTTACCGATGATTGGCGTTTGGGTGAAATTGCTCACAATTCCATATAAACATTTATATCCAGCCATTCTAGTTTTCTGCTGTATTGGTGTTTACACAGTTAACAATACAACTTTTGACATTTATTTAACTGCTGCCTTTGGCATCATTGGTTATTTATTTACCAAACTGGGTTGTGAGGGTGCACCACTTCTACTAGGTTTTGTTTTAGGGCCAATGATGGAGGAAAACTTCCGCCGTGCCTTGCTTCTAGCTAGAGGTGATTTCACGGTATTTTTAACTCGCCCATTATCTTTAGGTCTCTTAATTGCAGCTGTTGCACTTGTTGTTATTGTGACTCTTCCAGCAGTTAAAAAAACCAGAGAAGAAGCTTTCGTCGAAGAATAAATCTACAATATGGGTATGTCTGAAAAGAAGAACCCAAATCCTTCAAAATTCGAGACCCTTGAGGTCTCGAATTTTTTGCGCCAAATCATTGATGCAGATCTAGCAGTAGGTAAGCATGCCAATCGGCTAGATCAAGCTGGTCAAGCCCTGCCAAGCGTTATTACACGTTTTCCACCAGAGCCCAATGGCTACCTCCATATTGGTCATGCCAAAAGTATTTGCCTTAATTTCGGCTTAGCTCGAGATTACGCGCACGCCCCTAATGGCGCTCGTTGTCATATGCGTTTTGATGACACCAATCCAAGCAAAGAAGAAACTGAATACGTTGATAGCATTATTGATGCTGTTCGCTGGCTAGGTTTTGATTGGATACAAAATGGTGTCGAGCACCAACACTACGCTAGCGATTACTTTGATCAACTGTATGCATTTGCAGAAGCTTTGATTGAAGCAGGGAAAGCGTATATCGATAGCCAAACAGCCGATGAGATTCATAAAAACCGCGGCAACTTCGGCCAACTAGGGACTAACAGCCCTTTTAGAAATCGTAGCCCAGCTGAAAGTATCGAACTGTTTAGAGATATGAAGGCTGGTAAATATCCTGATGGGGCGCACGTTTTAAGACTAAAGATTGATATGTCGCACCCCAATATTGTTTTGCGAGACCCTGTTATTTATCGCATTCGACATGCTCATCACCATCGCACTGGCGATAAGTGGTGTATCTATCCACTCTACGATTTCACACACTGCATTTCTGATGCATTGGAAAATATTACCCACTCAATTTGTACTTTGGAGTTTGAAAACAATCGCCCTCTTTACGACTGGGTGTTGGAAGCTCTCAAGGAATGTGGTGTCTTTAAGGACCCCCTACCTAAGCAATATGAGTTTGCAAGATTAAACCTTACTTATGCCATTACAAGTAAACGTAAATTGCTTCAATTAGTTGAAGAAAAGCGCGTTGATGGCTGGGATGATCCTCGTATGCCAACGATTGTGGGCATACGTCGACGTGGCTTTACCCCTGAGAGCATTCGTTTATTCTGCGAACGTATTGGTGTATCTAAGGCTGATAGCTGGATTGATATGTCAGTTCTTGAGCAGGCCCTTAGAGATGACTTAGAAGCTAAGGCTGAAAGAGCTTTTGCTGTCCTAAAGCCATTGAAATTAATCATTGATAATTTTGATGACCAAGCGGAAGAAGCATGTTCTGCACCTAAGCATCCCCACCATGAGGACTGGGGTCGCCGTGAATTTACGCTTAGCAAAGAGCTTTGGATTGAAGCTGATGACTTTATGCTTGAACCGATTAAAGGTTTCTTTAGACTATATCCACCTAAGGATGGTCAGCCAGGCAGTAGGGTTCGCTTGCGCCACGGCTTTGTGATTGAATGCACTGGTTACGATACGGATGCCAACGGTCAGGTAATTGCGGTGCATGCACAGTACTTTGCAGATAGTAAGAGCGGTACGCCAGAATCAAACAACTACAAAGTCAAAGGCAATTTACATTGGGTAAACGCTAGAAATGCGATAAAAGCAGAAGTCCGTATTTATGATCGTTTGTTCACAGACCCTCATCCGGATAGTGGGGATAAGAATTTCTTAGATGCCATGAATCCAAATTCAAAAGAAGTTTTAACTGCTTACTTAGAGCCAAGTATTGCTGATGTACAAGCTGAGCAACGCATTCAGTTTGAGCGTCATGGCTACTTTGTTGCCGATCGAATTGATCACAGCAACTCTAGCCCAGTATTTAATTTCTGCGTAGGTCTTAAAGATAACTGGAAGTAGAGTTTAAGAAGTTCTCTACAGTTGGGTACTTTAGGCGGAATCGAAGTTCATCTAAACGTTGATTTTGTATCCGCCTTGACTCACTCATAAACGAGAGGGTCATCGGCTCCAGTACTTTTTCAAGCTCCACCCTAGTTAGACGCGGTGAAAGGGGCAAATCAAATGCTTTGGCCACTGCATCAAAGTATTCGCCCATTTTCATATCACTATCATCACAAGCATTGATTACTCGTTGAGGCTTAGCTCGATTGATCGCATAAATAATTAATCTAGCCAAGTCGTCAGCATGGATGTGATTGGTATAGACATCCTCCTCCGCCACTAAGGCCGGGGCAGCTTTTTTGATTCGATCGACTGGCAAACGGTCGCCAGCATAGATGCCAGGGACTCTTAAAATAGCTGTTTTCACCCCATGACTGATGCCCCATGACCTAATTTGGGCCTCTGCTGAGACCCTTCTAATGGCCCTTGGGGTCTTGGCTTGAAGCATTTGGGTTTCATCAATAACAGCACCACCACAGTTCCCATAGACCCCTGTTGTACTGATATAGGTCAGTTGCCGGATAAAACTGCTTCCCTGAGATAAAATCCCTAATAAGTTGCGTGTACGAGTGTCTATGAGCCCTTGAGATGGTGGCGGGGCCAAATGGATAATTTGTTGGGCTAACTGCGGCAAACGCCACAAAGTAGGTGCATGATCTAAGTCCCCATAAATGGGAGTAGCCCCAGCCCTCCTTAATGCGTCAACTCTATCTTGAGAGGAAGTCAGGGCAAAAACCTTGTACTTGGTTTTTAGAATAGGTAGCAAGCGCAGTCCGACATCGCCGCAGCCAATGATTAATATTCTAGGTTTACCAAATTGTTGCATGTGCTAATCGTAATGCTTTAAAAAAGGAAAGTCAGTGTCTTACCAAATTACCCTCAAAACCAGCGGAAAAACATTTACCGCCAATAGTGACGAAACTGTTTTAGAAGCAGCCCTTAAACAGGGTATCAATTTACCTTACGGTTGCAAAAATGGTGCATGCGGTTCATGCAAGGGCAAGATTGAATCTGGTCAAGTCACTCATGGCGATCATAACGAAAAAGCTCTTACTGCTGAAGAAGCCTTCAATGGTTCAGCACTTTTCTGTTGTGCAAAGCCACAATCAGATCTCGTGATTAACGTTCGAGAAGTGGAAGGGGCGGGCGATATTGCAGTCAAGAAGATTCCTTGTCGTGTTCACAGCTTAGAGCGTGTTACCGACGATGTGGTTATCGTGAAGTTGCAACTACCTGCTACTGAGAAATTCCAATTTTTGGCAGGTCAATATATTGAGTTCCTTCTAAAAGACAAACGTCGTGCTTATTCTCTAGCTAGCGCACCTCATGAAGAAGGCCCGATTGAATTGCACATCAGACATATGCCAGGTGGTTCATTTACTGACTTTGTTTTCGGTAACTCAGAATCTGGCACGATGATGAAAGAAAAAGACATCCTACGTTTTGAAGGCCCTCTTGGAAGTTTCATTCTTAGAGAATCTGATAAACCAATTATCTTTGTTGCCTCTGGCACTGGCTTTGCACCAGTTAAGGGTATGGTGGAACATATTCGCCATCAAGGCATCAAGCGCCCTATCAAGCTATATTGGGGTGGTCGTCGCCCTAAAGATTTTTATATGCATGAATTATGTTTATCTTGGGCCAAAGAAATCCCTAGCTTTGAATATATTCCTGTAGCATCAGATGCGTTATCGGAAGATAACTGGAATGGCAGAACTGGCTTTGTCCATCAAGTAGCCATGGCTGACAATCCAGATATGTCTGGCTATCAAGTTTATGCATGCGGAGCTCCAATTGTGGTGGAATCAGCTAAGAATGATTTTGTAGCAAAATGTCAGCTTCCGGAAGACGAGTTTTACTCTGATGCGTTTACATCTGCCGCTGATTTAGCTAAAAAAGCTGCTGCTGGCGCCTCAACAGCCTCTTAATTGATTCTGAAACTATCTAAATAAAATGAACCTGAAAACTAAGCAAGAAAATATTGATACCCACTCAGTGATGTACATCACTAAGCGACCCGAATTGGTTTTTGTTGAGGGCCAAGGTTCTTGGTTAGTTGATCAGAATGGTAAAAAATATTTAGACTTCCTTCAGGGGTGGGCTGTGAATTGTTTGGGTCACTCCAACCCAGGAATCATCTCTGCGCTTGAACAACAAGCTAGAAAGGTCATTAATCCAAGTCCTGCTTTTTACAATCAGCCGATGATTGACCTAGCCAATTTATTAACAGACAACAGTTGCTTCAATAAAGTGTTTTTTGCCAATAGCGGTGCGGAAGCCAATGAAGGCGCCATCAAGCTAGCCCGCAAGTGGGGCAAGATGCATAAAAACAATGCCTATGAAATTATTACCTTTAATCATAGCTTCCACGGCAGAACTTTAGCCACTATGAGTGCCTCTGGTAAAGATGGTTGGGACACGATGTTTGCGCCACAAGTGCCCGGCTTTCCTAAGGCAGAATTAAACGATATTGCTTCTGTTGAAAAACTCATCACTGATAAAACTGTTGCCGTCATGCTTGAACCAGTTCAAGGTGAAGGTGGTGTTATTCCAGCTACTCATGAGTTCATGAAGCAGTTGCGCGAGCTAACGAAGAAACATCAAGTCTTATTGATTGTTGATGAAGTACAGGCTGGTTGTGGTCGTACCGGCAAGCTTTTCGCTCACCAACTTTATGACATCTCTCCAGACATCATGACCCTTGGTAAGGGTATTGGTGGTGGCGTGCCGCTTGCAGCCCTTCTTGCCACTGATGAAGTTGCTTGTTTTGAGCCTGGCGACCAAGGTGGCACCTATAACGGCAACCCATTAATGACTGCAGTTGGCTGCAGCGTTATCAATCAATTGCTGGCCCCAGGATTTTTGGAAGAAGTCATCGCCAAGGGCGAATACTTAAGCCAGTTACTTCTTGAATTAAGCCAAGAGTTAGGTCTAGAGGGCGAAAGAGGCGAAGGTCTTTTAAGAGCACTGATCCTCAATCGTGACATTGGTCCAGAAATTGTTGAACGTGCCCGTAACCTAGAACCTATTGGCCTGTTGCTGAACTCTCCTCGTCCAAACTTGTTACGCTTTATGCCTGCACTCAACATCAGCCGTGAAGAGTTGAAGCAAATGGTAGATATGTTGAGAGAGATCATTAAATCAATTTAATTATTTGAATTAATTTCTTCAATTGAAGCAATAAAAAACGCCTCTATTGAGGCGTTTTTTATTGGATAGGCTTTTGTTAGTTAATGAGTTGATCAGTTACAAACCTTTGGGCAATGGGAAGGCTGTGTTTTCGATAATGCCATCTAGTACTCGAACATTTCTAGGGCCGATTTCTTTAATACGATCAATGATGGATTGAGCCAAACTTTCAGGCGCTGATGCACCCGCAGTTAAACCCACTCTTTTCTTACCCTCAAACCATTTTGGATCGATTTGATTAGGATGATCCACCATGTAGGAAATAACGCCTAACTTTTCAGACAATTCTCTCAAGCGATTAGAGTTCGAGCTATTAGGACTTCCCACCACAATAACTAAATCAACTTGTGGAGCCATGAACTTGACAGCATCTTGGCGATTTTGAGTTGCGTAACAAATGTCTTGCTTCTTAGGTTGAGCAATATCTGGAAATTTCTTTCTTAAGGCATCAACAATTTCTTGAGTCTCATCAACCGAAAGAGTTGTTTGCGTGACATAAGCAACACGACTGTCTACAGGCACACTCAAAGCATCAACATCTTGAACGTTCTCTACAAGTTCGATGCCATCAGGCACCTGGCCCATGGTGCCCTCAACTTCAGGATGACCACGATGCCCAATCATGATGACGCGCATACCTTCTTTACGCATCTTTGTAACTTCAACATGCACTTTCGTTACCAAAGGACAGGTGGCGTCAAAAATTTTCAATCCTCGAGCTTCAGCTTCTTGCCTCACAGCAGGAGCTACACCATGCGCACTAAAGATCACCGTATTCCCAGCTGGTACTTCGCTCAACTCATCAACAAAAATAGCACCTCGCTCACGCAAACCGTTTACAACGTAGGCGTTATGAACAATCTCGTGGCGCACATAAATTGGCGCACCAAACTTTTCAAGTGCTTGCTCAACAATGGTGATGGCTCGATCAACGCCCGCACAAAAGCCCCTTGGCTGAGCCAAGAGAATTTCGCCGGCAACATCCCCGGCAACTTGAACAGAAGGTTGATTTGTCATTATCTTTTATTAAAGAATGCCAATAATTTCAACTTCAAATTGAATCGTTTTACCGGCCAATGGATGATTGAAGTCAAACATCGCAGAGTCATCATCAATAGAAACCAAAGTGCCAGAATATGTTGCGCCATTAGGTGCGTTAAATTCGATCATGTCACCAGGAAGGTATTCCTCTTCTGGAGAACTGTTTTCCTTCAAAGTGGCCAGAGAAACTTTTCTAATCAAATCGGGATTTTTCATACCAAAGGCACGCTCAGGCTCAAGCGTGAAAGTTTTTCTTTCACCATTAACCATACCAACCAAAACTTCTTCAAGGCTTGGGGAGAATTGTCCCGTACCCATCATGAGCGTAGCCGGCTTATCTTCAAAAGTATTGATCAAATCACCACCCTCAGGAAGAACAATCCGGTAGTTCAATGTCAAGAACGATGTTGCGGTAACTACGGCACCGCTGGTCATATTTGTATTAGTCATAGCGCCATTTTAACTAGCCCTGAGAAATCTGCCCAAAGAATAAAAAATCAAGCTCTAAGCAATATACGACCCAGAGAAAAACTTTTATTGAAGGGCCCTGGAGATATGCATGACGCAGAACTATTAGCCATTATCTTAAGAACGGGCACTCGCGGTGAAAATGCCTTGGAATTATCTAAAAAATTACTAGATCAATTTGGCTCACTTAGCGCCATTCTGAATTCAAATTTCGAAGAACTTCGACAATTTAAAGGGATTGGGGTGTCCAAGTGGTCACAATTAAAAGTCATTTACGAACTTGTTCAGCGTAGTTATTTGGAAACACTCAAACAGCAGAATGTTCTCTCATCCACCAACTTAGTTAAAAATTATTTGATGACTTTGATTAGTCACAAGGAACATGAAGTGTTTGTTTGCTTATATTTAGACGCTCATCTTCGATTAATTAATAGTCATGAGATTTTCAGAGGTTCGATCTCAGAGACAACTGTTCATATTCGAGAAATAGCTAAAGAATGCTTATTAAGGAATGTGAGTTATTTGATCATTGCGCACAATCATCCCAGTGGAGAATTAGAACCCAGCCAAGACGATTTAAATCTTACCCATGCACTACACCAAGCCTTGAAATTAATTGATATTCAACTCTTAGATCACTGCATTGTGGCGAAACAAGGTGCAATTTCTTTAGCGGACATGAAATTAATGCCTTAAAATGATAGTAACCACTAACTTTAATAACTTATTTTGAAAATTATTTTTCAAAAACTAAGGAAATAAGCTTTGAATAAGTGGAATACTTTTGCGCCACCTGCTACAATCTTTCTTTTCGCATTTTAAGGAGCGTGTCATGGCAAGAGTATGCCAAGTCACAGGGAAGAAGCCGATGGTCGGCAACAATGTTTCCCACGCAAACA
>JACCDN010357467.1_pt1 | contig 16022 bp, 6 predicted proteins | sample 7441691 | NCBI WGS metagenome assembly JACCDN01 (sample SAMN15323439, study PRJNA562643) | freshwater metagenome | isolation source: river surface water | place: USA:Blue River Watershed | collected 2017-08-16
CCACGCACATGGTGGTGATGTTGACCTGGTGGTTGAGCTACGAATATGTGCGCGACCCGCGCCATGCGCTCGAGCCGCAAAGCGCGCAACAGTCGTTGCTCAAAGGCGCCAAGCATGTGCTGGGCTTGTTGTCGCCCTTCACGGTGGCGGAGCACCGTGAACATTTGAATGGGCTGTTGGCGGCTTATTGATCAACCGTGAAAATGATCAGTTGTTAGAGCAGCCTGTTTTCACACTTCGATCAAGGTTAATGCGCTTTGGATTGCCATTGAGCAAGGTCGCCATAGACTCTTTCAACTCCAAAACCAAACCGGCGATGGCAGAACTTTTGAAGTCATCGCTAGGGTTAGCGTTAGTCGCGCTCTGAAAAACGGTTGAAATAGGACGATAAACAGAAACAGGCACAACAATGCAAGGGTTGGCGTAGGCGGAACCATCGTAGGTCGCTCGGTTGACCGATCGAAACACAGTAGCTACCAACTCGCTTGAATACTTGATTTTGTCGGTGCCACCAGACAGGTCCGCTCGGATACCCTCGGCGATAGCGCGCAAACCTACATCGCCATTGGATGATGTTGAGTGAATGAAGCTCATCATGTCGAGGAATCCGTTTTGGGCAGCTTGCTTGGACATTTCTGCAAAAAATACGGCCCATACGCCACCCGCCTGGCCAATATCAATACCACCTTGTTCTAATTTGGCAGCAGTGATTCGCGTTGGCGGCAACAAAGGGTTGAGCTGATAGGCCGCTGAAAGCGATTTTGTTCCAGTCCATCCGATCAAATAAATAGATTGGGCGTAAGCGGTTAGCATTTTTTGGTAGATGCTTTCTAAGCGCTCAGTTTCGTTGGCTCCCTGTGCTGTCAAAACTTCAGCACCCTGACCAATACCCGCCAAAGCGGCCGCCATGTCTGTCACAGCTGTGACCCCAATCACGGCACCATCACCCACTCTCTTTGTCGCGGGAACGAGTGCATAAATTGGCTTGACACCCAAACTCTGTAGCTTGCTTCTTCCCACATCGTAGTAGGTCAGAGATTTGCCTGGATCATAGACCTTCACGACCATGGAGGATTGGAAACCATCTGGCAATTTCACATCCGCATATCCATCGCTGTTGACAGTTGCAGTAGCGATGATTTTCGTGGTTGCACCATCCAAGGGGTTGATCAGCTCAACTGTTGCACCCTGTGCAATTTGTCCCAGCATGGGTACCACGCGCAAAGTTGCTGGAACGGTGCTGGCTACAACATCCATATCGGCTTGGGAGAAAGTTGCACTTGTACGCGAAACAGTCACACTGGTTGACGAATTGGTTTGTTGATTGGTAGTTGGCTGATTGGTTGTTGGTGGATTTGTTGTTTGCTGAGAAGTTGTTTGCTGAAGCACACTTTGCTTCGCAGTTACCAAGTTTTTACGAGTGGTTACGTCTGAATTGACAAAAGATTTTGCATTGGTCACAGCAGATAGGAACACAGCTGAAAAACCATCACCCTTGGCTACGTTTTTTTGAAATGTCAAAGCACTTGTCAGCGGATTGCTTTCTAAGGCATCCGTTAAAAACAGCGCTGAAAAACCGTCTAGCTCGGCGCTGTTTTGCATGTTGACTACATCCTGAGCGCTTGCCGCAACAATTTTGGGTGAGGCATAAATATCAGTGATGCCTGCCGCAGAAAGGACTTGAAGTAGGTCAGCAGCCTTTGCCTTGACAGCTTCGCTTGTTAGGTTCGCCTTTAGCGTGGCAAGCTGATTGGTATCTGTATCAAAGTTGGTCGGAATACTGAGCGATGCGGCAAGCGCGTTGGTGACCTTGTTGATGCCATAAACTTTCGAAGGCTCCAAGGAAGGAATGGGAGCCAACATCGCTTCAAGTCCACCGCTGTAAACATAAGGTTCCCAGGCAGATGTGCCCTCGTTGAAAAAGCACGCAGCATTTGCGGTGTCGCTGCAATAAGTGGCAGCGTTGTATCCATCAGGTTGCGGCAAAAGTGCGGCCTTCAGGATGACTGGTCCACCCGAGTAATTGGTCAACGAGACCGAAGCTTGACAATTTGATGAACCCACTTTTCCGCTACCGATGTTAGAACCACTGGTAACGTCAAAAACCGTCACGTTCACATTTCGGAAACAACCCAAGGAAGGCTTGATCGCCAAAGTACTGACCACTTCTGGCGTACCGACGTCTTGGGTTGTATTTGCGCCACCACCCCCGCCGCCGCACGCCGACAGGAGCAAGGCCAGGCCCGCGAAAAGGAGAAAATTTTTAGGTTGTTGCGGAATCAAGACACGCTCTCCAAACCGGCAAAAACCGCTTTGTTGCCCTCTTTGAAGGTTGTGAGGTCATCGGTCACATAAGTGTCGGCTGACTGAACCTCTGCATAACGCTGTTGGGTCAAGGGATCTTCCTTGATGTCTAGGGTGTAGACCATATAGCTTGCGTTGGCGTCTATTCCTTCGATATAAGTTCTTTCGACAGCAAGGTAGAACTCGTCTTTGACTGACTCGCTGGTAGCGATGTATTTGATTTCGCTTTTGAGCTCACCGTTACCAAGTGGCGTTTTGAATTCAAAATCGATGGAACTTTGATTTTCCAAAAGAATGGGCACAAACTTGTCGCTGTCTTTGAGCGTGTCTTTCAGAAAGAAGTCATCGCCTGAAGAGCGAATTTCTTTAAAGCCTCGTAAAACCTTTGGATCTTCGATGGCAACACCAAAGTTTTGCACTTCTAAATCCCCCAAAACCGCACCGTCTTTATCAACATCTTCTCCAAAGATGGCGGCCCAGCGATTAGGCGTGACGGAAGAGGCGTAATTCGAATCAATCACACCATTGGTGTCTACGGTATATAGCTTCCAGAGTAACGAATCCGACGATTGTTTAACACCACCGGTGTCAGTCCATTCAGAAGAAGTCTTTTCGCGAACCAATACTTTGTATGAATTAAGCACTTTGCTGGATGAAGCTCCCGTGGTGTAAACAGCCGTTCCTGCAAAAACTTCTTCGTGAATCGTCACTACGGTGTCATACCCATTTTGTTGCTCTTGATAGGTCAATGTTGAGCCAAGTGTGACGTTGTTGCCAGCGACATCCAGTACTGGCAGATTTTTATCAGCCAACATGACGTAAAGCCATCCACTGGATGCGTCCACACCTGCTTTGACAGAACCCACGTCCTTGCTCAATTCTGCGCCCAGTTCAACTTGAGCTGCAACCGGTTTTGCCAAGGGGTACCCAATGGTTGTGTCACCCACTTCTAAGTTTTGATTCACCAAGATTTCTACCGACTTGACGGCATCTTGATCAAAGCGAAGTGTTTTGGCACGATCCAAAACAGCCTCCTCACCCGCTGCGTTGAGGTTGAAATGGTAAACATCCCAGCTAACGTCTTTGCTATCGCCAACACTAACTTCGTTCTTCACAGCGACTTTGATGGCAAATTTGCCGGCCCCAAGGTCTAACTTATCAGTGGCCACCACTTTAGCTGTTTGCCCTTCACGCGTGTATTCAATGGATGGGAAACCGCCATTTTTGTTGGTCAGCAATATTTGTTTGCCGCCCACTTGAGCGTACAACCCCATCACATCAGAACCCGACATTTGCCGGCCCAATATGGTATTGCCCGTATCGGTAGGCTCCGAAGTCAGAGAAACGGCTGCAACGCCGATTCCGGGCACACCGTCGAGCTCTTGGTCGAACTCGACTTCGTAACGATCGATGAACTTGGTGGTCTTGATGTTGTAGAGGTCAATGACGCCCTGCGTTGAGACGGTGTAAATTTCCCAGCTTGAAACGCTAGAACCCTCCTTATCAACCTTGACGAGGAGGTGGTAGCCCGTGACATCTCCGTTGACAACAATTTTAGAAACAGCATGGGGGCGGTACTTGATCATGACCCCACCCCAATCCACATCGCGCGTGAGAGAAGTTGGTGAACCATAGCGGTCAATGACAGGGGTTTTTTTCGTGCCATCGATCACATACAGGGTTTGGTCAGTTTTATCCATCTTTAAGAATGGATTTGATGTATCGGTTGACACATTTTGTAAGTCATCTGGATTTGGACCAATGAGGTTGTCGTTGTTCAAATCTTCACTGAACATGGTCTCAACAACTTTGGTGTTGCGCGTCCAAACGCTTGTACCCTCACTCCACAATTGGCGGCCAGTGCTATCCACTGTGATCACCTCCCAATTGGTATCACCACCGCCGCTCCATTTAGACTCGTACTGGAAAAGCACTTTGTAAACAGGCTTTCCGGCGTTATCAACCGACACTTGCTCGGCAGCAACCGCTGTGCGCGAATTAGATGATTCACCCCACGCGTATTTGTACTCCATCCAAGTTGAGTTTTTGATAGGCGTTGCTTGATTGGCATTGACGATGTAAAGCACCCGATCGTTGTCTCGATAGATACGCACACCGCTCGCATCTGAATGATCGGTATTGACAGGAGTGAGTTTGCTGATATCGATGCCCTTCACGCCATCACCATTGAGATCCAGGTCAAAGTCGATCTCGTAATCGGCAATGCTGACCCCCCACGAGGACTGCTCAACCCACTGGTTGGTGCTGGAATTCCAATAACCATAAAGCAGCTTGCCTGTGGCGCTGATATGCATCACATCCCATGATGTCTTGGTCTCGTGCTGGGTTCCGCTCCATTGCGTCGACGTGTTCTTGAGCGCAAGAATCAGCACGTCGTCCTTTTGCTCGATGGCAACCGCTTCGCGTCGATTGACACTGTCACCAGAGGAGTAATCATATTCAAGCCAGCCGTCTTTGATGGCTTTGATTTTTTGATCCGCCGTTCCATACTGCGTGACAAAATAAAGTCCACCATCATCACTTCGTGCCAGGCGCACGCCAGTGCTGTCAGTCTCAACCATTTTTAGCTTGCTGAGATCAAGGCCAACAATACCATCGCCATTCAAATCTTGATCAAACAATTCTTCGTAGGCAGCAATGGATTTAGCTCCATAAACGGTCTCATCTGTCCATTGGTTATTGACATACTGACCGGTGGCAAGTCTCGCTGTGTCATCCAGTTTGTAGATATCCCAAGTGATTTGCGGCTTGCTGGTTGATGTTTGATAGTCCCAATAATTGGACGTATTTTTCAATGCCAACCAATACCCACCACCTTCGGCCTCTTCTACAGCCACGGCCTCTCGCTTATAGCCCCAGCCCGAGTCGTACTCAAGCCATGAAGTGCCTTTGATGTCAACAGCATCTGTAGCAGTGATGCCGTCGGCGGCCACAGTGACTACGTAGATCGCTTTGTCTTTGTCTCTGCCCAAACGCACACCGGTTGTATCGCGCGTGTCCCACACCAAAGTTTTGGGATCGATACCAACAAAACCATCGCCGTTGAAGTCTTCCTTGAAGATTTTTTCATAGGCGGTCAGCGAGCTCAGGTTGTACTGCGACTCATCGACCCACTTGTTCGCCGTTGAATCCCAATAACCCCAAGTAACTTTGCCAGTGGTGTCAATCTTGACAATGTCGTAACTGGTGGTTGATGTGGCGTTCTCCCCCCATTTGCTGGTTCGCTCCAAAGCGAGCCAATAGCCATTTCCTTTCTCGTCCGCTTGAACAGCAATGGCTTTTTTGGATTCTGAACTACCCCAACCCCAACTGTTGTTGTACTCTAGCCAACTGGCGTTTTTGATGTCCAACATCTCATCTTTGCTGTCGACGATGTATAAAGCTTTCGCGCTGTCTCTGCCCAATCTCTCACCGTTTGTGTCACGCGGCTCGAAAATCAAGTCTTCAAGTGAGACGCCCATCTTGCCATCACCATCTAAGTCTTGGCCAAATGTTGTCTCATAAGACTTGATGGAGGTAAGACCATACTCAGAATCATTCACCCACTGATTTTTGGTGCTATCCCAGTGCCCCCATGTGACTTTGGCGTCTTTGTCAAGATTGTAAATATCCCACGTGACTTGTGGCTTCGACTGCCCGCCCCATTTACTCTCGCTTCTGAGCAATAACTTATAGCCAGTGATGTTTAGACCTTCACGAATAGCTATCACCGCAAAGGCTTCACGTTTGTTGTAGTTATCTGCGCCTTGATAGTAAGAATTCTCTAGCCAATCATTACCAGTGATGGCTTTGAAATTGGTAATTTTATTTTTGGCATCGACATCGACGATGTAGATGGCACCACCAGACTCTCGTGCTAACCGAATACCAGAGGTATCACTGCTGATCAGCTTCAAATTATCAAGGTTCAAACCTATGGTGCCATCACCATTGAGGTCTTGCGCAAAAAGCGATTCTTTGTCTGTGATGGACTTTAGGTTTTCTTGCGAATAGCTAAACAACAGCGCATTGTCAGGTAAGTTAGCTGATGGCGCGCCACTGCCAGGGGCATAGATGGCGCTGCCTGTACCCACAGGGTAACCAGCTATAGCGGTGCCACTCGAAGTGGCGACACTTGCAGTCGAGTCGTCGCTGAATATTTTTTCGAACGCCTCTACAGCACTCAAGCCATTGTTGAGACTGTTAGTGAATTCGGTTTTCGCAACTTGAATTTGCTTATCGATGGCTGCTTCGGTTAAGCCGTCCTCAGTAGCGACAACCTTTGCGGCTTTTGCAGCTTCATCAAATGCGGCCAGATTGGTTTTTCCAGCTGCGATGGCATCGGTGAATGCTTTGTATGCTGCTTCGTAAAGTGGGTCAGTGGTGATTTTCTGGACTTGAACAGGAATTTTGGGGTAAACCTTGTAAATCACCCAGCGGATATTCTCCACATAGTCTTTGTTGTCTGGGGACGATTCACGCTCCCGGACAGCGATTAAATACACGCGCTTGCCGGCGTCATCTACTGATTTGGTTGCACCGATCACTTCACTGGAGCGCTCAATTTTGTAATTGGCTTGTTTGGTCGAATCCCAATTGGTCCAAGCGTCTTTGCGGATCCATTGAGGGGAATCTCCACCCCATTGGTTGAGCACGGGCATAAAGCTTTTGTCGGCCAGATCACTGTCTTTGACGAACACCCGCCCCTCACTGTCCACAGCCGCCACCACTGAGTCTGTGCTGTAAAACTCTTTCAGTTTGCTGGGACCTTCGATCTCTTTGGGTAGGGGCGTGCCCACCTGCTGGTCGCCATTGAGGTCTTGTTGGAATACAGATTCAATCGTTGAAATGCGGTTGACGTACAACGAATTGGGATCGAACTTACCGTCTGAATTGACCAAAAAGATTTGCCAACTGACATTGGTGCTGTTGCTGACATTTTTTACCGCCACAAAGTAAGCTTCGTCGGTCAACTTCAAAGATGTACCAACCCCGCTGTTCATGACGGGTGACGTGTTGTTCTCACTGCCCCATGGAAACCAGGCATTATTTCCTGCTGCTGCTGTTTTGACGTTTTGCAAGCTGGTTTTGACCACGGCATAGGCGGTCTTACTCTCCCAACTTGTGCTGGTGGTCCATCTTGCGGCATTGCCTATCGCGTCTATGACCGGCTTGACCGAGTATGCGTTTTTGTTTCCAAGCAACGCATCGTTATCGCTCGCCGCTTCCATGATGAACACTTCACCTGCAGCGTTGGTTGCTATGACTGTTTTGGGCAGTTGGGCAGTGTTTGCTGGAATCAAATCGTCGACCCATTTGACAATGACTGGGTTGCCTTTTCCGATCTGCCCATCGTTGTTGAAGTCTCTGTCAAATTGTGTTTCCACATCGAAAAACTTCGACTTGTCATAGTTGTAATCTAGCCATTGGTTGTTGCGGAGTTCGATGGAATAGATCTGACCGCTTTCTGTTTTGTTAAAGTGCAACGTATGGAGGGTGTAGCCGTTGACGGTTTCGGCTTGCACCCCCATCTTCTCAAAGCTCTTCGTTAACAAATAGGTATTGCGCACCGTGGTGCCTGACGCGTCCTTGCCCTCATGCTCAAAAATAGCCACAACGACGCTTCCTGCTTTTCGATTGGCAGAGTCTTCTTGCATTCGGGCAAACCAGATATCGTTGATACGATAAAGATTGGCGCTTTTAAGGTCACTGCTGTCCAAAACGTAATGCCGTCCATCAGAATCTTTGGCTACAAAATACTTTGAGGGCACATTGGGAACAACATCATTGGCCACTATGGTCAGCAGGTCATCACCTGCTTTTGTTGCACCATCCCCATTGAGGTCTTGGTTGAAAAACTTTTCAATCCAAGACACAGGGGCTTCGCTCCACGTTTGCTGCGTGTTCGACAGATCATCACTCAATCGACTGACAGCGAACCGTTTATCGGTGAAGATTTTTTGATCGCCTTGCAGGTAGTAATTTCCCTCTCGATAGACGACAAAGACTGAATTACTCCAATCTTTTGGTGCAAACGTGATGTCGTAAGTATTGCCGTTGGTTGTCACGAAATTGACGGGTTTGTATGCGAGAAAACTGGCTGATGTATCCGTCAAGACTTGTTTGTTTAAAGTACGGTAGGCAGCCTCAAACACTTCGGCTTCAGAAATCCCTTTGTTGTTATCAAGGTTTAGTGTGTTCCACCAGTTGTTAAAGGCAAATGCTGTTTTGACAACTTGCTTGACTGCGTTATCGAAAGCCTGCGAGCGTGTTGTACCGCTCACAGCCATGGCTGCGTCAAAAGCCTCTTGTGCAATGAAACGAAGGGGGTCGCCCTTTTCTACTGCAACAACCGTTTTTTCCCAACCACCGTTTGTCCAATTGCTCTTGGTTTCTTGGCTTTCAAAAAACTGATGTTTACCATCTGCGGCATACAAATAGGGTGTGCCCTCAGAGTCGCGAATGAACTTGAGCCCTGATGCGTCCGATGTTTCGGGTGTACTGCTTAAAAAAACTGGGCCAATGGTGTTGTCGTTGTTCAGGTCAGCATCGACGAACTTTTCGAACTGCGCAACCGAATTTGCACTTGATTGCCGACCCGCGTAAACCATATTAAGTGAGGATGCCGCGGTGTTGTTGAGGTCAATCGTGAGTTTGTAGAGTTCGAAATTGGTGTTGCTGTTTTTGGATTGTTGCGACTCCCACGAGGACTTGTATTGCTTCACAAAGTAGACTGCCCAAGTCGAGTTGTTGGGATCGGTGTCGGATTTTTCTTCCACCAGGGCCGCCTTGATCACGAGATTGGATCGCGTTTCCTTGCTCCATCCAAAGTCGCTGACACGCTCTGCCTCTTCCCATATTCCGTTGACACGGAATTCAATGGATTCATTGTTAACAGGGTTGGTGAAATTGACAAACAACGAGGCGGTTGTTTCTCCATCTAAAACCCGGCGTGAAAAATCAGCTGTTTTGACCGAAATAATGTTGTCTGAACTGATCATGCCTTAGCTCCTAAGCAGCGCAAACGGCTGCGTTTAACTCTAAAAATGCCTATGCTTATCTACATTTTTATCACAAATGTAATAAGCTGTTCAAGACAAATTTGGATTATTCGGAGCACCCTTTTTCAACGATCAGCGAGTGAATATTTTTGAATTACATAATGCAATGAGCTGTACCAAATCGTTGACATCACCGCTGAGCATTGCTTTAGCCTTGAGCCAGGCTTGAAGCCATTCGATACGCGCACGCATCAAGTCACTTGAAGCTTGCAGAGCTCGACCTTCAGATTGCAACAAGTCGATCATGGAACGAAAGCCGGTTTGGTAGCTGCGTTGGTTGGCAAGCGAAGTCTCTTGCGCTGCATTCAATGTACGCTCGTATGCGTTTATTTTTTCTAAACCACTGGCGTATTGTGCTTGGGCCTTTTGATAGTCTGTTATCACACGAGCATGCGATTCTTCGAGACGCGACTGTGCCAGTTCAACATTGATAACGGCCTGTCTTTGTGCCGCCACAATACCACCGCCCTCATAAAACGACCAATTCAACTGAACGCCCAAGCTTTGAGTGCGTGCTCTGCTGTCAATGAAGAAGGCGCTTTCGCTCAGTGTGCGCGAAACTTGACCAGCAAGATCGAGAGATGGCTTATGCCTTGCGGTGACTGACTCTAGCGCCCATTTGCTCGATTCAAGTTCAAACCGTTTTGCCAGAATGTCTGGATGTGCATCCGCCAATTGAGACAAGGCTTTTTCAGGTGAAGGGAGGTTGAAAAGTTGGCTCGGCGTAATATCAGCCCAATTGATTTGCGACCACTGGATTTTGCCGCCAGTCATGACACTGAAATCTAATTGTGAAGATGCAATTCGCAATTGCAACATAGGGATTTGAGCTTTCAGTCGCTCCAGCTCTACTTTGACTTCACTGATTTCGGTCTTGGTTCCTTGCCCTGACGTAAAACGCTGACCAGCACCTATCCAACGCTGGTTGATCAACGCAATTTGCTGATTGACAAGTTGTAGCTCTTGCAGGGCACTCGCGTATTCGAGCGAGACGTCGACCATTCGAAAAAAGAGCGCCAACTGCTCTTGAAAAATGCCTTGTTCGTAAGAGCGAAACAGTGCAATTTGCTGCGACTCGTCTGCCGTGAGCATCGGGGCATAAATAGGTTGGCGTAAGCTCAGCACTTCGGAGTTACTTAAATAGCCTTGGTTGACTTGAATGCTGGTCGCATCTTGCCGCATCAAATTAACCCATGACTTGGCAACCGAGAGCGAAATCTTTGGCCTGAGGCGTGACTTCACAATTTCCAAATCTTGCATTTGGGAACTTAGCTTTAACACTGAGGCCTTATGGCGTGGCTCAACCATTCGCGCTCGCTCAAAGGCTTGCCCAAATGTGAGCTGTGTTTCGCGAAGATCAACCCCCTTGGCCTGCCATGCCAGATCCTGGGCTCGCAGGGATTGGGCCAGTCCAAGCACAAAAATCAAAAAGAGGCATGCATGCGATAGTTGACGAATCGCTGATTGCCTCACCCCAAGAGCAAATTTGAATATGGGCATTTCATTGCTCTTTCATGCTCGCCGCCAATCGCTTGGTCAATGGATGCAGCAAATATTGAAGCAAAGTACGTTCGCCGACATGCAACACAACCTCAACACCCATACCTGCATGCAGAGGTTTACCGTCAAGTTGTTTCAGACCTTTTTCAGAAATTGCCAAACGTGCTAAGTAATAGTTTTGATGGGTTTGAGCGTCTACCAACACATCGCCCGAAAACGACAGCAGGTTGGCATCAACCACCAAAAGTGGCGTGTTAGCAAACGAAGAAAATCGAACATCTGCCTGGCTTCCGACCCGAAGTCGATCCACATATTGGGGGTTGATCTTGGCCTCAATGACGAGCAATTCGTCTTTAGGCACGATGTCCATGATTTTTTCTGCCGGCTGAATGACTGCACCAGAAGATTGAACGTTCATGCCAACCACTTGGCCTTTCACCGGCGCAAATATGCTGACGCGCGCCAAGTCGCTCTGGGCCGCAACCTGCTTCATTTGTGCAGCCTGAATCTGGTGTTCGATTTCAAGAATAGATTGGCGGGTCTTTTGCTGATTGCTTTTCAACTCAACCAGCATGGCATCCAGATCTGAAATAGACCGCTCCAATTGGTACAGCTGCACCCGAGGTGCAAATCCCTCTTGCACGACTTGTCGAAGGCCTGTCATTTCCTTTTCTAGGGCCGCCCGCTGATCACGTCGGTGTTTCTCGGCTTGCACCAAACCTGTGTAAATGGCTTGTTGTGCAACAAGGTTCTCCCTTAAAGCAGCTAAACTTTGTTTTGCTGTTTCATACATTGCTTTGGTCTGAGCTGAGTCAAGTCTCAATAACTCTTGACCTTGTTCGACCCACTGGCCTTCTTTGACCATCACATCAGACACAATTCCGCCTTGCATGTGCTGAACAGATTTACGCTTGGTTTCGATGACCACCGTTGCTTGCGAAGGCACACCCTCTTGCAAGGGCACAAAGCTTGCCCACACCATGAAAAATAAAGCGCCAGCTAACAAAACCCACCAACCCAGGCGCATATCAGCACGCAATGCACTCAGTGAATCATCAAGCAAAGGAGCCGGGCTTTGCAATACGTGGGAGATTTGACGCATCGAATCGTCAGTTGCATTTTTTTCAGAGGCGCCAAGTTTTTGATTGCTCATGTTATGACCTAAAAGACTATTCAACCATTGGTGTTGCCAACGATGCTAAAACCACCGCTTTTGGTCCAAAGGCGATCACCTCGTTGTCTTTCATCACAACGAGGTGATCTGCCAAACCCATAAGAAGTGCGCCATGTCCTGCCAATACCACTGTGACACCTTTTTCTTTGGCGTCTTGTAATGCTGCGGCAAGCGCTTTTTCCCCAGCAGAATCCAAGCCCGCGTTAGGCTCATCCAATACAAGCAATGGTGGCAAACGGTAAAAAGCTCGCGCCAAAGCAATTCGCTGACGCAGCCCCACTGGCAAGGCTGGCGTCACCAACGTTTGGTAGCCTTTGGGCAAACTGAGAATTGCATGGTGCAAACCTAATAATTTGGCAACCGCCACCACCTCTTGCGAATCAGGCACCTCTAGACGAGCGATATTGCTAGCAACCGATTCGTCAAACAGCTCTATTCGTTGGCACAGGAATCCGATTTGTTTGCCATCAATGCTTTGCAAGTTCACGCGGCCAAGATCTGTTCGAAACTGCCATGTTCCGATGTTTCCTGCATGGTCGCTTACGCCAAGCATTGACTCTACCAATGTGGATTTACCCGCGCCTGACTCTCCAATGACCAATGTCACCTGTCCTTTTGGAAAAACAAGCTCTTGCTTCATCTTCTGATAAATGGGTTCGATGACTTTTGAATTTGCTTCATTGGCATTGGAACGAAGGCTAGATTTGTCCAACTCCACCAAGGTATTCAGACGACTCATGGCCTCTCCCGCCAGTCTGACTGAACGCCATTGCGTCACAACAGCATCAATCGGTGACAACACACGACTGGTCAGTACATTTGCTGCAATCATGCCCCCCGCTGACAACTCATCGTTGACAACCAAATAGGCACCCAACGAAAGCGATGCTGCTTGCTGCAAGTAGCGCAAGCCTTTGCTAGCGCTTGCATAAGCATGCGCAACCGATTGGCTTTGGGTGGCCGCATGGTTTGCGATATCGCGAAGACGCATCCATGCAAGCTCAAACTTTTGCACCAACCCCATCGCTCTAGAAGCGTCAAAGTTTCGAACATAGGCACGCATGATGTGGGCCTCGTGTTTATGCCTCGTTTGCGCTTGCTGATACAAGGTCGCTGAATTTTTAAAACTCAACCAAGCAAAAACAGATTGAATTGCCACAAGAAACAAGGCACCCCATAACAAGACAGGATGCAAGATGTACAAAGCGATCAAATAGATGGGAGTAAAGGGTATGTCTAGGATGGCCGTAGCAACGACACTCGAAACGAACGATTTGATCTCTTGCAGCGCCTCAACGACCTTTAACTCTGAAGCTGTGTTTCTGGATGTTTTTTGCAACAACTCATGCGAAATGGCCAGCGCACCCATGCGAGCTTCTATGCTATTTCCGAGCCTTGCTAGCAAACGCCCACGCGTGAGTTCTGTCAAAAACAAGACAAGAAATAAGTAAAGACAGCCTATTGAAGTCATCAGCAATGACAACTCATTTTTACTGATCAGTATTCGATCGTAAACTTGCAACATGTACAGAGTTGGCGTGAGCAGCAACAAATTCGCCACCAGCGTTTGCACCAATAAAGTCCACAGAACTTGCTGATCAATGAAGCGGTTGATGTGTTTCATGGCATGGGTACTTTTGTGAGACTCTTCAGCCATTAAGGCTTACCCAAACGCGCTACGAATTCGTCTCGAGCACCCAACCATTGCGGCGACCCATTTGACAAAAGAAGCACTTTGTCCGCCACATCCAACATGGACATTCGGTGTGTTGTGAAAATAATCGTTGCGCCCGCTTGGCTGCGCTGCCTGATCAAAGACATCAGTCGTCTCTCAGAAGACTCGTCCAAGCGACTGCTGGGCTCGTCCAAAGCAATCAGTACAGGACGCCCGTAAAAAGCTCTTGCTAATCCTAGTTTTTGCCTCTGTCCCGCCGAGAGATTAGCGCCCTCATCTTGTAAAAGCCCTTGCATACCTTTCAGGCCAGTTTCTACAAACTCCATCGCCAATGCTTCACTGAGTTCGTGCAGCATGCTTGCGTCTTGATCACCAAATCGGGCCAAGTTCGAGGCCACGGCGCCCTCAAATAAATCGATTTCTTGTGGCAAATATCCAATGAAGGGGCCAAGGTGTGTTTTATTCCACTGAAATATGTCCGCGCCATCCAGACGCACAGCACCCTTTTGACACGGCCAAAGACCAATTGCTGCTTTCAACAAGGATGACTTGCCCGAGCCAGTAGGTCCCACGACCGCCAGAACGGTGCCGGGTGTTAGTTCAAAATCCAGATTACGCAACAAGGATTTTTTGGCATCAATTGAGGGATGAGCATCCACACTTTCAAACCGAATGTTTCCGCTGGGGGAAGGCAATGTCAAAGCAGGCGTTGTTTCGTGTTGACTGAGTAGGTAGGTTCGAAGCCGAAACATGGCCTGGGCAGCCATTGTCAGACTTTGCCAATTCCCAATGACAGAGGCAGCCGGCATCAATAACCTTGCACCTAAGGTAGAAGCAACAATCAGCATGCCTGCACCACCTGTTAGTTCATTTTGAATCACACACCAAGCTGCCAAACCTAACAATGCAGAGCTGGTCAGTAGCTGCAACAATTTGGTCAATGACTGCAGGGCCAACGAGAAATTTTGCACTCGCACATTTGATAAATTTTCTTGCTGCTTGATGTGTTGCCAACGATGTAACACCGTTTTGTCCATCTGCATCGCCAAAGCAGACACTCTGTTGGCAACCGTCCTGCTGAGTTGGGATTCAGCTTTTGAACGAAATTGAAAGGCGCGAGTTTTGTCTTCTTTTCCGAGTACAGGGTTTGACAAACCCAGCACAATTTGAACGACTAGGGCAATGCCTGCAAGCACCAAAAGCCAAGCATTCAAAATATACAAAAAAATCAAAAAAGCCACCGCTGAGGGCAAGTCAAACAAAGCAGTAAAGCCAGGATTCGTTACGATGTCTCTCACCAACTTTAAGTCTGAAACAGGATTTTCTTTCTCGAATCGCCCCGCTTTTGAAGAGTGATCGAAGTAGATTTGAAATGCCATCCGTCGGTATTGGCGATCTATCAGCAGGCCTATGGATCGCAAAACTCTGAATCGCACCCAATCAAGACACTCCATCACGCACAGGCAGACGATCAAAAGCACGAGCAAAGCAAAAAGTGTTTGCATACTTCGGCTGTTCAGTACACGGCCATACACTTCAAACATATAAAGCATTGGCGCAAACATCAGCAAACCTATTGCAATACTTATTCCCCCAACATAAGTGAATTGGGAAACATAGTTGCGGAAAAGATCTTCCTGCCGATCAGCCTTGGCGGAGTGACTCATTGAATAAACGTGCAATAAACCGCCAGATGACATCCACATCTCACAATGGATAACTCATACAAGGGTTGAGATAGACTCTACCAAAATTTATCAGTTCTATCTTTATAGGCCAAGAGCCATCAGGCGTTGAGCAAAAAAATGCGGTCACTTTTGTTGCTGGCTGGTAGCATTCTTTTCCGCATGAGTTGCGGGCCTTGATGGATCAGTCAGTTAATTGGGATCTGACCCCAATTAGGTTAACGCCGCCTCAACCAGTTTCACCCAATAAGTGCCACCCAAGGGAATGAGCTCGTCGTTGAAGTCGTAATTGGGGTTGTGCAGGGTGCAGGGGCCTTCGCCGTGGCCGATTTCTCGGTGCACGCCATCGCCATTGCCGATGAAGCAGTACACGCCGGGTTTGGCTTGCAACATATACGAAAAGTCTTCAGCACCCATGGTGGGCTCTTGCACCACCACATTGTTTTCGCCCACGATGCTGTGCATCACCTCTTTGGCAAACTGCGTTTCAGCCGCGTGGTTGATGGTGGGTGGGTAATTGCGTTCAAACTCGAAAGTGCATGTGGCCCCAAAAGCGGCGCAGGTGTGGTTGGCGACTTCGCGCATGCGTTGCTCGATCATGTCGAGCACTTCGGTGGTGAAGG
>JACCDN010762026.1_pt1 | contig 16017 bp, 11 predicted proteins | sample 7441691 | NCBI WGS metagenome assembly JACCDN01 (sample SAMN15323439, study PRJNA562643) | freshwater metagenome | isolation source: river surface water | place: USA:Blue River Watershed | collected 2017-08-16
GGCCGCACCGGCCTGCCCGTGATCGACAAGGCGGTACACACGCTCTACGACACCGGCTATCTGCACAATCACGCACGGATGTGGCTGGCGAGCTATCTGGTCCATCTGCGCAAGGTGCACTGGCGCAGCGGCGCCGACTGGATGTACGCGCACCTGCTGGATGGCGACCTCGCGTCCAACCATTTGTCGTGGCAGTGGGTCGCAGCGACCTTCAGCAGCAAACCCTACCTGTTCAATGCAGAGAATGTGGCGCGATACGCGCCGGCGGGCTGGCAGAGCGCGCGCACTGCGATCGACAGCTCCTACGAGGCGCTGGAAGCGATCGCGCGCAGCAATCAGCAGGCGCCCGTATCGCCCGCTCTGCTGGGCGCGCCTGAGCCCGCCACCGGGATCCCCCTGTCGGTACAGGCTTTGTCCGTGCAAGTACCTGCCGGCACGCGCGTCAGGCTCGTGCATCCGTGGATGCTGGACAGCGCACCTGTCGATGGCCTGCGGGTAGGCGTCATCCACCGGCCTTTCCACCAGCAGTTCCGCTGGTCGCACCAGCGCTGGGCCTTCGTGACCGGGCGGATGAGGCAGGTCACGGACCATCTGTTCATCGGCGATCTCGGCGAGTTGCGTGCAGCGCTGGCTCCGGCCGCCCATGTGGAGTCCGTCGCCACCCTGAATCCGGGCTATCGCGAACACCTGCCCGCGCTCTGCACGCAACTGGTACCGCCGCCGCGCCGTTTTCCCAACCCGGACAAAGCCTGCCGCTCATTCTCCGCGTTCTGGAGCATCTGCACGCAAGGCTCCGAGGACGCGCCCCGTCGCGCGTGGCACCGATGAGTCTCGCTGTCGTCTGGTTCAAGCGCGATCTGCGCGTGTTCGACCACCTGCCGCTGGTACAGGCCAGCGGCCACATGGCCGTGCTGCCGCTGTATGTGTACGAGCCGGAGATCATCCGTGCGCCGGATTTCTCGGCCCAGCACCTGTGCTTCATCAATGAATGCCTGTCCGAACTGGATCAGGCGCTTGCCGGTCGGGGCAGTCCGCTGCAGATACTCCACGGCGAGATGACCTCCGTGCTGGCGCGCATCAAGGACGAATTCGGCGCCTTCACGCTGTACTCGCACGAAGAGACCGGCAATGCGATCAGCTATGCGCGCGACCGGCGCGTGGCCGACTGGTGCCGCGCGCAGGGCATCGCCTGGAGGGAATCGCCCAGCAATGGCGTGGTGCGGCGGCTCGGGTCACGCGATGAATGGTCGTCGATCTGGATGCAGCGCATGCGCCAGCCCGTGCTGGGCGCGCCGGACTTCCTGCGCCCGCCGGGCAAGATGCTGACGCCGAATGGCCTGATGACGCCCCGCCAGCTCGGCCGCAACGACACCGACAAGCCGGGCCGTCAGCGCGGCGGTCGCAAGCTGGCCTCGCAGCAGGTCAGGCTGTTCTTCGACCGGCACCTGCCGCGCTACCGTTATGCGATGTCCAGCCCGCTGTCTGCCGAAGAAGCCTGCTCGCGCCTGTCGCCGTATATCGCCTATGGCGTGCTGTCGATCCGCGAGCTGATGCACAAGGTCTGGAAGATGCGCACGCAGGTGCAGGCCCTGCCCGACACCGCGCAGCCCGGCGGCGTGCTGCCGGGCCTGAAGTCATTCGAGAGCCGGCTGCACTGGCACTGCCACTTCATCCAGAAGCTGGAGTCCGAGCCCGAGATCGAGCTGCGCAATGTGCATCACGGCTTTGACGGGCTGCGCGAGGACAGCTTCAGTCAGGAGTATTTCGAGCGCTGGTGCAAGGGGGAGACCGGCTTCCCCCTGATCGATGCCTGCATGAAGATGCTCGCGCATACCGGCTGGATCAACTTCCGGATGCGGGCACTGCTGATCAGCTTTTCCAGCTACCAGCTCTGGAACCACTGGCGCGAGCCCGCACTGCACCTCGCGCGAGAGTTTCTGGATTACGAGCCGGGCATTCACTATCCGCAGGTGCAGATGCAAAGCGGTGTCACCGGCATCAATACGCTGCGTATCTACAATCCGGTCAAGCAGGCGCGGGACCAGGACCCCGACGGCGTGTTCGTGAAGCGCTGGCTGCCGGCACTGGAGCACGTGCCGCCGGAATTCATCTTCGAACCCTGGACCATGCCGCCGGAGGTGCAAAGCGCGGCCGGCATGCTGATCGGCCAGCACTATCCCGAGCCCGTCGTCGATCACCTTGCCACGGCGACCTATGCACGCAACACGCTGTGGGCATTGCGGCGAGACCCGGAAGTGCGGGGCGAGGCGATCAGGGTGTTCCATCGCCACGGCAGCCGTAATCCGCTCCGCGAGGGACGCGTGCGCCGCACGACGCGCAAAGACAAAGACCGGGAAAAAAACAAGGACAAAACCCTGTCCGCCGCCGAGACGCCGCAGCTGCCGCTGGCGCTTGATCTGCCGTACCCGGAGCAAGGCAGCTGATGCTGGCAGGCACGCTCAGCGCGGGTCTCGCGTTCACGATATGGGGCATTTTCCCGGTCTATCTGAAACTGCTGCAGGGTCTGCCGCCGCTGGAGATCCTGTCGCACCGGGTGGTCTGGTCGATCGTGTTCCTCTCGGCCGTGCTGACCTGGCGGCGGCAGTGGGACTGGGCGAGCAGTGTGCGCGCCAAGCCGCGCATCGCACTGACCTTTATCGCCAGCGCTGCGGCACTCGGCGCCAACTGGGTGATCTACATCTGGGCCGTGAATGCGGATCGCATCATCGATGCCAGCCTCGGCTACTTCATCACCCCCTTGTTCAATGTGCTGTTCGGCATTCTGCTCGGCGAGCGGCTGAATGCGGTGCAGTGGACCAGCATCGCCCTTGCCGCCTGTGGCGTCGGCTGGCTGACCCTGAGCGCCGGCCACCTGCCATGGATCGGCCTGCTGCTGGCGATCAGCTTCAGCTTTTATGGACTGTTACGTAAGACGGCACCGCTGGGCGCACTGGAGGGCTTGTCGGTAGAGACCCTGGCGATGCTGCTGCCGGCCGCGGCATTTCTGCTGCTGCCCTGGAGCGGCAGTTCGCATGCGTTCGCAGAAGGGCCGCCAGCGACCCGCCTGCTGTTGATGGCGGCGGGCCCCGTGACCGCCATCCCGTTGCTGCTGTTTGCCTTTGGTGCACGCCGAATCCCGCTATCCGTGCTGGGCTTGTTGCAGTACATCGGGCCCAGTATCCAGCTGCTGCTGGGCATCTGGCTGTATCACGAACCGTTCGACGGCCAGCGACTGGCGGGCTTCGCGCTGATCTGGAGCGGGCTGGCGCTGTTCTCCGCACAAGGCCTGTGGCAGGCATGGCGATCGGGTAAGCCCGCTGCCGCGTTGCCACCCGCCTGACGCACAACGGCAGGCAACGCATCTGCCGTCTGTACCCCGTCCCACCCTTCGGGTATCCTCTCAGCGTTTCGCGGCGCCCGGTGCCGCATTCTTTTTTTATCACTGACAACGACATGGCCAACTACGTCTACACCATGAACCGCGTGGGCAAGATCGTCCCGCCCAAGCGCCAGATCCTGAAAGATATTTCGCTCTCCTTCTTCCCCGGCGCCAAGATCGGCGTGCTCGGTCTGAACGGCTCGGGCAAATCCACGCTGCTGAAGATCATGGCCGGTATCGACAAGGATATCGAGGGCGAAGCCATCCCGATGCCGAACCTGAAGATCGGCTACCTGCCGCAGGAGCCGCAGCTCGATCCCTCGATGACCGTGCGTCAGGCGGTGGAGAGCGGGCTCGGCGAAGCCTTCGAGGCGCGCGCAAAGCTGGATGCGGTGTATGCGGCCTATGCCGAACCCGATGCCGATTTCGATGCACTGGCCACCGAGCAGGCGCGACTGGAGGCCATCATCGCTGCGGCCGATGGCGGCAACCTCGAACTGCAACTCGAAGTCGCTGCAGATGCGCTGCGCCTGCCACCGTGGGAGGCAAACATCGGGGTGCTGTCCGGCGGCGAGAAGCGCCGCGTCGCCCTCTGCCAGCTGCTGCTCTCCAAGCCCGACATGCTGCTGCTGGACGAGCCGACTAACCATCTGGATGCTGAATCCGTGGACTGGCTCGAGCAATTCCTGCAGCGCTTCCCCGGTACCGTGGTCGCGATCACGCACGACCGCTACTTCCTCGACAATGCGGCCGAGTGGATACTCGAGCTTGACCGCGGCCATGGCATTCCGTGGAAGGGCAATTACAGCTCATGGCTGGAGCAGAAAGAAAATCGCCTGAAGCAGGAAGAGGCGAGTGAATCTGCGCGCCAGAAAGCGCTGAAGAAAGAACTCGAGTGGGTGCGGCAAAACCCCAAGGGACGTCAGGCAAAGAGCAAGGCGCGTATTGCCCGGTTCAATGAACTGTCCGAGTTCGAATACCAGAAACGCAATGAGACACAGGAGATCTTCATTCCGGTCGCTGAGCGCCTCGGCAATGAAGTCATTGAATTCAAGAATGTCAGCAAAGGCTATGGCGATCGTCTGCTGATCGACAATCTGTCGTTCCGTGTACCGCCCGGTGCGATCGTCGGCATCATCGGCCCCAACGGCGCAGGTAAATCGACGCTGTTCCGCATGATCTCCGGCAAAGAACAACCGGATAGCGGCGAGGTCGTGATCGGACCGACTGCTAAGGTCTCGGTCGTCGATCAGTCACGCGAAGATCTCGACAACAAGAAGACCGTGTTTGACGATGTTTCGCAAGGTGCCGACATCCTGACGGTAGGTCGTTTCGAAATGCCCTCGCGCGCTTATCTCGGCCGCTTCAATTTCAAGGGCGGCGATCAGCAGAAAATCGTGGGCAATCTGTCCGGGGGCGAGCGCGGTCGCCTGCATCTGGCCAAGACCCTGCTCATGGGCGGCAACGTGCTGCTGCTGGACGAACCGTCGAACGATCTGGATGTGGAAACCCTGCGTGCGCTGGAGGATGCGTTACTTGAATTTGCGGGCAGCGTGCTGGTGATCTCACACGATCGCTGGTTCCTGGACCGGATCGCCACGCATATTCTGGCGTTCGAAGGTAATTCGCAGGTCACCTTCTTCGACGGGAATTATCAGGAATATGAAGCCGACAAGAAAAAACGCCTCGGCGAAGAGGGCGCAAAGCCGAAACGCATTCGTTACAAGCCGCTGCGTACATGATTTACTGATCGGCAGCGATGTCGGTGGCCAATCAGTTGCCGGCATCGCTCAATAAAGAAACAGCGCCGTGGCTGCGCAGCAGCTCGGCGATGTCTTGATGCCCGCCCGCGAGTGCGACATCCAGCGCTCCACCCGATTGTCCACGCGCAGCCAGCTGCTGTCCGACAAAGCCGAAATGGATTAACAATCGCACGACTTCCTTGTGCCCTCGTTGTGCTGCGGCGACTAGCGCATTCACTCCAAAGGTGCTGGTAGCCAAGGGCAGCGCCGGTCCATAGGGTGAATCGAGAAAAATCTTCACGAGCTCTGCATTCCCCTGAATTGAAGCTACCATCAGCGGGTTGATTCCATGCCTTGTTTTGAAATTTGCGAACATCTCCGCAAAGGAGGATGCAAGCAAAGTCTGAACGACACCTGCATGGCCTTTACATGTCGCGAGCATCAGCGTGTTAGCACCGGTTCGGCAACTCCCCGCCGCCAGTAGGTTCGCGCAGGGCGAGCCCAGCAAAAATCTCACTATGGGCTCGCGTCCATAGACAGCGGCCAGCATTAATGGGTTACTGTAGTTTTTGCTTTCCTCTGTCTCCAATGACGCCATCACCTGCTCGTTTGCGGAGCTAAGGCTGAGCAATAGTGCGACACCCACCACGGATCCTTTTGCGGCTGCGACGCTCAAGGGCAGCAGACCGTCTGCAGACTTCTGCATGGCCATCTCACTTCTGGCGGATAAATTCAGCAATAAGTCTTGCGTGAACAGATCATTTTTCTCGATTGCGTGAAACAGGGCGTTCTTACCGGCAGCGTCCGTCACCATCGCAATCTCGCTGGCATCGGGTGCCTTCAGCATCGCCTGGATGGCTTCCGCTTTCCCCTCATGGATTGCCCTGCACAACGCATTGGCCTTGTCAGCGACAAGGGCCCGTACTGAATCGTCATGGGCCAGCCTCGAGAGTGTCGGTTCAGCGGACGATTGCGGCCATACCAACTCATTGCTGCCAGCGTCACCTTGCCAGACAACCCAGACTGCCGGACGAGCCCTGTTGACCACCTTCATGGCAGGACAACTTTGCGCTGCGCCACGCGCTGTCACCGTGAGGGAGGCCTGATGATCTGATCGCGGCACAGAGGAGACGAGTTGAAACGCCGACTGTCTGGAGCCAACTCCGTGGTCTGTCATACGTTTCATAGAGATTCGTCCGTAAAATCACGTGAAGCAAGGACGACACAGGTGCATCGACCTTGCCTGCCGCCGCGCATGTCGTTTATTGCCGAGGCACCTGAGGCATTATCGACGAGCTGCTGGTCCCGTTCATTGCACGAACAGCCCCATGACGACGCAGCAGATTGGCGATGCGCAGATGCCCCTTGGCGAGCGCGAAATCAAGTGCAGTAACTGGCGCGCCTCCCGAGTGCAGTTGCTGCGATAACATGCCTTGCTCAAGTAAAGCCTTGACTATGCGCTCATGCCCACACATCGCTGCCAGCATCAGCGCATTACACCCCTGTTGATTACGGCCTCGCACCAGTGCCGTTGCATGGGCTGACTCAAGCATTGCCCGAACCACGTTGTCATGACCATTGACCACTGCCACCATCAGGGCATTGAACCCCAGATAATTTGAGTCTTGCGCCAGTGTGTCTGCATAGTTCGACTCCAGTATGGCACGCACCACGCCTTCACTGCCATTCGTCGCCGCTATCAGAAGCGCATTCGATCCAAGGACATCTTTGCTTTCCACCAGCGGTGCTGCATGTGGCGAAGCCAGCAAAGTCCGTACAACTCCCTCGCCACCCCGACCTACCGCCTCCATCAGTGGATGAGGAATCGGCAGCATTTGAATCTGTAGCAGCGATGCCGCGATCTGTTCTTGCGCAGAGCTGAGTGCAAGCAACTGCATTACTCCGACGACCGATTCGTTGGCGACCGCGACATGCAAGGGGATCAGCCCCTGATGCGATCTCTGCAGGGCCAGCACAGGCCCCGAGGGCAGTCTCATCAGGCAATCCATCGTCAACCAATCATTTTTTTCGACTGCATGAAACAGCGCGTTCTTACCCTGAGCGTCTGGGAATGCCGCAATGTCGCTGGCATCCGGATGGCTCAGTATCGCCTGTACGACCCCGACGTTATCTTCAAGGATAGCTGCACGAAGTTCCTTCGCTTTGGCAGTGATGATGTCATGCGTTGCCACAACCGTTGCAACTGACGGTACCGTATTGACTGACTGTTGCGGCACTATCATGGCGCCGCTGCTGTCCGGCTGGGGCCAGAGGCTGTTGACGATGTCAGAAGGCTGAAGGGACCTTAAGACCGGACGGCCGGGAGCCACACCGGGCGGCGTCGCAACGGGTTGATCTCCTGCATTCTGCTGCAAAAGCCTTGGCATGAGTTCGCGGCTGGCCTGACTGGAACCGAAGCTTTGTTCTAACGTGCGTTTCATGGTCGTTTTTCCGTAAAATGAAACCTACGTAGTGAATAATCACCGGGTTAAGTTCCACTTCAACGGATACATGCGTCCCATCTGATGCGTACGGATTTCCCTCGAATGTATGTGGCCTCTCTCGACATCGGAGGCACGAAAATGGCTGCGTGCATTGCGGATGCCGATGGACCGCTGCTGCGGATAACCCAAGCCACTGTCCAGTCGGGTGAGCCCGATGCGGTTGTACGGCAGGGTTTGCATCTGATCGATAGCTGCTGCCAGCAACTGCAGATCAATCCGTCCATGGTGCAGGTGATCGGCGTGAGCAGCTGCGGCCCGTTTGAGGTACGTGATGGCGCCACTGGCATCATCCCGCCCAACCTCTGCGGTGGCTTGCCCAATGGTGAAGACCTGCCAAATGACTGGACCTTCCTGCCATTGGAATCCGTACTGCGCGAGCGCTTTGCCGCAGTACGCATCGCCAATGACTGCGTGGCCGCACTGCATGGCGAGCGCGCATTCGGCACTGCGCCATCCAACGCGATCTATGTCACCTGGAGCACAGGCATTGGGTTTGGTCTGTGCGTCGATGGTCACATCCTGAATGGCAAGGCAGGCAATGCCGGGCATGCGGGTCATATGCTGCTATCGGATATCTCAGACGCGTTATGCGGCTGCGGCAACCGCGGCGACCTCGAAGGGATGATCGGCGGTCGCAATTTCGGCAAGCATCTTGGCAGACCGCTGGAAACGATCTTCCGCGATGCGCAGCGCGGTGATGACATCGCACTCGCCGCAGTGCAGGAGGCAGCGCGGTGGTTTGGCCGCGCACTGTACAACCTGACGGCGATTCTCGATACCGAGGCAATTTTTGTCGGCGGCAGCGTCTGGCGGCATAACGAGACACTGCTGGCACCGCTGGTGCAGCGGGAAATCGACGCCCGCTTTCCTGCACTGACGCGTGGCGTGAGCGTACACAGCGCAACCCTGGGCGAACTGGTCACGGACATGGGGGCGTTCGCGCTGGCGGTTCCGCCAGAGTGGATCGCCGGCTGGCGCACCCAGCGGCCGTGGGAGAACCTAGCTACCGTGCACCTGCCGGACACCGACTGAACCTGCGGCAGCTCACGGCATCGATCCAAAGCCGCTACAATTCCCGGTCAAAAAAAGCACCGGAGACCGCTTGTCCTCTCTTTTCCCCGATCCGCTGATCATCAGCGAGCTGCGCAAATCCTTTGGTGAGCGCAAGGCCGTCGATGGCGTGAGCTTTTCCGTCGGCGCTGGTGAATTCGTTGCGCTGCTGGGCCCGAATGGCGCGGGCAAGTCCACGCTGTTCCAGATGCTGTCCGGCTTGTTCGTGCCCGACTCGGGGACGGCCAGCGTGACCGGCTTTGATATCGGCAAGGAGCCGATCGCGGCGCTGGCGCGGCTGGCCATCGTGTTCCAGCAACCGGCGCTCGATCTCGACCTGACCGTCGAAGCCAATCTGCGCTTCCAGACCGACCTGCATGGCATACCGCGCTCCGAAGCGAAACAACGTATCGCGCACTGGCTGGCGCGATTCGGCCTGTCCGAGCGCGCAACGGAGCCCTGCCGTCAGCTGTCGGGCGGCACGCGCCGAAAAGTGGAACTGGCGCGCGCGCTGCTGTCCCAGCCGCAGCTACTGCTGATGGACGAGGCGACCGTGGGTATCGATCCGGCGTCGCGCAATGCGATCCTTAATGACGTCAAAGCACTGTGCCGCGAGCAGGCGATGGGCGTGCTGTGGGCGACGCATCTGGTGGACGAGGCGGAAGCGGCGGACCGGATCATCGTGATGGCCGAGGGCACGGTGCGTTTCGCCGGTTCGCCGAAAGAGCTGATCAGGATGAACAATCACAAAACCCTGACCGAGGCCTTCCTGCACCTGACCCGCAAGGAGGCACGCGCATGAAGCTGATGCATGGCTGGCTCGCGTTACAAGCCATTACCGGGCGCGAGATACATAAATTTGTCAGGCAACCAGGCAGGCTGGCGTCTTCGCTGGTACGTCCGCTGCTGTGGATGGTGGTGTTCGCCGCTGGCTTTCGGCAGATGCCCGACCTGGGGAATGTGATTCCCTTCGATCCCCACCTCGACTACCGGCTCTACATGGTGCCCGGGCTGGCGCTGATGGTCTGCCTGTTCAATGGCATGCAATCCTCGCTGGCGATGGTCTATGACCGCGAGATGGGCGTGATGCGGCTGCTGCTGACTGCGCCGCTGCCGCGTGACTATCTGCTGGCCTGCAAGCTGGCCAGCGGCGCCTTCCTGTCGCTGCTGCAGGCGCTGGCCTATATGGTGATCGTCGTGGTGTGGGGAATAGGGCTGTCACCCTGGCAGGTACTGATCTCGCTGCCGGTACTGCTTGCCGGCGCGCTGATGATCTCGGCGTTCGGGCTGGTGCTGTCGGTGTACATCCGCCAGCTGGAGAATTTTGCGGGCACGATGAATTTCGTGATCTTCCCGATGTTCTTCCTGTCGTCAGCGCTGTACCCGATACAGCGCATGCATGACGCAGGCGCGTTGTGGATTTATCGCGTCGCGATGGTGAATCCGTTCACGCACGCCGTCGAGGCAATGCGCCATGCGCTGTATGGCGAGCTGGCGGCGCTGTCGCTGGGCGTGGTGATTGTGTCGACCATTGTGTTTTACCTGATCGCCGCCGCCGGCTACGATCCTCAGCGGGGACTGGTGCGCAATGCGCGCGGCGGCTGAGGCCGCGCGCATGCTCCCAACGGATTGATCACTCAGGCGGCGTGACGGCCGGCCTCACCCGAAGGACGCGCGACCGGGTCCAGCTTGGCCAGCAGCTCGGCCTCTCTCTGCTTCGCGTTGCGCAGGTGACGCTCCTTTACATGGCCGTAGCCGCGAATGTCTTCCGGTACGCTGGCCAGCGCAATGGCGGTGGGCAGATTCTCGTCAGACAGCCGGGCGAGCAATCCGGTGACCCGATCGCGGTACTCCGCGATCAGTGCGCGCTCCGTCTTTCTCTCGTCGGTATGCCCGAACGGATCGAGGACACTGCCGCGCAAGAAGCGGAACTTCGCCAGCAGCGGGAACACCCAGCCGACCCAGCTGCCGAACTCACGCTTGATCAGATGGCCATGCGCATCCCGGGATGAGAGCAGTGGCGGTGCAAGGTGATACTTGATCTTGTAGTCGCCCTCGAACATCGACGCGACGCGCTGCCGGAATGCGGGATCGCTGTGTAGGCGCGCGACCTCGTATTCATCCTTGTAAGCCATCAGCTTGAAGTAGTACTTTGCGACCGCCTCGGTCAGCTTCAGCGCGCCCTGAACCGCCAGCTTGCTCTCGGCAGCACGTACCTGATCGACCAGCTGTTTGTACTGTTTTGCATATGCGGCATTCTGGTAGCCCGTCAGGAAAGTGACGCGCTTGCTGATGATCTCGTCGAGCGAGGGTGCGCGCTTGAACTCGATCACCTGTGCCGGGGAAGCCGCCTTGATCTCGCGCTGAACGACCTCGATATCGGCCGCGGCGAGGCGCCCCCACGCGAAGGACTGCTGATTGAAGCCGACCGAGACGCCATCGAGTTCGATCGCCTTCATCAGCGATGCTTCCGACAGAGGCACCCAGCCGCGCTGCCATGCATAGCCGAGCATGAACATGTTGGTCGCGATCGCGTCGCCCATCAGCGCCGTCGCGATCTTGCCGGCATCGATCGCAGCCACGGCGTCATCGCCGCAGGCCTTGCGCAGGGTGTCGGCAGCGGATGCATCGGGATACTCCCAGTCCGGGTTCCTGACGAAAGCAGCCGTCGGCGCGAGCGTCGCATTGATCACCGCACGCGTGCGGCCCTGCGCCATGCGGGCGACCGCATCCTTGCTGGCCGCAACAATCACATCACAACCGATCACGAGGTCCGCACCGCCGGTGCCAACGCGTGTGGAATGAATCTGGTCATCGCTGGCAGCAAGCCGTACATGCGACATCACCGGCCCGCCTTTTTGTGCGAGACCGCTCATGTCGAGCACACTGCAGGATTTGCTTTCCACATGCGCGGCCATCGCCAGTATCTGGCCGACCGTGATCACGCCGGTCCCGCCAATGCCCGTCACCAGCACACCAAAAGGCGCCTCCAGCGCCGGCATCGCCGGCTTGGGCAGGCTGGCGGCGCGCTCCAGCGCCGATGCACCACCACTGCCTTGCGCAGCGGCTTTCTTCGGCTTCTTCAATTGGCCACCCTCGACCGTGATGAAGCTCGGGCAGAAGCCGGTCACGCACGAAAAATCCTTGTTGCAGCTGGACTGGTTGATCTGGCGCTTGCGGCCGAAGTCGGTTTCCAGCGGCTCGACCGACAGGCAGTTGGATTTCACGCTGCAGTCGCCGCAGCCTTCGCAGACAGCCTCATTGATCACTGCGCGTTTGGCAGGATCAGGATATTCATTGCGCTTGCGGCGACGGCGCTTCTCGGACGCACAGGTCTGGTCATAGATGATCGCTGACACGCCCTTGATCTCGCGCAGCTCGCGCTGCACCGTATCGAGTTCGCTGCGATGGCGAATCATGGTGCCCGGCGCCCACTCGACACCGGACGGATATTTGTCCGGCTCGTCCGTCACGACAACGATGGGACGCACCCCCTCGGCCGCGATCTGGCGCGAGATGGCGGCGGGATCCAGAGGGCCGTCATGCGTCTGCCCACCCGTCATCGCCACCGCATCGTTGTACAGGATCTTGAAGGTCATGTTGACCTTGGACGCTGCAGCGGCAGCAGCCCGTATCGCCAGCAGGCCGGAATGATAGTAGGTGCCATCGCCGATGTTGGCGAAGATATGCTGCTCAGTCGTGAATGGCGCATGGCCGATCCAGTTCGTGCCTTCAGCGCCCATGTGGGTGAAGGTGGCGGTCGAACGGTCCATCCACAGCGCCATGTAGCTGCAACCGATGCCGGCGGTCGCGCGACTGCCCTCGGGCACGCGCGTCGAGGTATTGTGCGGACAGCCCGAGCAGAAGTAGGGCACGCGATCGGTCTGCGGATTCGGCGCGGTGCTGACCTTGAGTACTGCCTCGCGCGACTCAAGATAAGCTATCCGCTCGCGCACGCGCTGCTCGACCGGATGACCAGCAAAGTATGTCGAGATCCGCGACGCAATCGCACGCGCGATCAGCGTGGGATTCAGCTCATAGGTTGCGGGCAGCAGCCAGTCGCCATGGCCGCTCTTGCGCTTGTTGCTCCATTCGCCGGTATCGTCGAACTTGCCGACCACGCGCGGACGAACATCATCGCGCCAGTTGTACAGCTCTTCTTTCAGCTGGTACTCGAGCAGCTGGCGCTTTTCTTCGACGACCAGAATCTCTTCCAGACCCGTGGCAAATTGGCGCGTGCTTTCCGCTTCCAGCGGCCAGCTCATGCCGACCTTGTGCAGACGAATGCCGATGTCGCGCGCAACCTGCTCATCGATGCCCAGATCCTGCAAAGCCTGTCGGGTGTCGAGGTAGGACTTGCCGGCGGTGAAAATACCGAAGCGGGCATTCGGGCTGTCCCAGATCGTCCGGTTCAGTCCGTTGGCGCGCGCATACGCAAGAGCGGCATACCACTTGTAATTGACGAGCCGTTCTTCCTGCTCGAGGATCGCATCGGGCCAGCGGATGTTCAGGCCGCCGGGCGGCATCTCGAAATCCTCGGGCATCAGGATCTTCACGCGATCCGGGTCCACGTCCACAGTAGCGCCGGACTCGACGATGTCCGTCACACATTTCATCGCCACCCACAGACCGGCATAGCGGCTCATCGCCCAGCCGTGCAGACCGTAGTCCAGATATTCCTGCACGGACGACGGATACAGCACCGGAATGCCGCAGGCCTTCAGGATGTGCTCGCTCTGGTGCGCGGTGGTGGAGGATTTGGCGGCGTGATCATCGCCGGCCAGCGCAAGCACGCCACCATGTGGCGCAGTGCCTGCTGCCACCGCATGCTTGAACACATCGCCGGAGCGATCGACGCCCGGCCCCTTGCCGTACCAGATCGAAAACACGCCATCGTATTTCGCACCGGGGAAGAGATTCGTTTGCTGCGTGCCCCAGACCGAGGTCGCGGCCAGATCTTCATTCACGCCCGGATGAAAGCGCACATGATGCGCATCCAGGAATTTTTTCGCCTTGGCGGCGGTCTGGTCCACGGAACCCAGCGGAGAGCCACGATAGCCGGTAATGAAGCCCGCAGTATTCAAGCCTGCAGCGAGGTCGCGCCGGCGCTGCATCATCGGCAGGCGAATCAGCGCCTGAGTGCCGGTGAGGAAAACCCGGCCACGCTCCAGTGTGTACTTGTCGTCGAGGGAGATGGCGTCCGGCTGCATTGCCTGCTGCCTGTCGAGCGGTGCATTCATGAATGTCCCCATGGTCTGAGTGGCCTCTGGCAGAGGCTCTTTTGCCGAAGTATAGGCAGACCCTAAGGTATCGTAAAATCACAAATACGCAAGCCTAGTATCTGAAAAATACATACCCTGCCGGGGCTTGCTATCCCGCCCGCCCTTCTGTCTGCCATAGCTTCTGCCATTCCTTCTGCCATGTCTGCAAACAACGTCACCCTGAGGCAATTGCGCTATTTCGTGGCCGCCGCCCGCAGCGGCCAGTTCTCGATGGCCGCGACCAGCGAGAGCGTGTCGCAATCGGCGATCACGAACGCCGTGCTGGCGCTGGAAAAGGAGCTGGGCGTGAGGCTCTTCGAACGGCAGGCGCAGGGCGTCTCGCTGACCGCCGACGGACAGGACTTCTTCCATCACGCGTGCCACATTCTGGATTCGGTGCGTGATGCGACGCACAAACCGCGCTTTCGCAATCTCGGGCTGAGTGGCACCGTTCGTATCGCGGCCTCGTACACCGTGCTCGGTTATTTCCTGCCCGACCTGCTGGCGCGCTTTCGCGCCAGCTACCCGGACGTGGAGATCGACCTGCGCGACATGGACCGGCCCGAGATCGAGCAGGCGGTGCTCGGCGGCGAAGTGGATCTGGGCGTCGCCATCCTGTCGAACATTGACAAGCTGCAGCGCTTCGCCCACGCGGTACTGGTGCGTTCACGACGACAGTTATGGGTCGCGCCCGGACATCCGCTGGCAAAACTGCCCACGCCCTCGCTGAAAGACATTGCCCAGCATCCGTACATCATGGTGACCGCGGACGAGGCCGAGCAGTCCACGCTGGCCTACTGGAAATCACGCCGCATTCGCCCGAATATCGTATTCCGTACGACCTCGATCGAGGCCGTGCGCGGACTGGTCGCGCATGGCTTCGGGGTGACGGCACTGTCGGACATGGTGTTTCGCCCCTGGTCGCTGGAGGGCAAGCGCATCGAGGCCCGCCCCATTCTCGATCTCGTCCCACCAATGGAAGTGGGTGCGCTGTGGCATCCGCAGCATGCGATGAGCACCCCGGCCGAGACCTTCCAGCAATTCCTGCTGCATGCGTATGGGTATTGACCATCGTCAAGCCATGCCCTCGTCTGGCGCGACCCTCGCCGCGCATCTGTAACAAGGGGTAAATCTCCGGTAAAAAATCCTGTGCTGCGGCGATCATCTCGGCATTGATGAACGTACTTGACCGAGGTGACCCATGAAGCGCACGACGAGCCTTTCTCTGATGATCGCAGGACTTTTTTGCAGTGGCCTCGCACTTGCCGACCATCATGGCGGCATGCAGGGCGGTGATATGCACGGCGAAATGCATGGTGACCGGGTTTCGACGATGTTCTCCCAGTTCGACAAGAATAATGATGGCCGCATCAGCCGCGAGGAATCACGCGAAGGTGCCGATCGCATGTTCAACGAGGTCGATACCAACAAGGATGGCTTCGTCTCGAAAGAAGAGATGCAGGCGCATCACAAGGCGATGCATGAGAAGTTCCGCGAAAGCATGCGCGACAAGATGCGCGATCATTGGAAGAGTGCCGACAAGGATGGTGATGGCGCGCTGAGCCGCTCCGAAGTCGAAGCGGCGAAAATGCAGCGTCTTGCCCGTGATTTCGACAAATTGGATGCCAACAAGGATGGCAAACTGACTCCGGACGAAATGCGTGCCGGGATGCCGGGACGGCCGGCGCGCTGAGCGCTCAGGCTAGACCGATGTACTGAACTGATGCGCTGAACTGCTTGCGGCGTCAGCACCGCTCTAACCTTTCTCTGGGGGCCGCCCCTTGGCCCCGCCTCCGCGCCTCCCTCAGGCGTGTTGCGGATCCGGTCAACCCATCGGATCCGCTTTTTTTATTCCCCGCGCTGCTGCTCGCTGGCTTCCTGCTCTGTCATCGGCGGATCATTCAGCGCATCGCGCACTGCCTGCACCCGTGCCTGATGAACTGCCGCAGCAATACGCTCTGCAGGACGCTCGGGATCTCGCTCAAGCACCGCCGCAGCGATCGCACCGGCATTCACGGCCTGCGCCGCCGTCAGTGCAGTCAGCAGACGTGCGGCCTGCGGGAACGGCCGGTCGGCAAAAC
>JACCDN010985428.1_pt1 | contig 16014 bp, 7 predicted proteins | sample 7441691 | NCBI WGS metagenome assembly JACCDN01 (sample SAMN15323439, study PRJNA562643) | freshwater metagenome | isolation source: river surface water | place: USA:Blue River Watershed | collected 2017-08-16
ATTTAAACAGCGCAATCGCGGCAGCCAGTGCAATCACAGCTGAACCAATATCAAAACTACCACTAAAACCCTGCGGCCATAGAACATGATAACCAAAGAAGAGTGCGAGATTTAAAATTACACCGACAACTGCTGCAGTGATCGCTGTTAATGGCGCAGTAAATTTTAAATTGTTGTGCGTAGTTTCTACGAATGGCCCGCCCGCCAAAATAAAAATAAACGAGGGCAAAAAGGTAAACCACGTAACTAGCGATGCCGCGAGCGCGCCCGATAAAAATAGATGCTCTGTGCCCAACAAGGCTTTTACATAACCACCGACAAAACCGACAAAAGCAACGACCATAATTAATGGCCCAGGCGTGGTTTCTCCGAGCGCAAGGCCATCAATCATTTGCGTAGGCGTGAGCCATTGGTAGTGGCCTACCGCACCTTGATACACATATGGCAAAACCGCATAAGCACCACCAAAGGTTAAGAGCGCGGCTTTGGTAAAAAACCACGCCATTTGCGTGAAGTCGTGTTGCCAACCGAAAATTGCGCAGAGGGCACCCATGGGAATAATCCACAGCGTAAAACCTATTGCAAATACAAAAGCAAAGCGTGACCAACGAAAAAGTGCGTGCGCCGGCGTTGGTGTTTCATCGTCAATTAAAGCGGCACCAAAGGATTTTTGTGCAGCACCGTGTCCGCCGCCGGCATTAAAAAATTGCGGCGCATAACGGCCACCAAAATAGCCTATTAGCGCTGCGCCTAACACAATAAAGGGGAAGGGAATATTTAGTGCAAAAATCGCCACAAAGGATGCTGCAGCAATCGCCCACAACACATTATTTTTTAAGGCGCGCGAACCTATGCGATGCGCCGCTTGCACCACAATGGCGGTTACTGCGGGTTTGATGCCGTAAAATAATCCTGCGACTAAAGGTACATCGCCATAGGCGATATAAACCCATGAGAGCGCAATTAAAATAAAGAGCGATGGCAATACAAATAGCGCGCCTGCAATCACACCGCCCCAAGTGCGGTGCATTAACCAGCCAATATAGGTTGCAAGCTGTTGCGCCTCTGGCCCCGGCAATACCATGCAGTAATTGAGCGCGTGTAGAAAACGCTTTTCTGAAATCCAGCGGCGATTTTCTACCAACTCTTGATGCATGATAGAAATTTGCCCCGCCGGGCCGCCAAAGCTAATAAAACCGAGTTTTAGCCAAAACCAAAAGGCTTGCAATAAACTAACAGGCGCCGGTGCAACATCGAGCGATTTATCATTCATTTAATTATTGTCTTAAAAAATATTTTTCTGTGCTGTTGGGTTCACTCTTGCGAATGAACAGGCGTTTTTCAGCTTCAATGCCGAGCAGTACTTGAAATACATCGCCCAAGATGGCGCGTGAAGAATAGTAGCCGTGTCCCAAACCGAGGGCGGGTGCATCCACCAAACTCACGTTTATGGAATCTATGGTTTCAGAAAATGCGCAGGCGCCAAAGCGCGGATTCTTATTGTAAATTTCTGACACAGTCATGGCTTTATCGTTATAGGAGCAATAGATAGTAATGCGTTTGGTGTTGTCTTTCACAGCAGTGGCTATATCGATAAATTCGTCTGCCGCAAAATCTGGCGCGTTGAGAATCAGTTCATTAATAATTTTGGCGTTTGGATTCTGCACTGAAAAATCTTTTAATGCGGGCAGCACCACTTGGTGACCCATGGAGTGCACCACAAGATTGACCGTCAAATTATTCGCGTTCAATTGGTGCAAGAATTCTTTAAACAAGGCAACCGAATCTTGCGCATTTTTTAAATTGTGATCGTAGGTTCGAGTGATAATTTTCTCGTCTAAGAATCCATCTCTCGCACCCGCGGGCCACGAATACAATACAACTGGCCCTTGGTATTTTAAATCATAGGCAATTTGTGCAGCGCGGAGCAGGGCATCTTCATAGCGCACATTAAAGCCGTGTACAAACACCAGTGGGTAGCGCTCTGATTTTTTAAGGAAATCAAATACCGCAGCTTCCGTTAGTGATCTTGAATTTAGAATTTTGAAAAAATCATGAGACGACTGGCGATTATCTTTGGTTGAACGAATCAAGCCCGTACTGTGATTTTTGGGCACATTGATTTTACAAATCCCGAAATGCGCTGACTCATCCCGCTCAACGCTCATCTGATCGTTGCTACAACCAAAAGCGTTACCCTTGAGTTTCCGGTTGCTAATGACCAACACATCTAGCGCTCGGGTATCCGAATAATTTTCAATAAAATAATTCCCCCAAATTTTCCCTAAACTTTTTTGAAATTCATCATCAACATGACGCGGTAGAGAGGGTTCAGGTGCTGGGCTGGCTATGGGTGTGATTGTGGGCGCGGCATCAGGTTTTGCAAAAGGCGAGTTAATTTTAGTGGGCAAACCACCACAACTACTTAGTAAGAAAACGCATATCATCAATGATACAAACTTCATAACACACTGCCCTGCTGCAGAGAAATTGGTGGGGCAATCATATTACTTGGTCGCAAATATAACTAGGCAGCATGCTAAGTTACACACAATAAAAAACCGCCAAGCAAGTGACTGCCTTGGCGGTTTTTATTGTGGTGGACTACAACTTTTAAGGCGTTAAGACTTGCAGCGCAGCACTCACATACACCAGCGGTGCATTCCAGTTGATGGCAATTTCATTGCTCGCATAACTGCAGGTATAGTCAAGATAAGATTTTGCGGGCAAGTTGGATGGATAAGGCACAGCGCAACCGCTCTTATCTTCTTGGCCAGCATTGGCGCCACCCGCTAAAAAGCCGGGAATAGAGCCCGCGATACCATCAGCCTCTGAGGGGCGGTGATGAATATTTTGCGGTGTGCGCACACCAAAGCCCGTCACAAACGAGAAATCGGTTGGGTTACGCCCGAGCACATAATCCAACAGCGATTGCGCCGTCTTCAGGTAATCGGCTTTGCTGTTATCTAACTCATAGGCCGCCAACAACATCATGGCTTGATTGAGCGCACCCGAATTGCTACCCCAGTTAAAATCGCCGCTCACTAAGGGCACGCCATAGGCTGATGTGGTCTTCTTAGCAGCAATGCCCGCAGCCACGCCGTCCAATCGACTTTTTATGAGCGCTTTATCCGCAACACCGGTAAGTGAATCCAAGTTGTGAGCAAGGGAAATCCAACCCAAGGATTTAACGCCACCCCACCAAGGAACATCTGCCGTTACTGTGGTTGGATTCAGATCGGTGTAGTAAGCGTTGTCTTTGGTGGTGATGTACAACTCGGCTGCCGCCCACGCAAATTCATCTTTCACGTCGCCATCGCCATAACCACCTGTTGATATGTCACTTGGTTGCGCATAGTAGAGCGCAGGGTTCGCTTTCGCCCATTGATAGGCCGATTTGGCCGCACTGAGCATTTTGGCGGAAAGACCAGGGTAAGCCGCTTCGTAAGGTGCATAAATTCGGCTAGCGGCAGCCATAACCGCTGCAAAATCCAAGGTTGCTGCCGTCGCTTTTTGCACCATATAGCGCTCTGAGGTGTCCGCATTTGGCATCACCATACCGCTGAAGTTTTTACTGGTGAGCTTGTGATAAACGCCGCCGTCATTAGGGTCCTGCATGGCAAGCATCCACTCCAGGTTCCACATGACTTCGTTGAGCACATCGGGTACGGCATCTGTGCTCTCGGGAATATTCAGGGCTTGGGTTTTAAAGTAGTCCGCATAGCGCTCATAGGCCGCGAGCAGGGTGTAGGTACTGATCCCAGCGTTGACCACATAAAGATTGTAGTCGCCCGCGTCGTACCAGCCTTTGGGGGCGGATACCACAGTTCCCTCGGGGCGCGCAGCCGTGGCAGCAGATTTGTGAATAAGAACTCGGGTACCGGGGTGCCCCGCCGCGCGCTTGTAAATACCCGCATGGGTTTCTAGAAGTTCCGTACTCGCACGATTGAAATAGTAGGCCTTGATTGCACCCGCATTGAGCGCATCGTAGGCGTTAGTAGCGATTTTAAAGCTGGCGGACTTCTCAATACCAGCGACCGTTAAGGTGTAATCGCCTGCCACGGTTAGGGTAGAGAAATCTGCCAATTTCACCGATTCACCCGCAGGCGCCCAGGTTTGAGCCGCGCTCAAGTTGCCGTTCAGTACAACCGAGTTATCGCTCGTTTTGGTTACTGTAAATGTTGTGGCTGCTACGGCAGGTATTACGGCCAATTTCTCTGCGGTGGGTTTGTAGCCAATTTGGTTGAGCTTGATGAGGCCAGCCACTGCCGCAGCGCTAGATGAGCTGCTCGCGACTGAACTACTTGATGAACTGGCAGGTACAGAGCTGGCGCTGCTGGCGACAGAGCTAACAGGGGTTGGAGGAGGTGTTGAGCTTCCACCACCGCCGCCTCCGCCACCGCAGGCAACAAGCAGTGAACTCAAGGTTATGAAACTTAGGTATTTGGCAGTTTTCGTACTGGGAATTTTAGTGTTTAGCATAGGAAGGAGCATCCGGTATTATTAGTGCGCCTGCGTTCGCGCTGCTGTTATTAATCGCAGGAAATTATTAGATAACACTCGCCATGCCAGCCGCAATTTTTCTTACCCTTTTTGCGTGTAAAGAAAAGCAATTACTACCTACTCATATTCTGCCCAGCGCGCATCCCGTATACTCGCGCCATGATGAAAACTCCCCATTCAATCCTTAAAGACGTCTTTGGCTATCACGAATTTCGCGGCCCGCAGGAAGCTGTTATCAATGCGTTGGTCGCCGGTGATGATGCGTTAGTCTTGATGCCCACCGGCGGCGGAAAATCACTGTGCTATCAAATTCCGTCATTGGTACGCGATGGCGTGGGCATAGTGGTATCGCCTCTGATTGCATTGATGCAAGATCAAGTGAGCGCACTGCATGAACTCGGCGTGCGCGCAGGATTTTTAAACTCCAGCATGACACCACAAGAGGCATGGCAAACTGAATTGGCCATGCACAATGGCGAGTTAGATATGCTCTATGTGGCGCCCGAGCGTTTAATTCAGCCCCGCACTTTGGAGATGTTACACGGCGTAAAAATTGCGCTCTTTGCCATTGATGAAGCGCACTGCGTATCCCAATGGGGTCACGATTTCCGCGCGGATTATTTAAAGCTGGATATGTTGCAGCGCGAATTTCCACAGGTACCGCGCATCGCACTTACCGCAACCGCTGATGTGCGCACCCGCGAAGAAATTATTGCGCGCCTGCAATTGGAAAATGCACAGCAATTTGTGAATGGTTTTGATCGCCCGAATATTCAATATCGTATTCAGCAAAAAAATAATCCTAAAATTCAACTCATGCGTTTTCTGCGCGATGAGCAAGCCAACAACTCCGGCATTATTTATTGTTTGTCGCGCAATAAGGTCGAGCAAATTGCAGAGTGGTTAAGCACTGAAGGATTTACTGCGTTGCCTTATCACGCCGGTTTACCAGCGCCCACCCGCCAAAAAAATCAGCAGCGTTTTTTACGCGAAGACAACATCATTATGGTGGCAACTATCGCCTTCGGTATGGGCATTGATAAACCTGATGTACGTTTTGTTGCGCATTTAGATTTACCCAAAAGTATTGAAGCCTACTACCAAGAAACAGGTCGCGCCGGCCGCGACGGTGAGCCTGCAACCACACTCTTGTTGTACGGTTTAGAAGATGTTGTAAAGTTGCGCCAAATGATGGCGAACTCAGAAGGCAACGACGAATTTAAACGCAACGAACAGCAGCGCTTAAATGCGATGCTGGGTTTATGTGAAATTACTACTTGCCGGCGCCAAACCTTATTGCGCTACTTTGGCGATACACTTTCACAGCCGTGCGGAAATTGCGATTCCTGTTTAACGCCCGCGCAAACTTGGGATGCCACTGAGCCTGTGCGCATGGCACTCTCCTGCGTGTATCGCACTGGCCAGCGTTTTGGTGCTGGCCATGTAATTGATGTATTGCGCGGCAGCAGCAATGAAAAAATTACTTCGTTTGGCCATCAGCAATTATCCACTTACGGAATTGGCAAACACCTTACCGCCGATGAATGGAAATCTATTTTTCGCCAATTAGTCGCACGCGGTTTATTAGATGTTGACGCACAAGCCTACGGCGGCTTGAAATTAAATGATTCATGCCGCGCTATTTTACGCGGCGAAGAAAGCATCCAATTGCGCCGCGAAATTAAAGCGAGTGCAACTGCAATCGCACGCAAACAAGGCGTGGTAGTGGATGCCGAAGACCAAAATTTATGGAATGCACTGCGCTCCTGCCGCAAACGTTTGGCGGAAGAACACGGCGTACCGCCTTACGTTATTTTTCACGATGCTACACTGCGCGAAATGTTAGAGTTTCGTCCTACCACTGAAAGCGAGCTCTTATCTATTACTGGCGTTGGCCACAGTAAATTAGAACGGTTTGGCGATGAGTTTTTGGAAGTGATTCGAGAAGCCGAATACAACACCTAACCACATACCAAATGTAGTTTGAAAAAAATTGCCACAAATAAAAAGCCCGAATCAGCGCAAACTGATTCGGGCTTTTTTATAAGATCACACTTTTCGTGCGACTAACTCATCTTAAAACTTATAACGCGCACCCAACGTATATTCACGACCTGTGTGAGTATATTTATTGGTTGCCATGATTGTTGAGTCGCCGTACACATCATCAAACTGATCAGTCAGGTTGATGGCTGCAAAGGTCAAGGTAATTTGATCATTCAAGTTGTACGACATATTGAAGTCAACGTTGGTTGTCGCTTGCTTACCGGTTACGTCGGCGGTGTAAACCGTCGCACCACCCGCTGATGCCAAGTACACACCCGCTTCTGGAATCAGAATAGCCGTCAGGTAGCGATCTCTAAAGGCGGCAGAGATACGTGCGCTGAACTTGCCGTCATCATAGTAGAAGGTGGCGTTGTACGACGAAGGCGACATGTTCACCAAATTGTTTTTGGTGTACGTCGTGGTCACTGCACGGGTGGTGCTGTTCACCGAGCTCGCCTGCACATAATCAATTTTAGATTCTACGTGTGTGTAGTTCGCCTGCACCCCAAAGTGTTGCCAAATGCCGGGCAAGAATTTGAAGGGCTGCTGGAAGCTCAACTCGTACCCTTTGAGCGGGCCGCCGGGGGTATTGAAGTAACTTTGAATGTTGAACGTTTCATTGCCATCAAACCCGGTTGGCAATAAACCCACTGGCCAGCCAGTTTGATCCCAAGTTTGTACCTGACGCACGCGTTGGATATAGCTCTTAATGTCTTTGTAGAAGACTGCGCCAGAGAGCATGGCACCTTCGTCAAAGTACCATTCCGCACCCAAGTCATAAGTATCCGCACGGTAGGGCTCTACGTTCGGGTTACCCGCGTTAATGCCATAGAGCGCTTCATCGGTGGTGTAAGTAGTTGGGACACCACTAATGGTAGGCGACAAGGTATTGAGGTTGGGGCGCGCCATGGTCTTAGCGGCTGCGAAACGCAATACCACGTCATCGGTAAGATCCCATGCCAAGTTCAAAGAGGGCAACCAATCATCGTATTCGTTAGTGGCTTCTACCGGCACATAGAAACGTGCACCTGGCGTTGCGCTGGCACTGGCTACACCGTAGAACTCTTCGCTACCCGCACAATTATTGTCACCGGCAACTTTCGCCGCTACCGCAGGAGTAGTTCCCGTGGCAGCAATCGCAGGCGTTGCTGCACAAGGCGTATAACCATTCGAGGTGATGTCAGTTTTGGTATAGCGTGTACCCAGGTTACCGCGTAAATCACGACCTAAGAATGGCACAGTGAAATCGACTTGCAGGTAAGCGCTGCTTGATTTTTCCTGCACACTGTAATTGTTGCCCGAGGCACCAAAGTGGCCAATATCCGCAACCGTATAGTTGCCGCCTGGCACGCCCGTGTTTTCATTGCCATAAATGCCCATTAGCTCGGCAACTTTGTCAAAGTTGGGAACCAACCAAGAACTAGGTGCACCGCTCAAGCCTTTGCCATAACCCGTCAGCATTTGGCTTACATCGGCCACAGTTGTGCCCGCTGGCAAGGCAGATGCCGCCAAACCGTAGTTGATGTGACGCCACTCTTGCGATTCCATCAAATAGTCTTTGTGGGCCAAGCCGCCGCTGATTTTTACACTGTCATTTAGGGTATAGGTCAGGTCGATTTTGCCGGTGTCGAAACTGTTATCTACCGCCTGCGGGTTGATACGAATTTCGCTGATGTTTACACCTTTGGGGTTGCCGTTAGTGTTCAGCGGAACCGAACCATAACCCAACCATTTCCACGCAGCGGTGCTGCTTAAATCAAAGGGATAGGTCATCTTTGGGGATTTGATGCTTTCGCGCGCATCCCAGATGAAACCATCCAGGTTGGTGTTATCAAAACTCACCAATGAGTTTTTCGGCATTTCAAAGCTAGAGCTCGAGGTGCCTACGCTAGCGTCTAGGTGCCAGCTGTCATTGAAATCGTGATTCAAGCTCAAACTGTATTGCGCAAACTCTGTGTTCTCTTCAATTTGAGCTGATTCCGTACGAAAATCGACATTATCGAGCTCCGCATAAACCAAGCGGTTTTTGTCGTCCACTTCGGCTTTTTTGACCACAATCTGCGCTTTACCGCCAATATTCACCGCGCGATGCAAGTTAGCACCCAAGGTGTCTTCGCGTGAGTCTTTGTGGTATTTGGAGTAGAGCACATCAAAATTGATGAGGGTGGTTTCAGCGGGCTTCCACTGGAGCGAACCTGTCATACCCACACGCTCTAAATCATGGGTAGTGCTGCGCCAGCCAGGGTAACGTGGCATCCACGAATTGGTAGCCGTTTCATAAGCCGCGATATTTGCGGCGGTATTGGCTGGGCGAGGTACGCCTGTCGCACAGTTATTGGCATCAATGCCAAAGGTGCCATAACCGTTGTTACGCGCGAGGTTGGTCGCGCTGCCCAACTCAGCCGCTAAGGGGTTGCGCGGAACTTGTACACCGGTGTAACCCACCGGCGTACAGAAGCCGTACATAGCATTAGGGTTGGCGGTTGAAGTTACAGTGCCGCCTGTATTGGCATTGCCGCCGGTACCCGAACCATTACCCCAGTCAAAACGAATGGGGTTAAAACCTTGTTCAACAATATTGCGTTCACTGTACGAAGCCGACAACAAACCGCCAAAGGTACCGTCTTCGTTTTGATCGGTAATCAAGGCCGAAATTCTTGGGTTGGCTTTTTCAGTTAATTCGTTGTAAGTGCCTTGCACGCTCGCAGTCGCGGCAAAACCTTTGTAATCAAAGGGGCGGCCGGCGCGCAAATCCACCGTAGAACCCAATGAACCTTCGTCCATTGCAGCATTCTGCGTTTTGCTAACCTTTACTTCGCTGAAGAGCTCAGAAGCAAAGGTTTGGAAATCGAAACCGCGGCTACGGTTTGGTCCGCTAGAACCTTGACCTGCGGTAGAGAGCGCTTCCATGCCATTCAAGCGCACCCGAGTAAAATCTGAGCCTAAACCACGCACTGAAATTTGACGGCCTTCACCGCCGCTACGATCGATGGATACACCCGATACACGCTGCAGCGATTCTGCCAAGTTCATATCGGGGAACTTGCCGATATCTTCCGCCACAATGGCGTCTACTTGAGTGGTGTCTTTACGTTTGATATCGAGCGCTTTCGCCAAACTTTCGCGATAGCCCGATACCACGATTTCCTCAACCGAATCATCTTGTGCAAACGCAAAACTAGAACTGCCCGCGGCAATCAGCGATACCATCAGAGGCATTAATTTCTTTTGAAATGTTTTCGTATTATTCATGTACTTCTCCCGTATTTATTATGGTTCTGCTGGAGTTTAAAACAGCCAATTGCGTACAAATGGGCGCCAATTCTCGTGCAGATGGCGCAGTAATACTGGCCAGCTAGGCGCTTGTCAATCAACCAAAATGAGTTAAAAGCACCAAAAACAAATTAGGACAAAAATACGTTTTTATGATTTAAAACAGTAAAAACTCCATATAGAATTTTATATTTCACCAAATAAAATAACGAATATTTAATTTAATTAGGATATAAAAATAATTTAAATAAAGCACTTTTCAAAGACCGAAAACGAGCCAATGAAAACGATTACAAAGTCATAAAATACAAAATGGAACCGATTACACTAAAGACCTTTACAGGATTTCTTGCTATTTTTGGGGCATAAATCTGGGTTGCGGACCCGCCTTACGAATTCTGAGGAGGCCAATTCAACGTCACAGCTGTAAATTTCGACAAAAATAGGCGCTTAGAAAAAATTTTATGTAAACGATTACATTTTCTAAAATTTTTCTTCTTGGGTGTAGTTCGGTAGCAACATTGCGACGGGAATTTGTGAAGGGTTAAGTTTTAGCTATGGCCACAACGAATGAGGAGCAAAACCAAATATCTGAGGCACTTTCAACCAAAACAGTGCCTCTCATCGATCAAAAAACCTGTCCTTCGCTACTACCCTAAGGTAGCGCGCGATAGACCAAGTTACTAAAGCGAACCTTGCCTGTTCCAGCAGCGTAAATCGCAGGGCGCAAGCTCATAAAGCCATAAGCCACATTGTGGTTGTAGCCAGTCACATCCATCTGTACGCCGTATTTTTGCCAGCTTTCGCCTTGATCGTGGCTGGTGTGAATGGTGAGAATGTGGCGATTGTTGGTCACGCGCATCCGCAGCTTATTGGTCATGCCGCCAGGCTTGGGCGTGGTGCGTTGATCCATACCATAACGATGCAACACAAAGCCTTTCTTGTTCACACCCACGCCGCCGTAGAGCTTATCGTTATAGAACAGGAGCGCGCCGGCTTGGGCATCCTCATCAAATTCCATATCTATTTCAAATTGATAGGCTTGATCGCCCACAATAAAGGTCAGCGGTGAGGTGTTGCTTGGCGAAGTGCCTTTAGCGGTAATCTCCAGCACGCCATCTTGATACTTAACACGCTCGTTCTCTTTGATGTCGCCTTTGTAAAAGCTCCACTGTAAACCGAACTTGTTAGTACTGAAATCATCCGAGAGCGCCATACCGTGAGGCACTGCGCTGCCGCCTTTAGGTTTGGCGATCGGCTTGCCGGCATCGTGATCTTTAGCTTTAAACCAGCCGTCTTTAGTCCATTCGATAGGCGCCATCAAGGCTTGGCGGCCAAGGCTGTGAAAGCCATTTTCATAGGCGTGATACATCATGTACCAGTCCTTATTATTGGGACCCTCAACCAAGGTCGCGTGACCTTTTGACCACCATTTTTCCGCTGCAGACTCAGTGCGAACAATCGGGTTATAGGGTGAATTTTCCCAAGGCCCGTTGATAGATTTGGAGCGTGCAGACACCACCATATGACCCGTTGGTGGGCCAGCGGTGCCGCCGAGGGCAAGAGTCATGTAGAAGTAGTCCCCGTGCTTCATCATCTTAGGGCCTTCTTGGGCATAGCTTTCTACATCCCATTCTTCTGGGTATTGCCAGCCGTCGTAAACGTGCTCCATCTTGCCGACGATGCCTAAACCATCATCCGCCAGTTGCACGCGGTCGCCGTGGGAGAGGAACAAATAGCGCTTACCGTCTTCGCCGACAATGTGACCGGGGTCGATGCGGTCATTGTTAAGCGCGACCGGCGCCGACCAGGGGCCGCGAATATTATCGGCGTGAATGACGTAGATATTGTTGTTACCGGGCAACTTGGCGGGGATATAAAGATAAAAGCGGCCATTGTGTTTGGTCAGTTCTGGCGCCCAAATACTGCCTACATACTGCTGGAGTGCAGCGCCTATGGGCTCCCAATTCACCAAATCTTTGGAATGCCAAATCGTCAGCGCAGGGTAAGCCTCAAAGGAAGAGAAGGTCATGTAATAGTCATCGCCATCCTTGAGAATACTAGGATCGGGATGGTCGCCCGCCATAATCGGGTTGAGATAGGTGCCATTGCCCAAATCGGCTTTGCGCTGGCCTTCAATACCCGTCGCCCAAGTTTGGCAGTGACGCAAAAAGGCATTGCCAAGATGGGGCGTGCACTTCTCACTATTCTTGGAGCTGGCTTGAGCAGGCCCGCCAATACCAGTCAGCAGTAAAGCACTGACAAACACATAGGTGCGCAAGAAGTAAAACGTCTGGTTCATAGGTGTCTCTCTCTGAATTGTTATCGTCTTCCACCCTTAATTGGCACGCGGAAGTTTGCATCAATGCATTGAGAAGACCATTGCCGATTTAATCGCTATTCTTAGCCGTAATGAGTTTTACTTGTGAAACGGCTTTTATTTGCAATATAGTAAGTAAGACTATTTAAAAAGACTAGATAAACTTGTCGGGCAATGTACTCGGCAAGCACAACAGGTTTTACATCGGCAAGCGTGAATGGGTCTTTTCTGTGAGAGGGAAGACTTATCTGTGACTTATAAAAATAGGCAACCCGATGACCCCCTTAGTGAACCTGCGTACCACCAGAAATCTTGCTCTTAGCCTTTCCATTTGCGTGATTCCAGCTCTAATCAGTTGTAACTCGTCCTCACCCAGCAACAAAGCAGCCCTATCTGCACCCGCTTGGCAGCCCGATCTGGGCAATGGGACTTACAAAAATGCTGTTATCCATGCGGATTATTCCGACCCAGATGCCATTCGCGTAGGCGATACCTATTACATGACGTCGTCCAGCTTCAACAGCGCGCCAGGTTTGCCGCTGCTGCAATCCAAAGACATGATTAACTGGGAGTTGGCTGGTCACGCACTGCCCCAGCAAATCCCATTGGACGTGTTCGCAAAGCCACAACACGGCAAAGGCGTGTGGGCGCCCTGCTTGCGTTATCACGATGGTAAATTCTGGATTTTCTATCCGGACCCAGACTTCGGCATCTATGTTATGACCGCCGAGAAATTCGCTGGGCCGTGGAGCGCTCCGCACTTATTGCTGGCAGGCAAAGGCATTATCGACCCAACACCATTGTGGGATGACGATGGCCAAGCCTACCTGTTACACGCGTGGGCCAAAAGCCGCTCGGGCATCAATAATATGCTTACGTTGCGCAAGATGTCGCCCGATGCCAAAACCCTCTTGGATGACAAAGGCCCAGTAGTGATCGACGGTAACAAAATACCCAATTACAAAACCTTGGAAGGCCCCAAATTCTATAAACATAATGGTTACTACTATGTGTTTGCACCTGCAGGTGGCGTGGAATTTGGTTGGCAATCGGTGTTCCGTTCCAAAAATATCTATGGCCCCTATGAAGACAAGATTGTTATGGAACAGGGCAAGTCGCCCACCAATGGTCCGCATCAAGGCGCATGGGTACGCGCACAAGATGGCAGCGATTGGTTCTACCATTTTCAAGATAAAGGTGCCTATGGTCGCATTGTCCACCTGCAACCCATGCATTGGAAAAACGATTGGCCGGTGATTGGCGAAGACAAAAACAATACCGGCACAGGCGAGCCAGTCACTCAACATGCAAGACCTGTTGCAGGGAAATTTGCGATTAAAAACCCGGCCACCAGCGACGAATTCTCATCCCCCAGACTCGGATTGCAATGGCAGTGGAATGCCAATTGGAAAAGTGATTGGTATTCATTGAGCGCGCGCAAAAATCAACTGCGCTTATTTAGTGTGCAAGACCCCAGCTACGTCCAGAAAAAAAATCTGTGGGATGTACCTTCGCTCCTGCTGCAAAAATTACCGGCGGAAAAGTTTGTAGTGACCACCAAGCTAGATACAAGTCACCTAAAGGCAGGCGATAGTGCAGGCTTGATTATGTATGGCTTTGATTATCAATGGATTGGCGTTAAAGCGAGCCAGCAGGGGCAGCAGTTGGTGTTAGTCAGATGCGAAAAAGCCGAAGCAAACTGTCAGGAGCAAACGCTGGCAACTGTAGATTTACCGCAAAAAACCCTTAGCTTACGCATGAGTGTGGGCGCAGCAGCCAAAACCCAATTTGCTTATAGCCTAGACGCAAAAACCTTCACGCCAGTGGGCGATCTATTTACGGCGAGCAAAGGTCGCTGGGTAGGTGCGCAGATGGGACTGTTTAGTTTGGGCGAGAGCAGCACATCATTTGTGGATGTGGATTATTTTAGGGCGACAGCAGAATAAATTACAGACAATAAAAAACCCGGCCTAGGCCGGGTTTTTAAAACAAGAACTAATTACTTAGTTTGTTTCTTTTTCACGTCAGTAGAAACAGCACCTACTACGCGACGGTTCTCTTCACGGCCAGCAGCGGTTTTGTTATCTGCAGTTGGTTGTGCTTCGCCGAAGCCTTTAGCGGTTACGCGGTCAGCAGCAATGCCGAACTTGGTGATCAATACTTGCTTAACAGCTTCAGCACGTTGTTGTGACAACTTCTCGTTGTACGCATCAGCGCCTTGGCTATCGGTGTGCCCTTCAACAGTCACAACAGTGTTAGCGTATTGGTCCATGAACTTAGCCAAGTTACCAATATCGGCCAAGTATTCGTCTTTAACGATTGATTTAGCAGTATCGAACTTAACAGCCAATTTCACTGCAACAGTTTCAGTCAATTCCATTGGGCAACCAACAGAGTCAACTTTGTATTGTTTTGGGGTATCTGGGCATTTGTCTTTAGAGTCAAACACGCCGTCGCCATCGCTATCAATATCTGCTTTTGGAGCAGGTGCCACAGCGACAGGCGCCGCTTTCACGGGCTCTGCGCCGAACAAGTAGCTAACACCTGCATTTACAGCCAAATCTGTGTATTCACGATCCAAGCTGTTAAACGCACGGATGTCGCTGCGGAATTCCCAGTTACCACCCAAGCTGTGCTTCAAACCGGCACCCAAGTTTACCAAGGTATCGCGGTCATTTTTCATGCCTTTCACTTTCAAAGACTGGTCGCCCACACCGAAGGCAACATAAGGACGCCACAAGCTGGTGGTGTCGATATTGTACAGTGCGTCTAAACGGTACTGACGGCCATCGATATCAACGTTTGTATTGCTAACTTCAGTATTGAAATCGCTAGCGATTGCTTCCAAGGTCCAGTTCTTGTTCAGAACATAGCCTAAGCCAAAGTTCAATGCAGTTGCATCATCTCTTGACTCTTCAAAGAAATCGCGACCAACACCAACTTGAACTTCAAATTTGTGGTTGTCGGCCATAACACCTGAAGAAATCAGGGTAGCAACAAGAGCTGATAAGAGTTTTACGCGTGTGTGTTTCATATGTGAGTCTCCATTGATAGCTGAAATAGCTACATATAACGATTTGATCATCCGGTAACTGCTGCTCGGTCGATCCTGATTTACTAGATCCTAGTTTTAATACCGTCTTTCTAATTAGTTGGCTTTATGCCTTTTTTTGCTAATTTAAGCAGTCTTAAAATCCGTTTCATCGTTATTGTTAGGGTTGTCACCTTAACAAATTATGAACGATGTTGAAACAATAAATCCCAAACCCCATGACCTAAGCGTGCGCCACGCTTCTCAAATTTGGTAATTGGGCGGTATTCTGGCCTTGGGCTATAACCGTTATTTTCATCGAGGTTAGAGTATTTTTCGGCGCTGTTCATAACTTCTAGCATCTGTTCGGCGTAGTTTTGCCAATCAGTCGCCATATGAAAGACACCCCCAAGCTTCAGTTTTGGGCGTACTTTTTGAACGAAAGCAGATTGCAAGATGCGGCGTTTATTGTGCTTTTTCTTGTGCCAAGGATCAGGAAAATACAGCTGTAAACGGTCAATTGCGCCATCGGCAATGCAATCTTCCAACACATCCATAGCATCAGCCATATAGACGCGCAGGTTTTTTACGCCCGCTTTACCCGCCTCATTTATCAATTTACCCACACCCGGCGGATGCACTTCAATGCCGATAAAATCTTTATCCGGTTCGTTTTTTGCCATTTCTAACAGCGAATCGCCCATGCCGAAACCAATTTCCAGTACCAGGGGCGCTTTACGGCCAAAGATGGTTTCCAAATCAATGGCACCCTTGTACAAGCTCAGCCCATAGCTTGGCCAAAAGTTGTCAAACGCCGCCTTTTGGCCAGAAGTAATGCGAC
>JACCDN010340282.1_pt1 | contig 16013 bp, 17 predicted proteins | sample 7441691 | NCBI WGS metagenome assembly JACCDN01 (sample SAMN15323439, study PRJNA562643) | freshwater metagenome | isolation source: river surface water | place: USA:Blue River Watershed | collected 2017-08-16
CCTGAACGGCCGAAATTACCTGTCCGGTCAGCACAGGCTGGGCGAGGCTGAATCCGGCACCAAAAATCGAAAGTGCAACCGCCAGCCAAAGACTCTTTTTGTGCTCACGAAGATACGGGTAAAGCTGGCTGAACTTTGCTTTTGGGCCATCGTCTTTAGGGCCGCGGCTTCGGCCGCCTCGCATCATGCTCATGAGTGATTTAACTGATTTCTTCTAGGTGTGGATTCCCGAAAATTGCCTCGTTCAGCAGGTAGTTAACCTCTTGAAGAGACAGGGCCTCGGTGTAGGCCGTGTTGACATAAAACTTTGAAAAATCAACCGACTCAAGCGCCGCAAAAACCCGCTTGTCGTTGACCTTCAAGAACAATTTTGTGGTGTTTGGCACGGGTTCGAAATCAGTGGTCGCATTGCCACAGCCATATCCAAACTGCGTCAGCGAAATATCAGCATCAGCGGCCTTAGTTTTAGTTACAAGCCCAAGGTCGGTCACTCGATAAATCGGACGCAGTGAGTCGCGCTTTTGCCATATCTGAAAGCAGGTGTTTAGCCGGTTTTTCTGATGCAGCGGCTGGTCGGCCTCATCGACATAATCGATCTGCAGGTCCTGGTCGTGAATTAAGTGAAAACGGCGATCTAAGCGATTGATCACCGACCACTTGCGCCAAGAGCGAGGCACTACAAAAGCAATAAAATCGCTTGCCTCAGCAGCGTGATTAAAAAACGGAATGCTGAGCGAGTTGTTGCGACCGAACGGGGGATTCGAGGCCGTGATTGCATGCTTTGCCTTGATCGCGATGGCTAGAAAGTCTGCCTTTTTCACGGCCGGATGCTTGGGTTCGATGTCATACGACAGAATTTGCTGACCACCAAGTGATTGAACAGCTTTTATGAATGCTCCTGTGCCGCCGGCCGGCTCAATAAAAGTGTGGCCCTCAAAGCCACCGACATGTCGTTTTAGAACATATGCCAACTCAAGCGCCAGCCCACTTGGAGTGTAAAACTGCTCTTTGCCGGTTACCCTGCGATTGCCCAATTTTTGGGCTTTCTCGCGAGTCATCAAGCTTTTTTTAGGCACCACTAAAGGCTAACAACTGCAAACACAGCTGATTGCTTTTAAACCTGTTTGCGCCCTTGATAATTAGTTATCGTTTCGAAGCTCAAATTGAAAGCGAAGTTTGCATGACCCGGTCAAAAGATGATGCCCAAGACCAGGCAAAGTCCAAAAACAATCTGATGATTGTCGCCAAAGGACTCACCAAAAAATTTGATGATTTCATCGCCGTGGACGGCATCAATTTTGAGGTTAAGCGAGGCGAAGCATTCGGGCTGCTCGGCCCTAACGGAGCCGGCAAGTCGACCACTATGCGAATGATTGCCTCGACTTCAAAGCGCACCGATGGCGAGCTATTGATACTAGGAAAAGACCCTGATAAAAATGGGCCGGAAATTCGCGCACACCTTGGCGTTGTGCCGCAAACCGACAACCTAGATCGCGAGCTTAAAGTCTGGGAGAACCTATTCATCTACGGTCGCTACTTTGGGCTATCAAGAGCCTTTCTAAAGCGCAAAGTTGAAGAACTGCTGGCGTTTGCCCAGCTTGAAGAAAAGCGCGAAGCCAAAACCGAGTCACTGAGTGGCGGCATGCGTCGACGCCTGACCATTGCTCGCGCACTGGTGAGCGAACCAGAGATCTTGATGCTCGATGAGCCAACCACTGGCCTCGACCCGCAGGCTCGTCACGTGCTCTGGGATCGCCTGTTCCGCTTGAAAGAACAGGGGGTAACACTGGTTATCACCACTCACTACATGGATGAAGCTGAGCAGCTATGTGACCGCCTAATCGTGATGGATCAGGGCAAAATTATGGCTGAGGGCAGCCCGGCCGAGCTGATCAAGCGCTATTCAAGCCGCGAGGTTCTCGAAGTGAGGTTTGGCTCAAGCCGCAACCAAGATGCCGCTGATCGAATCAAAGACTTTGGTGACCGGGTTGAGGTGCTGCCAGACCGCATCTTGGTTTATGCCGAAAACGGCGAAACCGAATTACAAAAAATTATCGAACTCGGCCTAGACCCAATCACTTCGTTAGTTCGCCGAAGTTCGCTCGAAGACGTATTTTTGCGTCTTACTGGCCGGCAGTTGGTTGACTAATGAGCTTGCCAAAAACTAACTGGCAGGGTGCGCCAAAACTTGTGAGCCTGCGAAGAACTAAATATCTAGGCGCTTGGTATGTTGCTGAGGGCCGCCTAAGAAACATGCTGAAATGGTGGGCGCCGATTGTCACTGTCGGCGTCGGTAACCCAGTTCTGCTCCTGCTTTCAGTCGGCCTGGGCGTGGGGATGCTGGTAGATGCGAATCAAGGCGCCAATGCAATTGATGGTGTTGGTTATCTAACTTTCTTGGCGCCGGCACTGCTATCCGCTGCGGCGATTCAGGCCTGGATGGACGAAACGTCATTCCCAACCCTTGAGGGATTTATTTGGAATAAGAACTTCTTTTCTATAAATTCAACGGCTCTTGATGCCAGTGCCATCGTCAACGGAGTGATGCTTGCGGCATTCGCAAGAACTGTGCTCACGGTAATTATTTTTGAGGCCGTGTTGCTTGCATTTGGCGCACTCGCCTGGGGCTCGGTTTTGCCTGTCGCGCTTACAGCGATATTGGTTGGCGCATCATTTGGCAGTGCTATGCTCGCCGGAGCATCGGTAATGGAGTCCGATGACGGATTCTTTGAGTTGGTTAGCCGCTTTATCGTGGCTCCACTCATGCTCTTTTCGGGCACCTACTATCCGCTAGAGAGTTTGCCAATCTATTTGCAGCCGATTGGCTGGATCTCACCGATGTGGCACGCTACCAATCTGGGTCGCTTCGCAAGTTATGGTCGCGAGATTGAACCTTGGTTGCTAACGATTCACTTTAGCTACCTGGTCATCCTGCTCATTTTTGGCCTGTGGTTTGCCCGTCGCCAGTTTGAAAGGCGCCTAGGTTCATGAGCTTGATTGGAACAACTTTTACCTCAGCCGTTGCTTTGGCTGAACAACGCAGCAAGCGACTCGGCGGCAACATGTATGTTGGTCGCCCGATTGCCATGCTCGAGCGTAACTTTATGGCGGTGCGCAGCACCCGATGGATAGCCGTTGTCACTGGATTCTTTGAACCGGTTTTCTACCTGCTGGCATTCGGACTAGGAATCGGCGGCCTAATCGGTAACGTGACCGACGGGCAAGGAAACCCAGTTTCATACGCCGCTTTTATTGCCCCGGCACTGCTTGCAACCAGCGCGATGAACGGTGCCATCTATGACTCAACCTGGAACGTCTTTTTCAAGATGCACTTTGGCAAGCTTTATGACACTGCGATGTCAACATCGCTTGGGCCGCTAGATGTTGCACTCGGTGAGATTTCTTGGGGACTGCTGCGCGGGCTTGCCTATGCGATCGGCTTTATGTCAGTGATTTCGGCAATGGGGTTGGTCACCAATTGGTGGGGTCTGCTCGCGATTCCGGCAGCGCTTTTGGTGGCGTTCGGTTTCTCATCTTTCGGCATGGCCGTGACCTCCTACATGAAGTCTTTTCAGCAGATGAACTGGATCAACCTTGTGCTGATGCCAATGTTTCTGTTCTCAGGAACATTCTTTCCACTGAGCGTTTTTCCGCAGGGTCTACAGGTTGTGATTCAGGCTCTGCCGCTCTGGCAAGGCATCGAAATGATTCGCAGTTTGACCCTTGGTCAAATTAGCTTGGATTTGGCTTGGCACGCATTGTATTTTGTGTCCATGATCACCATCGGATTGGTCTTCACCACCAAACGACTAAGCGCCCTGTTCCTGCGCTAACTCAAGTCAAGAAAAAAGACCCGACCAATCGGCCGGGTCTTTTTAATTGAATTTTTAGGCTTCGACGGTCATTCCAAGAACAACTGCAACCACCAAGTTGATGACGGTCAAAAGACCGATGGTTGGCACGACCCACTTCGGAGTCTGCTCTTTCTTTTGGTAGGTGTATCCGATGAAGAAGATACCGGTGATCATCAATCCCTTGATTGATAGTGACAGGTTGTTTACCTGCTCGCCGGCAGGGTAAAGCAGACCGACCATGACCAAACCGGTCACAAGTGCAAGCCAAGAGCCGTGCAGTATGCCTGAGTTAACCTTGGCGCCGGTCTTGAAGTTTTTAGTCTCTGAAAGCACGCCACCAAGGATGGTTGCGAAAGCTAGCAGGTGAAGTACAACGAAAATTCGGATGATGAGTTCAATAGGTTCCATGTGCCGAGTCTAACTTTCGGCGACGCAAATCACGCAGATGTGGCGCAATCGGCCAAATGTGGCGATGCTAGCCCAGGCGAGCCATCAACACCGCCGCCTCAACGGCCTCGGCGCCTTTGTCTTCGCGAGAGTCAGGCAAACCCGCACGATCAAGGGCCTGCTGCTCGGTGTCAACAGTCAAAAGTCCAAAGCCGATAGGCACGCCCGAGTCAAGCTGAACGCGAGTTAGGCCATCGGTGGCCGACTTACAAACGTAGTCAAAGTGTGGGGTGTCGCCCTGAATCACAACGCCAAGGGCCACCACAACATCAGCGCCGGAATCAATGGCCTTTTGTGCAGCCAGTGGCAACTCGAATGCACCTGGAACACGCCACACTTCATAGGTGTCGTTGCCAGCAGCTTGAAGTGCGCGCTCGGCACCAGCCAAAAGCCCATCGGTGATGTTGGTGTGCCAGCTGGTTACAAGAACCGCAACCTGCAAACCACTTGCATCGATGTTTAGTTTTGGGGCGCCACCGCTCATAAATTAGGCCTTTGATAGATCGGGAATGATGTGTCCCATTTTCTCACGCTTGGTCTCGAGGTAGCCGATGTTCTCTTCTGCCGTGCCAACGATGATCGGAACATAGCTATTCACTGGAATGCCAGCATCCTGCAAGAACGAGCTCTTGGCCGGGTTGTTAGTCATCAACCGAACGCTGGTCACACCAAGGTCGCGCAAAATTGCCACTGCCGCACCATATTCACGGTTTTCGCTTGGCAAACCCAAAGCCTCGTTGGCCTGCACGGTGTCTAGACCGCTTTCTTGCAGGGCGTAGGCCTTTAGTTTGTTGAGAAGGCCGATGCCGCGCCCCTCTTGACCACGCAGATAAACCACGATGCCACCGGTTGGGCTGGCACAAATCTCGTCAAGGGCAAAATCAAGCTGTGGGCCACACTCGCACTTGAGCGAGCCAAATGCCTCACCGGTGATGCATTCAGAGTGCATGCGCACCAAAACGTTGTCGCCAGATGGATTGCCGGCAATCAACGCAACGTGGTCAGCGCCGGTTTTTACGTCATAGTAACCACGCATGCGCAGCGGCCCGTGTGCGGTTGGCACGTTTGCTTCAGCTTCGAAGCGAATTCGATCCTGAGCCGGTTCGTGCAAGTCAAATGACTTTTCGGTTAGGTGGTTTGCGAGTTGTTCAATGGTGATCACTGGTAGCCCCTCTTCTAGACCTACCTTCTTCAACTCATCTAGGCGCATCATTGTTCCATCTTTTGAAATCATTTCTCCGATTACGCCAACTGGCTGCAATCCGGCAAGTTTCAAAAGGTCAACGGTGGCCTCGGTGTGGCCCGGGCGAGCCAGCACGCCGCCTGGATTTGCTCGCAACGGCAGGATGTGGCCTGGGCGAATCAGATCGGTGGGTTTGCTGCTCGGATTTGCCAACACGTTTAGTGTGTAGGCGCGATCGGCAGCCGAAATTCCGGTGGTCACACCCGAGCTGGCATCAACTGAAACGGTGTACTGAGTGCGCAGGCGATCCTGGTTGTCACGCTGCATCAGCGGCAATTCAAGCCGATTGGCCAGCGTCTCTGGCATCGGAGCACACAGATAGCCAGATGTATTGCGAACCATCCAGGCAATCCACTCTGGAGTGGCAAACTCGGCTGCCATGATGGCGTCACCCTCGTTTTCGCGATTTTCGTCGTCGGCTACCAAGATCGGCTTGCCGGCGCGAAGCGCATCTAGGGCTTCCTTAATGGTGTTGAGGGTCACTTAAGATTGCCGCTTTCTTGCATTAGGCGCTCGATGTGCTTGGCCATAACATCTGCCTCGATGTTTATCTTGTCGCCAGGCTTTTTGCTGCCCATCGTGGTCACAGCCAAGGTCTCAGGAATCAAACTAAATCCGAGCACATCGCCATTGATCTCATTCACAGTTAGAGAAATTCCGTCAATTGTGATTGAACCTTTGAGCACCACGTATTTCATTAGCTGTGCTGGAATCTGGATGCGCACCCAATCCCAGTTGTCGCTCTTGGTGCGCTCAACAAACTTGCCAACGCCATCGACGTGGCCCAAAACCACGTGTCCGCCAAAACGAGTGCTGGCCAGCATGGCGCGCTCAAGGTTGACCGGGTCGCCCTCGGCAATGCCGTCAAGGCTGGTGAGCTTCAGGGTTTCGAGCATGACGTCGGCAGTAAAAGTCGTGTCTGTTATCTCGATCGCTGTGAGGCACGCACCGCTGACTGAGATTGAATCGCCGCGCTTCAAGTCGCTAACGATCAGCTTTCCTTCGATAGTCAGTCGAATTGCATCCTCGAGCTTGTCGATCTTCTTGACTCTGCCCAGTTCCTCAATGATTCCGGTGAACATTAGGCCTCCTTTGTTGTTGCTCTAATAAAAATGTCTTGCCCAAGTTGCTTGGTTTCGAGAACCTGCAAGTGCTTTGCCTCGCTGATGTTGCCAACCCAAATGTCGGTGAGGGCAGTGCGAGGGCCACCAAGAAGCATCGGCGCTAGATAAACGATGTATTCGTCGACCAAATTCTCGGCAACGAATCTGCTGGCCACACTTGGCCCACCCTCGACCCAAACGTGACGCACCCCTCGCCTGAAAAGCTCATCAAGCACCTCGGTGAGTGAGTGGGTTTTGAAGATAACGGTCTCGGCATCGGTATTAAAGATGCGCAGGTTGTTTGGCAGTTCGCGCTCGCCGACGATCACGCGCAGCGGCTGGTGATCATAAAGCGATCCATCTTGTTTGCGCGCGGTCAGCTCGGGGTCGTCAGCCAGCACAGTGCCGGTGCCAACCAAAATTGCATCAACGTTCGAGCGGCGCAGATGCGATTCGGCTCGGCTTTCCTGCCCGCTAATCCACTTTGAGGTTCCATCTGCAGCAGCAGCTCTGCCGTCGATCGAAGTTGCCCACTTAAGGGTCACAAATGGGCGCTGATTGCGCATAGCGGTGAACCAAACTCGGTTTAATTCTTCAGATTCGTGAGCCATCAAACCAGATTCAACCTGGATGCCTGCGGCGCGCAGGTTGGCGGCACCGTTTGCAGACTCGAGACCAGGATCGTCGGAGGCAAACACCACGCGACTAATGCCAGCATCGATAAGCGCCTGGCTGCATGGGCCAGTTCTGCCAGTGTGGTTGCAAGGCTCAAGGGTTACCACCGCGGTTAGGCCGGCAGGCATTTTGCCGCTGGCATCACGAAGATTTTGAATCTTGTCCAGCGCATCAACCTCGGCATGGGCGGTGCCGGCACCTCGGTGCCAACCCTCGGCAATAATTTGGCCCGTCGAATCAAGAATCACAGCGCCCACGCGAGGGTTTGCGCCAAATGCAGGCCCCAGTGCGGCCAGCTCTAGAGCCCGGCGCATAGCCAATTCGAGCCCGGCAGCATTAGCTGCAGCGGCTTGGGTTGGCTGGTTGGGATTCATCGCCTCGGATCTCTCTATAAGAGTTCAACGAGGCGGCGACGGCAGAAAACAGGGTCAATCGTGCGCAAAAAAGCACAACTGAACCCGTTCTTCTCCCATCCGGACTTTAACCGTCGGTGCTGGAATTTCACCAGCTCAACCGCCGAGCCACAAGACTGCATTTCTGCAAAATTGCTTGCTAACTGAATAGCCAACTCGTCGGGTCGCGGACTTTAACCGCCGGCTCAGATTTTCACTGACCCCGAAGAACTTTGTTGCAACTAAAGGTTATCGCTGCGCAGGGATAAACCCAATTCGGTCATAGACCATTCCCAGGGTTTTCTCGGCCTGCTCGTTTGCCTTGGCTGCACCCTTGGCCAGCAGGCGGTCAAGCTCTGCCGGGTCGCTGAGCAACTCTTCGGCACGGTTGCGAATCGGTTCAATGTGAGCCACGACGGTTTCTGCGACCTCGCCCTTGAGTGCACCGTAGCCGGCACCTTCAAAACGGGCCTCAAGCGAGACAATGCTTTCACCAGAAATCGCAGACAGAATGCCGAGGAGGTTCGAGACACCGGGCTTGTTATCGCGATCAAACCTGATGACGCCATCGGTATCAGTGACCGCACTCTTAATCTTCTTGGCGATCACTGCCGAGTCATCCATGATGTTGACCAGACCCTTAGGGTCGCCCGACTTTGACATCTTGGCTTCTGGGTTCTGCAGGTCATAAATCTTGGCGGTCTCTTTAAGAATTACGCCCTCTGGAATCACAAAAGTTTCGCCAAAACGTGAGTTGAATCGGTTGGCCAGATCGCGGGTTAGCTCGATGTGCTGGCGCTGGTCTTCGCCGACCGGCACCGCCTTCGGCTGATAAAGCAGAATGTCGGCAGCCTGCAAAACCGGATAGGTGAACAGACCGACAGAGGCGGCTTCGGTGCCTCCCTTTTGAGTCTTGTCTTTGAACTGAGTCATGCGGCCGGCCTCGCCAAACCCGGTTAGGGTCATCAGAACCCAAGCCAACTGAGCGTGGGCCGGAACATGCGATTGAACAAATAGTGCCGACTTGTTTTCGTCGATGCCGGCAGCTAAATATTGGGCGGCGGTCACGCGAGTGTTTTGACGAAGCTGCGCTGGGTCTTGCGCCACGGTGATGGCGTGCAGGTCAACCACGCAATAGAAAGCGTTGTAGTCATCCTGCATCTTGGTCCAGTTGACCAGGGCACCTAGATAGTTGCCGAGGTGAAGTGAACCAGCCGATGGCTGCATTCCGCTGAGAAGATTTGGCTTGGTCATTGGTTAATCCTAGAGAACGTGGAGCTTATAAATAGTCGACAGAAACCGGTGAGTGGTCGGTCCATCGAGTGTCATAGCTTGGTGCGCGGTGAACGGTGTAGTTCTTTGCGGTTGCCGCAAGCGATGGGGTGGCCAAGTGGTAGTCGATGCGCCAGCCGGCATCGGTGTCGAATGCCTGACCCCTAAATGACCACCAGGTATAGGGCCCTGGTTGATCTGGGTGGGCTGCTCGACCAACATCGATCCAGCCCTGAGCATTCGTAAAGGTGTCAAAATAGGCGCGTTCTTCAGGCAAGAAACCGGCGTTCTTAAGGTTGCCTTTCCAGTTCTTGATGTCGAGCTCGGTGTGGCCAACATTTAGGTCTCCGACCACAACCGCCAGCTTCTGTTCGCTAATCAGTTCTGACATCCGCGTCTGCATCGCCTCTAGAAACTTGTATTTCTCGACTTGCTTTGGGGTGTCAACTTCGCCCGAGTGCACATAGGTGCTGATCACGGTCACAGTCTTGTCGCCAACCTTGAAGTCTGCTTCTAGCCAGCGGCCGGCCGAATCGAAATCATCCGGGCCCAGGGTGGTTCGGTGGGCGATTGCCGGAGTCTTGCTGATCACCGCAACGCCAGCACGACCTTTTGCACTGGCGGGATCGTGCAAAATGTGCCAGTGGCCGCCGTCGGCAGGCGGGTTCTCGGCAAACAGCACCTCTAGGTCTGCATCGCTGGCACGCACCTCTTGAAGTGCCAAAATGTCTGCGCCTGAATCAGCCAGCCACTCGGCCATACCTTTTCTAAATGCAGCGCGAACGCCGTTGACATTGATGGTGACGATTTTTAGAGGCATGCGCCAAGTTTAAGCCAGCCTAGACTTGAGCCATGGCTAGGCAGACATTGGTTGGCGCGGGTGTTGGCACCGGCGTCGCTTTTGGCACCGCCTTTGTTTTGAAATCGCGCCGCAGCAACCTCGATGCCATTACCACCCCAGATCAGCGCCTAACCGCATCGCAGGTTTTTGAAAAGCTCGAGCACATCGCAAGGTCTTTCGAATCGGATGCCGCCCTGGCGGCAAACACCCAGAGCGGCCAGATTATGGGCGCCTTTGCTTTTATGCTTCGAGACCCAGAGTTGCTAGAGAGAATAAAAAATCAAATGAGCGAGGGTTCTGTAGCCTCGCGCGCGGTCTCTAACGCACTTAGTTTTTTCAGTCGCAAATTAGAGGCGGCTGGCGGACCATTTGCCGAGCGCGGTCAAGACCTGAACGACTTATCTGATCGGGTTATCTCGATTTTGTTGGGCCACTCGGGCGAAATTGAGTTTCCTGAAGAACCCTTCATTTTGGTTGCAGAATCAATATCTCCGATTGATGCCGCCAAGTTAGACCCAAAGCGAGTGCTGGCCGTGGTCACCGAAGGTGGATCACCAACTTCGCACTCATCGATAATCACTCGCGCTGCCAACATGCCCACAGTGGTTGGAGTAGTTGGTGCCGGCGTGATCACCAATGGCACCCCGCTGATTGTTGATGCAACCTCCGGATTGGTTTTTGTCTCGCCGCGTTCGGCTGATTTGAAGCGCTATGCAAAGGCTTCGATTCCGGCCGAGGTTCGAAGTGACTGGGTTGAGCTTGATGCCGAGTTGCCGGTCAAACTATTTGCCAACCTCGGCTCAAGCTATGAGGGTGCTGCAGCTATTCGCGCTGGCGCGCAGGGCGTGGGCCTGCTTCGCACTGAGCTTTTATATCTAGGCCGCCAAGATCCACCGACACTCGAATCACAAACCTTTGAATACTCACGCTTGTTGGCCCGCTTTCAGGGCAAGCGAGTCATCGCTCGCGTTCTAGATCTTGATGACGACAAGCCTCTGCCATTTTTGCGAGCCGCGGGCGAGGGCGTTTATGCCAATCGCGGGCTGCAGATTTTGCTGGCTAACCGGGATGTCTTGATCACCCAGCTCGAGGCGCTTGCCAAAGCTGCCAGCTATTACCCAAAGACTGAGTTGTGGGTGATGGCACCTATGGTAATCAATGCCGACGAGGCCGAAGAATTTGTTTCGTTGGCCAGGGCTGCCGGCCACCAACAGGTGGGTGTCATGGTTGAGGTGCCCGAACTAGCCGAGCCTGAAACCCTGAGGCGAATCACCGCGGCGGTTGATTTTTACAGCATTGGCACCAACGACTTGACCAACTATGTGCTGAAGACTGATCGTCAAAGTGGGCCCGCATCTCTAGCTGATGCACGTCGCCCTGAGGTGCTTGAAATTATTCAGGCCGTTGTTAAGTCGGCTCAAACTAAAGGCATCCCGGTTGGCGTTTGCGGCGAGGCAGCTAGCGACCCAGAATCAGCAAAAGTGTTTGTGCAGATCGGCGTTGACAGTCTTTCGGCGTCACCGGCTCTGTTGCCGCAGCTTCGATTGGCGCTCGCCAGCGCCGCTTTACTTGGCTAAAACTTAACTTTTACTGTTCCCGCACTAACGGCAATTGCAACTTTTGCCAGAGGCCTCGATGCAACAGATTTAGCCATTCCAGTTGCAGCATCAAATTTGGCACCATGCAAATTGCAAGCAATTTCATTGTTTTCGGCACCGTTTAGTGCTCCGCCTTGGTGCGTGCAAACCGCCACGTAGGCTCTAAAAGAGCCTTTTTTGGGCTGGGTAATCAAAACCTTGTTGCCACCCACCGAAAAAGTTTTGCCACCTTTGACTGGAATTGCGCTGGTTTTGCACACTGTGAAGGTCTTGGCCGCGTTCGCAACTTGGGTGCCGAGCCCGGTTAGGCCAATCGCGGCCAATCCAGATGCTAGAGAAACTAGAAGGCCGCGACGGGTAATCAATTTTTAGACCCTACCGCGCAAGATAGCTTGCTTGACTTCAGCTATGGCTTTTGTCACCTCGATGCCTCGAGGGCAGGCCTCGGTGCAGTTGAAGGTGGTGCGGCAACGCCATACGCCCTCTTTGTCGTTCAAGATGTCAAGGCGAACCTCGGCAGCTTCGTCGCGTGAGTCAAAGATAAAGCGGTGCGCGTTCACAATTGCCGCTGGGCCAAAGTATTGTCCGTCGGTCCAGAAAACTGGGCATGAGGTGGTGCAGGCTGCGCAAAGGATGCACTTGGTGGTGTCGTCGAAACGCTCGCGGTCAGCTGCGCTCTGTAGGCGTTCTTTTTCTGGGTTGTCGCTTGCGATCAAGAATGGCTTGACGTCGCGGTAGGCCTGATAGAACGGGTTCATGTCGACAACTAGGTCTTTTTCAACCTCAAGGCCCTTGATTGGCTCAACATAAATCGGCTGAGTGATGTCTAGGTCTTTGATTAGAGTCTTGCAGGCTAGGCGGTTGCGGCCGTTGATGCGCATTGCATCTGAACCGCAAACACCGTGAGCACATGAACGACGGAAGGTTAGCGAACCGTCGATCTCCCACTTGATCTTGTGCAGGGCGTCAAGCACGCGGTCGGTGCCGTGCACCTGAACGTCGTAGTCGACCCATTTTGGCTCTTCGTCGATTTCTGGGTTGTAGCGACGCACAAACAGTGTCACGTTGAAAGAGGCGACAGCGCCCATTTCTTCGAAGGCGGTTGGAGTTGCTGTTGAAGTTGTCATTAGTACTTACGCTCCATCGGCTGGTAGTTAGTGACAGTGACTGGCTTCCAGTCGATCTTGATGTTGTCGCCGGGCTTCTTGGCAGGCTTGTCGGTTAGATAAGCCATTGAGTGAACCATGAACTTCTTGTCGTTGCGTTCCTCGTAGTCTTCACGGAAGTGGCCACCACGGCTTTCGCGACGCTCACGAGCGGTGAAGGCTAGAACCTCAGCAAGGTCAAGCAAGAATCCGAGTTCAATGGCTTCTAGCAGGTCAGTGTTAAAGCGCTGGCCCTTGTCTTGAATCGAAATGTTCTCGTAGCGCTTGCGCAACTCGGCAATCTTGTCTAGCGCCTCGTTCAGAGACTCTTCGGTGCGGTAAACCTGGGCGTTTAGATCCATGGTGTCTTGCAGCTCTTTGCGCAAAACTGCGATCTTCTCTTTGCCCTTTGAGTTGCGAACCTTCTCGATCATCGAAATGACCTCGTCGGCTGCGTTTTCAGGCACAGGCACGAAATCTGCAGTCTTCGCATATTCCACCGAAGCAACACCGGCGCGCTTTCCGAAGACGTTGATGTCTAGCAGCGAGTTGGTGCCAAGACGGTTTGCGCCGTGAACTGAAACACAGGCACATTCGCCGGCAGCGTATAGACCAGGAACCACGGTCTTGTTGTCGCGCAGAACCTCTGCCTTTACGTTGGTCGGAATTCCGCCCATCGCATAGTGCGCGGTTGGGAACACCGGAACCGGCTCGGTGTATGGCTCTACACCAAGGTAGGTGCGAGCAAACTCGGTGATGTCAGGCAACTTTGCATCGATCACCTCTGGCGGAAGGTGAGTCAGGTCAAGCAAAACGTAATCCTTGTTCGGACCAGCACCACGACCCTCGCGAACCTCGTTTGCCATCGCGCGTGCAACCATGTCGCGCGGCGCCAAGTCTTTGATGGTCGGTGCATAACGCTCCATGAAACGCTCACCAGATGCGTTGCGCAAGATTCCACCCTCACCACGGGCTGCTTCTGAAAGCAGAATTCCGAGGCCGGCAAGACCGGTTGGGTGGAACTGGTAGAACTCCATGTCTTCTAGCGGAAGACCCTTGCGGTAGATGATGCCCACGCCGTCTCCGGTAAGAGTGTGTGCGTTAGAAGTGGTCTTGAAGATCTTGCCGAAACCACCGGTTGCAAACACGATTGACTTGGCCTGGAATACGTGAAGGTCTCCGGTTGCCAATTCATAAGCAACGACCGCAGATGGTCGCTCTTCTTTGCCAACCTTGGTCATGACTAGGTCAAGAACATAGAACTCGTTATAGAACTCGATGCCGAGCTTTACGCAGTTCTGATACAAGGTCTGAAGAATCATGTGCCCAGTGCGGTCAGCTGCATAGCAAGAGCGGCGAACCGGTGCCTTGCCGTGGTCGCGAGTGTGGCCACCGAAACGACGCTGGTCGATCTTGCCGTCTGGGGTGCGGTTGAACGGAAGACCCATGTTCTCTAGGTCGATAACAGCCTGAACCGACTCCTTGGCAAGAATCTCAGCTGCATCCTGGTCAACCAGGTAGTCACCACCCTTGACGGTGTCGAAAGTGTGCCATTCCCAGCTGTCTTCTTCAACGTTGGCAAGTGCCGCAGCCATGCCGCCCTGTGCTGCACCGGTGTGAGAGCGAGTAGGGAACAGCTTTGAGATAACCGCAGTCTTGGCGTGTGGGCCAGCTTCGATAGCTGCACGCATTCCGGCGCCACCGGCACCGACGATTACAACGTCATATTGATAGTGGTGAACATTTGGCTTTGCGTTGGTCACGTCTTTGGTCCTAACGATTTGTGGCCGAAATTATGCTGCGCAGTTAGCGTCAGGCAAGTAGGTGAGCACATCTGGGTCGATGCATGGGTCGAAGGTGAAAATCACCAAGGTGCCCAATACGATCAGCCCGATGCCGACCACCCAGAGAGTGGTGTTGAGAACTTTGCGAGTGCGCTCGCGAGCGGCATAGTCGTTCACGATTGTGCGCATGCCGTTGGTGCCGTGAATCAAGGCCAGGGTCAACAAGAAGAAGTCGTACCACTGCCAGAACGGGTTGGCTAGCTTTCCGGCAACAAAACCAAAGTCAATGCCCTTGATTCCTTCGCCAGCCCAAAGGTTGGTGAATAGGTGACCAAAAATCAGGATGACCAGCAGCGCACCAGAAGCGCGCATGTACATCCAGCCATATTTTTCCCAGTTGGCACCCTTGCGGCTGCGTGGGCTTCGAGGTGATTCGATAATTACAGACATTCTTTTCTCCGCTTATCCGAATACGTGTGAAAGGTGACGTGGGGCAAACGCGGCAAAGATAATGAGCGCGATGCCGATGGCAACCCAGAACATTTGGTTCTGATACTTGGCACCCTTGCGCCAGAAGTCGATCAAAATAACTCGGATGCCGTTGAGCGCGTGGAACAAAATCGCTGCAACCAGACCAAGCTCAGCAAGGCCGATAAGTGGGGTCTTGTAGGTGCCGATAACTGCGTTGTATGCCTCAGGAGATAGGCGAATTAGTGAGGTGTCTAGCACGTGGACTAGCAAGAAGAAAAAGATTGCGACTCCGGTGATGCGGTGAAGCACCCAAGACCACATTCCGAATTTTCCGCGGTATAAAGTGCCCGCTGGCATTGATGGCACGTTGATCCTCCTCGATCGGCGATTGCGCAAGTCTCAGACTCTCGTCAATGAGACTCCTTCAATCCTAAGCCTTGTGAGGTGTCATCCATTCCCAAAAACGAGTGTTCAGCTAGGGTTTTCTTACTATGAGCACATCGCCAGCGTCAGATCAGCGCGAACCAATCGATCGCTTCTTCAGCATCATTCCGGCCGGGGGAATCGGCTCGAGACTTTGGCCGCTATCACGCGCATCGGCACCTAAGTTTTTGCACGATCTAACTGGCTCAGGTCAAACCCTGCTTCAAGACACCTGGGATCGCCTTGCCCCAATTGCTGGCCGCGACCGAATCTTGGTAGTTACCGGAAAAGTTCACAAGTCAGCTGTGCTTGAGCAGATTGAAGACTTGTCGACCGACAACCTCGTGCTAGAGCTTTCTCCAAAAGATTCAACTGCGGCTATCGCGCTCGCCGCCGCTATTTTGCGCAAGCGCGAACCAGACGTAATCATCGGTTCATTTGCCGCCGACCATGTAATCAACGAAAGCGATGAGTTTCGCGAGACCGTTCGACAGGCTGTGGCAGTAGCTGCCACCGGCAAGATTGTCACAATCGGAATTGAGCCGACCGAGCCATCGGTAGGTTTTGGCTACATCAAGGCAACCGACGACCTAGAGATTGCCGATGCACCAACCGCACGTCACGTTGCGCAGTTTGTCGAGAAGCCAAACATTGCCACCGCTCGAAAATATGTTGAATCAGGCGACTACCTCTGGAACGCCGGAATGTTTATCGCTCCTGCAGATCTTTTGCTTGAGCAGCTAGAAAAGTCAGAGCCCGCTCTTC
>JACCDN010342246.1_pt1 | contig 16013 bp, 21 predicted proteins | sample 7441691 | NCBI WGS metagenome assembly JACCDN01 (sample SAMN15323439, study PRJNA562643) | freshwater metagenome | isolation source: river surface water | place: USA:Blue River Watershed | collected 2017-08-16
GATGCGCCAGCGTTAAACCGCTGGTGCGCAAGGGCGCATCACTTGATGGGCTTGCCCACCACCACGCCGCTACTGGCTGGGGCGCCACCACCGGGTGCGCCAAGGTTCACAGGAGCTGGCGCTGACGCTGGGGCAGGCGCGTTAGGCTGGTTCATGTTGGCGCCAGATTTTTTGGGTTGCATGGCTCGCAACTCTTCTTCCGTCAAAAATTCAAACACACGCACCACGCGTTTGACACCACTCACACTCCGCGCCACTTCGGTTGCACGCTGTGCTTCACGCTGCGTCACACGGCCCATCAAATACACCGTGCCGCGCTCGGTCACCACTTTGTAAACATTGGCGAAGACATCTTCGCTGTCCACCATCGCAGCTTTGACGCGCGCAGTGATCAAGGCATCACTAGAGCGCTCTCCCATCGTGGAAGGAGGGCCTACTGCCAGTTCGTTGACGATGCTGCGTACATTGGGCAGCTTGCTCACCAATTGTTCTGCTTGCAAGCGATGTTGGTCATTAGGCACTTCACCTGTCAACAAAACTTGTCGGTTGTAGCCCGTGATGTTGATGTGCGCATTAGACCCAAAATTTTCACGTATGGCGGAGGCACCGCGGATCTCAATTGCTTCGTCGTCAACCTGTGCACCAGAGGTACGGCGGTCACTGGCCACCAGGGCTGTGCCAATCACGCCACCAAACATAGCGGGCGCACAGGCCGATAACAACATGCTCAGCAACATGGCACCCATCACCATGTGCGTGGTTGACTTTTTGATCATTCATGACCTCCTTGTTCACCTAACAATTGAATATCGACACCATCGCAAATGCAATGGATGGTCAACAAATGCACTTCTTGAATACGTGCCGTGCGTTCATGTGGCACACAAATGTGCACATCGGTTTCACGCAAAGCTTGGTTCATCTTGCCGCCGCCGCGTCCTGTCAGTGCCACCACCGTCATATCGCGTTCGTGCGCAGCATCAATGGCTAACAACACATTGGCAGAGTTACCACTGGTGGTAATAGCCAACAACACATCGCCCGATTGCCCCAGCGCGCGCACCTGTTTGGCAAACACTTGGTCGTAGCTGTAATCGTTGGCAATGGCCGTCAAAATAGAGCTGTCGGTGGTGAGCGCAATGGCACCTAACTCAGGCCTTTCACGCTCAAAGCGGCCCACAAACTCGGCCGCGAAATGCTGCGCATCCGCCGCTGAGCCACCGTTGCCACAAGCAAGCACCTTGCCGCCACTTGTGACGCTGGCCAACACAGCTGATATAGCGGCAGCAATGGGTTTGGACAATACTTGCGCAGCTTGGTATTTCAAGTCGGCGCTGTCAATGAAATGTTGTTCGATGCGTTGTTCAAGCATAGTCCACATGATACCTTTGCAATTCGCCGCTTGGCATCATGAAACCCCATCAAAAGCCCCCCTATACCAAGTCAGCTGCTCCCCATCCAACGACACCACATCAAACCGGCAAGCCGGCATGTGCGGCAGCCTCATCAAATAATGCCGCGCGGCAAACACAATGCGCTGCTGTTTGGCCCACGTCACACTAGAGGCCGCCCCACCGTGGTCACCGCGTGAGCGATGCCGCACCTCCACAAATACCAGCGTGCCATGGACGTCTTGCATGATTAAATCAATCTCGCCTCCTCCTCGGCCTGGGGTTCGATAATTGCGTTGTAATACTTTCAAGCCTTGGTCTTGCAAGTACCGCAATGCACAGTCCTCTGCTGCATCACCGGTTTGCTTGGTGGTTGGCTTGCGAGGTGCAAGGTCTTCGTTTTTGTTTACGGCATTTTTTGGCATCAGCCTTCCTTCATGAGCACTCTTTTTGAATCCGCCCTGAGCACCGCGCAAGCCGCTGCTGGCGCACAGCACTACCCGAACGGTGCGTTGTATGTGGTTGCAACACCCATCGGCAATTTGGCCGACATCAGTCTGCGCGCGCTGCAAGTGTTGAATTTGTGCGATACCGTGGCCTGTGAAGACACCCGCCACTCACAAAGTTTGCTGCGCGCATACAAGATCGACAAACAAAATCACCAATGGCTGGCCGTGCATCAACACAATGAGGCCGAAGCGTCGCAAGAAGTGGTTCGCCGTTTGCAAGCAGGCCAGCGTGTGGCCTATGTGAGCGATGCAGGTACACCTGCAGTGAGCGACCCCGGTGCACGCTTGGTCTGGCAAGTGCAACAAGCGGGTTTGCGCGTGGTGCCCTTGCCCGGCGCGAGCAGCATCACCACCTTGCTGAGTGCGTGCGGCACGCCCGTACCGGACAGTCAAGGCTTTGTGTTTGTGGGCTTTTTGTCGAGCAGAGCCGGTGAGCGCACGCAAGCTGTGCAAGGACTGGCCAACGAAGCACGCACGCAGGTTTTGCTAGAAGCACCACACCGCATTGAGGCCTTGGCCAACGCATTGGCGGCATTGGGCGATCGCCCCATCACCCTCGGCAGAGAGCTCACCAAACAGTTTGAAGATGTGGTCACGCTGCCTGCCAACGCATTCACTGAATGGTTACAAGCCGATGCGCAACGCAAGCGCGGCGAGTTTGTGTTGGTGATTCACGCGCGCGCAGAAACATCGAGCGCAACAGGTGACACGCCACGCATTTTGCAATTGCTGTTGGCCGAACTCCCCTTGAAAACAGCGGTCAAACTTGCTGCCGACATCACCGGCGAAGCACGCAATGATGTGTATGCGATGGCACTGGCTTTGAAAAAACAAAGCGATGCGCCGACGCCAGATTAATCTTGACTTTCTGATTTGCTGCGACCAAATGGGTTGGGCAACCAAGACTCCACTTTGTCCGTCATCATCTGCAAGGTAGAAGGCGACATCAGAGGCACCTTGAAGCCCTGCGCCACTTGTTGAATGCGTTTTTGCTCTGCCAATACCTTGCGCACATAGCCACCGTCAGCGTCGGGCACGCTGGCACCCACATAACAACGCAAGCCCTGTTCGCTAGAACCGTTGGACTTGATGCAATCTTTCAAAACTTGCATGCCCACATGCAAATTGGTGATGGGATCGAACGCCGCCAACTCACCGCCGTGGTCTTTGTATTTAGCAACATGCACCTTGGTCATCACCTGCATCAAGCCCTGCGCGCCGACAGAACTTTGCGCAAATGGATTGAAGTTAGATTCAATCGCCATCACGGCCAACACAAGCGTCGGGTCTAACTGATACTGTGGACCGGTGGCATATGTCTCCGCCACCAACGCGCTGATGGGTTCGGGCGCCACTTTGTATTTGGTGCTCAGCCAAGTCGCCACCTTGGCTTGTTCGCGGTTCAAATCATGAGGATTGATGGCGGTGGCTCGGTCTGCGGCATCCACATCGGTCAGCATCACATCGCTTTCGAGTTGGCGCTCTTCCAACCAGTCGCGCAAGCGCACCTCAGCCACTGCGCGCAAATCTGCCCTCAAATTCAAAGTGATGATCAGGCACAACAGCGCCAAACCCAGTAGCGCAAAACCATTGCGAATGATGAGGGTGAACCCATGCACCACATCCTGCGCAAAGGCGCGCATCATCTGGTGGAGGAGGTGAAGGTGGTTCATGGGATTTGTAATGCTACAATAGCACTCTTGGCCCGGTAGCTCAGTTGGTAGAGCAGCGGATTGAAAATCCGCGTGTCGGCAGTTCGATTCTGCCCCAGGCCACCAAAATTGAAACCCCATTGGTTAACTCCAGTGGGGTTTTCTTTTTTCTAGGGCGGGATTTCAGATGCTTATCATGTCAAGCACGAACTACAGCGCAGCGATAAGCAGAAAGAGAGCACATGCCCAGCGATCAAGAAACACATCAAAAGGCCAGTCTATGGCGTCGATTCTTGGCGTTCAAGGGATTGCTGGTGGCATTCTCCTTAGTCGGGTTGCTGGCGTCCAATGTGGCCAGTCTGGTGAGTGCCAGTGCCCATGATTGGATGCACAACACTTTATGGCGTGTGTTGTCCATCGGTGGGCAGGCCGTGGCCGATCGGGCTTTGGCAAATAGTCCAAAGTCAAAGCTGGATCAAACCGTCAAAGCAAAGACGGCTGAACTGGATACCAAGAACAAACTTCAGGCCAAGGAATTGGAAGACATTCAGGTCAAAAACCGCAAGCTGGCGCAGCAGTTGGACGTGAACGGCAAACAGGCCAAAGCCACAGTAGCCGCTTTGCATCAAAGGCTTGCCAAAGGTGTTTCCAGGAATGTGGCCGCTCTCCCCAGTGAGTCCATTCCGTATCTGGGGCTGGGTGTGACTTTGGCGGTGACGTCTTTGGACATCTACGATGCTTGCCAGACTATGAAGGATTTCAATGGCCTTCTTCGGATGATGGGCCAAGGTGAAGAAAAACCAGACCTTTGTGGGCAGAAGGTGCCCACAGTGGATCAGGTGCTGGCCTCTACAAAGGCGGAATGGCGGAGTAGTGTTCAGCGTGTCACGGATGACGCGAAGGATTTCAAAGTAGCTGTGCCGGATGTTCGCTTACCAACCCGTGATGAAATGACCAAAGCGTCTTGCACTGTGTTGTCCGTGCCTTACCTTTGTCCGGAGAAATGACCATGAAAGCTGGCTTGCGCAGGCAATGGGTCATGGCCCTACTGGGCATGACTTTAGCCGCTTGCGGTGAAGCGCCCACACCGAACACCCCTTCCGAACCAGTTCAAACCACCCAAGTGTGGAAAGACACACCTGTCATGCCCACTACCTTGCAAGAGGTTGTGGATACCTATGTGTTGGGTGGCACTAGAACGGATTTGCAGCGTGACGCCATGACCGCCAAATTGGTGGGGGCCATCGTGTCCTGGCGGTTCAAGGTTTACGACGTTGCCAAAGAAGATGGTCGATACCGGGTCATGTCAGAACTAATGAATGGGTCGGATGCGAACGCGTTTGGCAAGTTCACGGTGGTGGCGTTTGTGACCCCTCGGGATGATCAGGATGTGCAAGCATTGCTGAGTCTCCAGACTGGCTCTGAGATCGAGATCCGTGGTCGGGTAGATGGTGTGACCGTCAGAACGGCCTTGGTGCTTAGTCCGGCAGAGTTGGTCCGCTAACCAATTCAGGCGTCTGCCATGTGGGCTATCAGTGCCCCCACCTTCTGCTTGCGTAACTTGCTTGGGATTTTGTGCAGAGCCAGCAATAGTTCTGCTATGTCCTGTTCCTCGCAATACATGTAGGGCGGCGGTACTTCCAGAGCACTGGCCAGCAGTTTGACCGTGGCAAACGGTGGCTCGTGGACACCAAGTTCATAGCGACTGATCCGCGCCCTGGCACTGGACTCATCCAGGCCGATGGCCACCCCCACCTTTTCTTGAGCAAGACCCAAAGCTTCACGACGTTCGCGCATACGGCGACCGACGATGGAGATTTGTTGGTGATTGTCCAGCATGTCACGAGTCTCGTGACAGTGGATAAACTTGTCGTCACGAAAGTCGTGACATTTGTCTGGCTAACTCTATCGAGTCGTTTCAAAGGAGTGTTCTGTGGCTTCAGGATTAATAAATGCGGCGTCTCTACTTATAGTCTTGGCGCTTTCGGGATGTGGGGATCGCAGAGAAGTAGATGCAAGAAATGATGTGAAGACGCAACTAATTGATGCCGAATCAGCAAGATTTCAGAATATTCGAATTTTTGAAAACGGCAATTATTGCGGTCAAGTGAACGCGAAAAATAGGATGGGAGGGTACACAGGTTTCGTTGAATTTTCAAAACAGAATTCAGTTGTTGAAATTGATGTGTATCACGACTTTAATCTTGCATGCAGGTATGCTGAGATCCCATTGTTGAGTAGATGTGACAGCTTAGAAACTCGAATTCAGCTTAGAAACGAGGAAGCCGCTCGGAAAGAGTTTGAAGATGTGTTTTGCGAAAGTCTCATGAAGAACTCTAGTTTCAAGCGCTAGGTAATTAGTGCGATCGACAGCCCGTAGAGAAATCTGCGGGCTTTTTCTTTGTCTAAACGAAAGGAGATTTATGAAAATACTGCGCCATCCCGATGAGGTGTTGGCTTTTGTTCAAATTTATACAGACCCATGCATCACCGCCCTGATCCAGCAGCGCATGGAAGAACTGACAGACGATGACACCAGCATGGAGGAGTTGGTGGTGTTTGTGATCCTCGAATCCGGTGACGGTATCGAGCAGCTTCAAAGACAGCTGAATATGCAAGTCAGGACCGATCAGGGTGTCCCCTTTTGGGAAGTGGTTGAGGAACACGCCACCTGTTATGAGCTGGTGTTCGTGTTGTCTTCGTCAGGGTATGGAGCCTTGGTTTTTGCCCCCAAGCAAGGGTGCGCCCCTGACATATTGGCTCTGTGCCAAGAGCATGCCTATCGAAGTTCACCACCGTACCCGCCACCTGACGCAATCGACGCAACCGTCGCCACAGACACCGCCCACCGAGGCGGTTTTTTTACGTCCGTACATAGCAAGGAGTTGTGAATGAAACCAGTGGATGAGTTGGTGGCTGCAATGGTCGCGTGCTTGAGTGAGCACTTGTCCGAGTTATTCCAAGAGCGTGCTGGCGTCAGGCAGTACGAGGGTGTGCAGACGCGAGAACTTGCAGAAGCAATGGCTCTGTTGGATGTGATTCGCATGTATCCAAAAGAGGCTTGTGACTGTTGGATTTCTTGAGTTGCGCGAGTGGAAGCATCTTATATGGAGGGTTCAAAAGCCCATAAATCATCAATCAAATGAAAGGAAATTGATATGTCTGAAAAAGTTGAAACCAGTGACAGTGAAGTCGTAGTAATCGAATCAATCTGGACGGGTGAGTGCCCATCTTTATCAGGTCGTTCGAGCTTGAGTTTTGCAATTGGTCGTCATCCTGTAGATGCAAGTCTTGGGTTGCAAATTGTTGCCAACTCAGGTGGCGGAATGTTTTGCGATGAGTGGGCAGAAGGTCGACGGATTGACGAAATCGTCCGAGGCAAATCTGAACTGACTGCACAGTCATTCTTGGCTTTGCATCCAGGTCGAAGTGTTAATACTGGTGGGTTTGTTTTGGCTGTGCTTAAGCATCTTGGCTTGCTCCGAATCAGTTCGGAAAACTCAAGGCTGCATGCGCACATACCTACAACAACCTTCGAACAAGTGGCGCTGAATGCCATGTCGCAGACATCTTCTGAGATGGGTTTGGGTCGAAAGACCTTGAAGTTCAGGAAAGGGGTGAACTGAACTGGCATCTCTCACCGCTGCACTCATAGCCGCAGCCTTGCTCGGCATTTGGTTCAGCACAACCCGCTGGATCGCAGTTGGCACATTCGCAATGTTGTGTGCCTTACACCCTTGGCTCGTTGTCCTCGTCATAGTTGGCGTGGCTTGGGCCTTTTGTTTTTTCAAAATTCGTAATCACAGGAGATAACCATGACCTACCTCGACAGCATCAGCACTGCCATGCAACGTGCTTTGGATTGGGATGACATTCCCGAAGACCTGTTGCCACTGGTGATCGTGTCGGAAGCCGCCCACCTGAGCGCGACCGAATCGGATGCCATGGGTCACACGACTTGGCACTGAGTAGGGTGGCCACCACCCGCCCCCAACTGGCCCGCATGCGGCCAACCTGCCCACCACTCGGGCGTCCCTCGGCCCCCTGCGGCCACAGCCACCGTTAGCAACCGGCCTCGGCGTCACTCCCCCTCCCTCTGTCCGTTACCAGAAAGCACACAACCGTATCTGCACCCGCAGAGGTCTTCGTGCGTCTGGAATGGATTGGGTGAGGGGTTTTTCCTCAATATTTTTTCGGATCAATTTATGACCACATCAACCATCACCATCGTTCCTGAATCCGAGCGCATGAACATCGTGGACGGACTCTTTGGCATGGCCTACATGCTCAAGCTGGAGCCTGCTGTTTTCAGCATCGCAGAGGCATTGGCGGAGAGCTACACAGGCGGTTACTGGGAATTCCATGACCTGTCCAACGGCGGCTTCTACATGGCACCACGCCATGACACAGAGTTCACCGTTAGTTGCGAAAACGGGTTTGAAGGCAAGCTGTCCCAGGATGCTTTCGGCATCGCGGTTTGCCTGTACGCCTACAGTGAGTTGTCCTTCGTTGGTGACCGAATGGCACAGACCTGTGCGCAGCAGTACCACCTGTTGCGTGAGTATGCGGCTGAGCACCCTGAGGCCAGCGCCATCTATTGGGCAATCGACTGACGCATACACCTGACGCAATCGTCGCTTCGACGCCAAAAACATGCTAGAGGGCGACGTGGCGTCGGTTGCGTCAATTCATGTTGAAAATTTGCTGTACATATGAATCGGCGCACTGAAAGATTGAACACGACTGTTGCTTATCGCTTGTAAAAGCCTCGCTCAATCTGACCCCTGGTAAGGGACTCCAGACCTTCAATGTCCTCAACATGCCAATCAAAAACGCCATAAGCATTTCTGAAATCCTCCCACCCAAATTTTCCAGCAGTGAAATCGCTGGTCCCACGTGCAAAATCGAACAAGCAATTGACCATCACTTGCAGTTTGGCCAGGCTGTACATGTAGGACGTAATGTTCATTGACCCGATGATCAAGGTCGAATTCTGATCTTGCTGTCCTAATTCCTTCATTCGTGACAAATGAATTTGAAGGTCACGAAGTATTGCCGCCAGTTGTTCAGCTACGTCTGGTTCAGCAAGCTTAATGCAATCGCTGAAAATCGTTCGATAGATCTCTGGTGGCGTAGGCGCAGATGTTTGAATGCGTATCTTGTGATCGGTGCTTTCATCGCATTGATCGAGGGCCGCCTTCAAGTATTTCGCGCATGCTGAAAAGTACTGTGATAGCTCGCTGAGTGCTTGAGGCAAGAAGGCTCGGGCGGCGACGAACTCACGCTCTCGCTGTTTTAGTGCATTGAATTTCGCAATGTTGAACGCGATCCAGCTAGACAAAAAAGCGAGCATTGCGGCGTTGAATGTTTGCCATCTGTCCCAAACAGATTGAACGTATTCCCAATCCAAGCCGCTTGAAATCCACGGTGCTGCGACCATGCAAATTAAAAACAGCAAGATGCTAGGAATGCCAATCCAGTTAACAACTTTGACCCATGTGTCAGCTTTGATCAGTCCGAGGTGTTTCATGTCAGATTCCAACAGGAGGGGCAGAAATCAAAGGGGTATGGTACTTCCAGCGCTGAAGTTATCCAGACGCATATTGAACGCGATGCGATAGCTGCGTTACGCCAAACCGAATTTTCTACACTATTCATGTCGCTGGCGTCGAGTGGCGTGAACTTCTTTCGGAGTACGCGGTCACCCACCACAGACAGTCAAGCTACGATATATCCAAGAATGAAAAGCATGGGGCTTTTCAATGTTCAGAAAATGACCGAAAGTCATTTTTACATCATGAACCCAGAAACTGACGTCATCATCAACATTCAAACCAGTTGCTCACGCGATGAAGCAGTGGCCAAGCTACTTGGATGGTCGAGGGGGAGATATTTTCCTCGATCTGTGCAGGTGACGGAGTACGGTATTGATGTGGTTGATCTGGAAAAAGTGGCTCAGTTAGAAGGGTCTGTTCAAGAGCAACTGGCAGCAATCTATGAGAGGGCTCGTTCTGAATTTATAGCGGCAGCGGAAGCTGGTGAGTCGCATGACACGCTGTCCACTTTGGAGGACAAAGTTCATGGGTGTAGGGCGTTGGTGGACAAAGCCGCTGACTATTTCCTTGATCTTGATGATCAACTGGCTACTCCTGACATGTTGCGCATTGACCGTATGAAAACCGAAAGAGATGGTCAGGTATGGATCACTGTCAGAAGCTTGGCTGAATGGGCTAAAACCAAATACGGAATCGACATCATGAAGGTTCAGCAGGACGGTGATGGGCAAAGTGGCGTTGAATCCGAGCAAGAGGAGTATTTGGGGCAGGCCGTAGGCATGACGGCGATGGAAAAGGTGAATTTAGCCCTCGCGGCGCTTATTGCCGTTGCGGCTGAAAACGGCAAGTACCAAAAGAAGGAGGGTGATGCCAACATCTCCCAGATATCCAAGGCAATGTCGAAATACATGAAGATGCAGTTCCCTCGTGACAGAGGATTCGGGCACGAGACCTTCAGTGACCGATTAGACGATGCAAACGCTGCGATGGCTAAGTACCGCAGACTTCGAGCAAGCACAGTCTGAATCCGATTACTAAATACTATTTCGGAAAGCGGAAATTACAAGAACCCCGGCAGCTCCAATAACTTCAGCCCAAACAGGTGGGCGGAAACAGGAGCTGCTAGATGGACACACTATCCATAAAGGGTGTGATCGACCCCAAAACGATCAAGATAGGCCAGTCTACCGATACTGCGGTTGAGCCAGAGAATCTGAAGGTCAGGCATGACCACGGTGCAATCCCCGGAACGAAGCCCAGCGCAATCGACGAACCTGTCGTCTTGACGCCAGAAGGGCAGGCTTTTGGCAAGTTAGCGCTGGCCAGCAATGCCATGTCTGCCATGGACACAAATTATTCGAGTTGGTTGGTCGAGTTGGTGGCAGATCGTAACAACCGATTTTTCGCTGTCATACGTGAGTCTGGAAATCCAAGGGTTTACGCTTTGGACGGCAAGGAGTTACGGGGTAGGGTTTCCAATGCTCTTCGCAAGAATGGGCAAAGGCCAACGCAGAAAGCGATTAACGAACTCCTGGACGAACTGCGTGGAGAGGCAGAGGCCACAGCCGTGAAGGCCGATGTGTGGAGCCGTGTCGCCCAACTTTCTGACGGCACACGTGTCATCGCCCTTCATGACGCGGCCAATACACACGTTTACATCCAGCCTGGTGCGGTTAAGTTGGTCACGGAAGGCTCCAAGGTGATGTTCTCTCGTTCATCAACGGCGGAGGCTATGACCATTCCTGCCGAACATGGTGATTACATGTTGCTCAAGCCCTACCTTAATTTGTCGGCTGAGTATTTCCTGCTCTTTATCGCTTGGCTGTCTTACACGTTGGCACATGCCAAGCAGGCCGGGAATGTATTCGTCATTTTGTACTTGATTGGCGGACAGGGCTCAGGCAAAAGCGTGGCCAGCAAGATCGCCATCAGGCTGGTGGATCCGAATGTAGTCGGTGTTGAGCGCTTGCCCAAGCTTCCAAAAGATCTTGGGATTGCCGCCCAAAACGCGCACCTTCTGGCTTATGACAACTTGCGTTCTATCAAGCCAGAGATGAGTGACACCCTCTGTGTCCTTGCTACGGGTGGATCCATCACCACGAGGCGTCTCTACACCAATGATGAGCAGCACGTAACACATCTGCTCTCGGCATTGCTTCTCAACGGCATTTACAGCTTTGTCGATCAGCCAGATCTTGCGCAGCGCTGCCTGCCGCTTCGCATGTACAGCATGGATGAGAGCCAGCGGAAATCAGAAGCGCAAATGTGGAATGAGTTTGAAGCTGACCTGCCTGTGATCCAGCGTGGATTGTTCGATCTGATCTCTCAGATTCTGGTGCACCTGCCGACTGTAGAAGTGACAACGCCACAACGCATGTACTCGTTTGTGCAATGGCTTGCCGCCATGGAAAAGGTGCAGGGCATACCGGCAGGAATCTATCAAGAAAGTTATGCAGCGGTGCTTAACGAAGGCCAGCTCGACAGCATCCGAGACAGTGTCTTGGGCAGTGCCGTACTGGACTTTGCGAAGCAACTCAAAGACAGAACGTGGTCAGGCACTCCACAAGAGTTGCTGAACGACCTCAATACGTTCATGGCGTTTGGTTTTCAGCGTCCCCCAAGAGGGTGGCCTGATAACCCCATTGCCTTGTCTAAGAGGTTGTCTCCATTGGAGACGGCGCTGCGTACCCAGGGAGTTGTCATCAGATCAGAACGCCGAAAAGAGCGTCAACTAACTATCACTACTAAGGATATTCAAAATGAAAAATATTGAGCTAATTCAGCGCTTCAAGAGCTGCCCTACTTACAACCGCTTCGCAGGTCTTTTAGCCCCACACGACGTTTCCCCTGAGCAGGTCCTCTGTGCAGTCTATGCAGCAGTCATGGAATCCATTGACGGGCTTGTTCCCGGCGGAAAGTACACCACTGAGGATCTGTGCGGACCAGAGGTTTGGTGGGCATGGTCCACCGATGGATTGCATCGTGCGATGGGCATTTGCTTGTCATTTTTGGTCGCCGCTGAATTGGTGCCGTTGATCTGCACCTCACCGGCGCATATACCTAACAAGCGCTACTCGCTGAAACCATCGAAGCACTAATACTTGTCCCCGTTTTGTGCCCGAACGATCCTAGTGCTACCTGCCCTATGCCGACTCATAAGCCCATGTCGGTCATGGAATTTTTGAAACAAATGGGCCAATTTATACACATCGAGCTCGGACACAAACAAGGCGAAATAGCTTTGTCCACAAAGTAATTTGGGTGTCTCGTCTTCATGTGGGACACCTCATTTCATTCACTGTTCAACACCCAGAAAGGAGTTTTTATGCCTGTCGTGAATTTCACACCGGCCTTCATGGCCAAGGGTTTGATCGTCCCGCCCGGAAAGGCAAAGATCGAGTACAGCGTTGCAGATGAGCCTGGTCTGTTTGTCGAGTGCCGTGCGAGTGCCAGAGCTATTCCCACGTGGTACCTGCGTCTGAAGAATGCAAAAGGCACCAACACCTATCGCAAATTGGGTACTGTCAGGGAAGTCAGTCTTGTTCAGGCCAAGCGTACGGCAAGGCAGTTGAAGGTTGAGCATGCCAATGCCCCCAAGGTAGAGGTCATGCCGGAACCTTTGAAAAGTGACATGACGCTCGATAAATTCGTCACCGACTACGTGAACCCGCACAACAAGATGCGAAAGCGTAGCCATTGGCGAGACCTACAGTTATTCACTCGCATCAGTGCGAAGTTTGGTCATCTCAAGCTCAGCGAAATCAAACGCCATGATGTGCAGCAGTTCCACAATGACTTGGTTAAGGTGGAGAAATTGGCTCCGGCCACTGCGGATCACCATGTCGTGTACTTTCGTCGAATCCTGAGTCTGGCCTTGCAATGGGAATACGTGGAGAAGAATGTGCTGACCAACATTTCCTTGATGAAGGTGGACAACAAGGTCGAGCGTTACCTGTCTGATGACGAGGTCAAAAGGTTGGTCGATGTTCTGACTACTGACTTGGCCTTTGGTGCGTCATACCTGTTGCTGTACCTTCTGAGCACTGGGGCACGACTGAACGAAGCCATGCAAGCCAAATGGGATCAGGTCGATCTGGAGAAAGGCATTTGGCGCATACCGGCAACCAACAGCAAGAGTAAGAAGACCCGTTCAGTTCCTCTGAATGATTCGGCTATCTGGGTGTTGGGTCAACTATGGACCAAGGGCAAGCACGAGTACCTGTTCGTTAACGAGGCCACCAAGAAGCCTTGGGTCACGATCACCAGGGCTTGGTACAGGCTGCGTGCAAAGGCGGGAATTGAGAACCTAAGGGTCCACGACCTCCGTCATAGCTTTGCATCCTTCTTGGTCAATGGTGGTCGCAGTCTCTATGAAGTCCAGCAGATCCTTGGTCACTCAGACCCGAAGGTAACGATGCGCTATGCCCATTTATCTACAAGGGCATTACATGATGCAGCTAACACTGCGTCGATGATCGTGAAGAAGCAAGAGGCACAAGTGCTGTAATAGTTTGAGTTCTATGGTTAGGGTTTTGATGGACTTGAAACCCTAACCATATTTTTAGATCAATTACTTGCTTTACTCACCGTATCTTGCAGTAATTTTTTCTCCACCATGCGGCGAATGCACTGTCGGTTGCAAGACAAAATTGGCGGATCAGTTTGATAATTACGAGCACCTCTCCTGGCGTCTTTGTAGCAGAAGGGTCACCATGTGCAATTTTATTTCTTACGTCGACCAAGTGATCTATCATGTTTTTGATCGTTAGAAAATCACCTTTGAGCTTTGACGATACATCACTTTGATACGCTTGATATCCAAATCTTTGAAAATACGATTTGATCTTGTCGTATGAGGGGTTAGAGAAACCTTTATTGAATCGTTCCGAAGAGAGTTGTTGTGGAAACAGCCCTGATTTACTCCATATAGAACTATCGGAATCGAGAAAATCAAAGACCTTTGTTGCTATTTTTTTAGGATCTGAGGTGTCTTTAATTTCTTCGATGAAGTCTTTAGATAAATGGAAAAAGAACGTTTCTGGGATTTTTGATCTATCAATGTTGTTAGGAATCAATGAATCTATAGCTAGCTCACCAAGCTCTTTAATGTAGGCCTCTAGGTGACTCGACAAAAGAACTATTGATCCTCGAGAAAGAGCACTAATTTCATTTCGATGGGTGACCGCATCTTGACGCTCTTTTTTCGCAGCAGCCCGTCTCAGTATTTCAACCTCGTCAATTCTTTGCACGAATGAAGAGTATGCAGTTGTGTATCGTGCCATTTATAGCAGTTCGCCGAATTGTTCTTTCCACAACTCAAACCTCCTTTTTGTTCTGCTGGTGTGGTCTACAGAACGGCTGATCAGGTCCAAGAACTCTTGGTTGTTCAATATTTCTTGGTAGTTGGCACGAAAGTCGACTTTAGTCTCTATCGCTCGATCGGGAGAAACGCTGGCTGCATGAAAAGCTATAAGGTCGAAGAGTGAGCGATTAATTGTTCTTGAATCACTCCTGCGGAAACATGTTTTAGGTTCAAACCAAACTAGCGAATTGGCGATTGCGGTATCCCATTTTTCTTTCAGTATGGCTATTTGCTGTGCAGAAAATCTCTGACCTTCTTTTGCGACGCTATTGAGCCAATGTTTCTGTGGTGTTTTATAGCCCTGAATGCCAGAAATTTGGAAAGCAAAGAAGCGAAGAATAATTTCTTCATCTCGCATTCGTGGGTCAGGCTTTCTTTTGCCAATGATTTCTAACCATTGCTTGCTTTCTGCAATATCCTTGATCAAAGTGTTTAAGGCGCCTCGGTATATGCAATTTCTAAGCTCTTGTGAATTCAGTGGTGCAGTATTTGTATTAAGTCGCTCAAAGACGTCAAACTTTATTTCAGGATGTGACTCATTTGTGATCAGGATGCAGCGAAGGGTGTGTGTTTTTATCTTTCTCTGCAACTTCAAGTCAATTTCAAAAAATTTCTTCCCATTGAGTTCTGTAAGAATTTCTAAGCCACCAAGATGAAAGTGATTATTGAGATATCTGTAAAGAGAAAATAAACGTTGTTGACCGTCAATAACATCAAGTTCAAAGTTTTCGTTTTGTGAGAGAAAGCAGGGTGGGATGGGTACGTTTAGAAGTATGGACTCAATTAACCTTGACGCAAGCAAATCGGTCCAGACATAACGTCGCTGAAAGTTTGGACGTTCTGAGAGTGGGCGAAGAAAGATAGTTCCGCCGTTTATTTGATCAACCAAAGACTCAGTTGCCAAGTCGTATGGTTGCGTGAAGACTTTTCGATCTCTAATTGGTACTTCGTCCGGATCAGGTATGTCTGCACCAACTTCTGGGTCAAATAGTGTTTTTTCTTCGTTCATATATTTCTTTTACTGATTTTGTCTGTGTGAATGATTGACAGGCTATCCGTGTGCCTGTTGATCGTCAAGAGTTTGAGTTGCCGGAAGCATGATTGCGTTTCGGCAAAAGTTACAGTTAGTCAACTTGGTCTATTTGAGATTTTCTACCGATTGGTAGAAGGTTCGGCATCAAAGTTCGGTGTTCGGTGTACCTATGCCGTTGACTTACCTAGAGAAACCCTATGACGATCAAACAGGGAAGGTCACAACTGTTCGGAGTTAGGTTCGGTAAAGCCCTCAAGCCAGAGACTAAAATCCGAAAAATTCGTTACGTTTCTTCAGCTTAGAATTGTCAAATTTCACATTGTGGGATGGGTTGAAAATCCGCGTGTCGGCAGTTCGATTCTGCCCCAGGCCACCAATTTAAAAGGGTACATACTGAAGACACTATTTACAGTTTGTACCGATCACATCGTTAACAACTTGGGCCCAAATGGATTGGGTCCAGGTTCGATACGGCAACTGTCCATGTCGAAGTAACCCAGATCGTATTCCA
>JACCDN010417545.1_pt1 | contig 16001 bp, 4 predicted proteins | sample 7441691 | NCBI WGS metagenome assembly JACCDN01 (sample SAMN15323439, study PRJNA562643) | freshwater metagenome | isolation source: river surface water | place: USA:Blue River Watershed | collected 2017-08-16
CTGAATGGTGGCAACAATGTCGCCCAATTGACCTGTACGGCTTCGTCCTAAAGCGGTGAGCAACGTGCTGTAGCCGCGAAGACCTGCACGAGGACTGTCGTCTGCGAGACCATCGTCTTGACCAATTCCTAAATGGCCTTCGCCGAAGAGTTCATCTTCCAGTGCCAACAACTTTGCGCCCTCAACAACAAAGTGACGGCGACGCAACAAGCCCATGGGGTCACGACCAGTGGCGCGATAGAAGGGTTCGGCAACAGGTGCACGCCAGTCAACAACTACTGGTTCACGATTTGAATCTGCAACGGCAAGTCGACCGATATGGAAGTTCTCAACTTCGTCGTTTTCTGCAACACGATCGATACGACCAAACACCAATGCAGCATCACCAAGATCTAATTGTTCAAGACGATGCACAAGGTTTTCGTCGAAGACATTGCGCTCAAGTCGCGCCTGGAATGTTCCGCCAGGGCCAGCAGAGGTGAGCTCTCTGATTTTCATTGCGCCGGTTTTGCTTGCCTCGAGGCACTCATAGGCGAACAGGATGTAGTCCTGCTCTTGCGCAAGTTCAGGGTGCTGCTGGGTCATAGACACCAATCGCTTTCAGCTCATGCCTCCCGAAAACGGGGTTAATGAAGGCTATCGGCGCACACATTCACCCACACATGGCGCTGACTGCACATTTGTTGTCACGTTCGTCATGCTTCCTCCCCACGTTGCAACGCCAATGAAATCAAGGGGTTTCGCTATGAATCTGCATCGCATTACTTATTTGGGCCTCACCATTGGTGCCATATTTGCTGGAGTTGTGACACCGCCACAGACCGCGAATGCTGAAACAGGTGGAAGTGGCTCCATTGCCGAGGACATCATCACCGCCGAGGTCCGCTTCGATGCTCCGCCTCTCAATTCGCCATGTGTATGGGAGGCCGTGTCTGGAGTGGACCCCGTGCCGGTCACCGTGAATGGCGTGCAACACACCGAGACATTGGTGTTTCAAGCATGCGACGACCGCATCATGTCGTATCACTGGATTCGAAACGATGCGCCACAAAAGATTGTGGAGTCGGCCAGTTCGAAAGTATCGCGCGCCATCAAAATGTTGTTGGTGAGAACAGCGCCATCAACGCGCGATGTGGTGGTGAATTCGGACATGTGGTTTTGGGTTCCAAAATCTGTGTGGAAACCAATTCGAGTGACTGCATGGGTCACCACGCCAGCAGGACCAATATCCGTCACGGTTACTGCGCGACCACACGTGCTGTCGTATTCGCCAGGTGATGGACACGAAGAAGTGCGGTGCGTGGGGCCAGGAACGCCGTGGACTTCGCGCGGTAGTTCTCGTCGCACCAGCGATTGCAGTTATGAATACGTTCGGCCATCACATGCTCAACGTGGCGCCATGTTTCCTGCAAAAGCAACCATCACATGGAAGGTGTCGTGGACCTCCAGCCTTGGACTTGGCAGCCCTCTCCCCTCTGCGCGTACCAGTATTTCGTTGCCTGTTCGCGTGAATGAACTGCAAGTACTGCTGAGGTGAGGCTTTCACCAATTAGCCTTGCGGGGTACCCGTGAAAGGCCAGCCATGACTGACGAAAAAGATCGCTTCCTCCTCGACCGCCGCTACAGCGCAACATTTGAGAACTTGGAAGATTCAGTTCTCGCAGATTTGGCATCTGCATTAGAAGGTGAACTGCGTGACGGATTCGCGCGCATCATCGGCTTGGCAGAGGGTGCTTACGACGACAAGGCCACTCTTGGCGCCGCTGTTCGTGATGGAATTGCAAAGCGTCGCATTGCACACGATGCAGGCATCATCTTGGCTGAACCTTGCACACAGTGGGCCATTGAAGAATTGGGTGAAGCATCGGAAGACCCAACGCTTGAGCAGTTGAACGATTTGCTGCCGAAGGCAATTGAAAAGTTCGGCATTGAAGCTGTGCGCTTGATGGTGATTCAGTACTCACGTTCCTTGAAGGGCTTCCGTGAGTTAGTGGCTACGGACGAGCGCTTTGCAATGGGTGGTTCGGCGGCGCCAGTTGTGGTGTTGGAAAAAGACGAAGCCGAACAAGCTGCAAAGCGCGAGGCACGCAAGGCACGGAAAGCTGCTGAGCAGGCAAAGAAAGCCAAACAGCAGGGTCGTCGCTAGACGGTTCTTGGTGGCTAACAGTTAGCCAAAGAACACTGTTGCAACGTTGTCGTATAACGACAAGTCGACATAGCGAGTCTTGTTAACGACGTTCTGTAATGGAACACGTTCCATATCGTCGTTTCGCACAGCAATCATGACGTTTGTGGCGCCGTCGTGTAACGCCGTGACTGCTTCCACACCAAGCCTGGTGCACAACACGCGGTCAAACGCATTGGGTGTTCCGCCACGTTGCACATGCCCAATTTGCACCACACGTGTTTCGTATCCGGTGCGCTCTTCAAGTGCGCGCGCCACTTCCGCACTGATTCCACCAAGTCGCGGACGACCAAACGGATCCATGTCGTATGTCGGTTGTGGCATGGTGCCCTCTTTGGGCATTGCACCTTCGGCAACAACAACAATCGATGCGTAACGACCACGAGCATGTTTACGTTTCACGGCGTCTGCAACATCGTTGATGTCAAACGGCCGTTCGGGAATAAGAACTGCAGTTGCACCACCCGCAATACCTGCATGTGTGGCAATCCAGCCGGTGTCGCGACCCATGACTTCCACCACCATCACGCGATCGTGACTTTCTGCGGTGGTGTGTAAACGGTCAATGGCATCAGTTGCAATTTGTACGGCGGTATTGAAACCAAAACAGACGTCGGTTCCTTCGATGTCGTTATCAATTGTCTTTGGAACGCCAACTACTGTGATTCCAACTTCATCGTGCAGTTTTGATGCCACCCACAACGAACCATTTCCTCCGATGACAATGAGTGCATCGACGGCGAGTTCCCTGAGGTTCTCTTTCACGCGTTGTGGACCATCGGGATAATCGAACGGGCTTCCACGACGTGTTCCAAGAATTGTTCCGCCGCGCGGCAACATTCCGGCAAGTGCAGCGACGGACAATTCCATGGTGCGCTTTTCCAACACGCCATCCCATGCATCAAGAAAGCCGACGACTGTGTCGCCATGATCGTTAATGGCTTTACGCACAACTGCGCGAATGACGGCATTCAGACCAGGACAATCGCCTCCGCCAGTGAGAACTCCAATGCGCATAGTGCGAAGGCTAACCAGTGTTTATGCAGTAACTGAGGCAGGCGGCGGTGGAGGGACAGGCATCAGCGAATCGTGTTGTGCTTTTTCTGCTTGTAGCTCTGCCAAGTACTGCGACAATCTGTTGCGCGCAATCGCCGCACCTAGTTCAATGCGGAACTGCACTTCGGTGGCAACGTCTGGGCCGAATGCAATTCCTGCAGGCTTGCGATTGCCACTCATGGCAAACACAGAGAACCCTTTGGGTGAATGCGTCACACTCAGCATCTTTGCGAACTTCCACTCTGCAGTGCGAAGTGAACCAGTGAACATGATGCGCTCTGTGGTGATCATGGTGGCGCCTTCGTCTGTGGTGTCAACTGACTCTTCACCCGGTGTAATTTTCCCGCCCGTGCGGCCGGTGTTCAATCTGATTCCACCGAACAACGGGAATGACACGCCGCCGTAACCACCGCTATACGACGATGGCGCACGAACAACTTCGAGATATAACGACATGGGTAAGTACGCCACTGGAATCTCACCGTCGTTCAACATGAATCCGTAATCGGTGTGGTCGGTGAGTTGTTCGTGCATGCGACCGTTTGCACAATCGGTCACCACCGTGATGTATTCGGTGATCTTGTCGTCTTCTTCTTTCCATCTGGCATATGCCGTCGCGTATTCACTGGCTGCTGCTTTCGCTTTCCGCTCGGCGCCTTTTGCCTTAAGTGATGCAAAGAATCCCATAATTTGACCTTAGTGAGGGACTCTGTCATTACTGCAGAATGACACTGCTGTAGTTCATAAGAAAACCCTTTATTTGTATGTACCAGAACGGTAATTAGAGATGTGTATATAGCCTTTTTATGTGGAATCGGGGGCACCTCTTATTAAGGGACGTTTTGCGTTTCGAAAGTTGGTGAAGCTCTCCACGCGCGCATCCCTTGTCCTCGTCGGAATTGTTGCATTCCTTATCGCTGGTGCTTCAGCCCTCTATGCGCTTGTCATCACAAATCAAACCAACACAAATGTTGTTCTCTCTTATGGCATTTGGGGGGATACATCGTTTGACCTGACTGCGGATCTTGAAGGTGCAACCGGACCAATTGTTTGGTCAACGACCAATGTTCCCAACAATGTGTCCGCAGTTTTCTCGAATACGTCAAACACCGGCGCAACGTTGACGCTTAATCAGCTCAATAACGGACCAGATGCGGGCAACTACCAAATGTATGTTGTCGCAACTGCTCAAAGTGGTGAATCAACGAACACCATGATTGCAATCACCGTCCAGCAACGCGCTTTTTCGATTCGTGGAAGCTTTACTGCGAACAGCAAGACATACGACAGAACAGCGTCAGCAACTATTGCTACAAACTCACTCACTCCTGGACTCATCGACGTGATGGATGGAGACGATGTGCAATTACTTCCAGTCGTCACGTTTGCAAATGCAAACGCTGGAAGTGGCAAAACTGTCAGTCTCTCGGCCTCGTCCACTCTGACGGGAGCTCAAGCGGGCAACTACTACATCACGTTGTCTGGTGCCCCCACCGCAACCGCCACAATTTCTCAACAAGCAGTCACCATTACACCGCCTACTTTCAACAAGACTTACGACAAAACAACCACCGCCACTGCAATCGGCACGCCATCTCTGAACGGCGTTGTAAACGGAGACAACATCTCAATTTCGGGGTCCCCCACATTCACCTACGCACAAGCCTCTGTTGGTAATGGGATAACTGTGACTCCCAGCGTTTCCTACGGCCTGTCTGGCACTAATGCAGCTAACTATTCACTCACCCAACCCACTCTCACTGGCGACATCACGAAACGAACTCTCGCCATCACTTTCACTGGTACGAACAAGACATACGACGGCACGGCGACTGCATCATTTACGGTGGCCAGCGACACTCGCATCTCGGGGGATGTCCTCGGAACAATTTCTGCTTCAACTTCTCAATTCACTCAAACAGGAATTGGTACCGGAATTACCATCAACTTGTCAGGTATTTCTGGAGATGGTGCCGATGCGGGCAACTACACATTTCCCACCAGTGCTACAACAACTGCAAATATCACCGCTCGCCCCGTCACCATTGGCGGAACATTACAAGTCTCAGCTACTCGCGTATATGACCAAACTGCCAATGCAACAATCACAAATACTGGCGCCCTGTCAATCGCAAATGCCATATCTGCAGATCTTCCGAACCTGTCGCTGTCAGGTCTTGTTGCGCAATATGCGAACAAGAACGTCGGCTCTGGGAAGAGCGTGTCAATTACGTCTGCATCACTTGCTGGGACCGCACGATTCAATTACAGCCTCTCCTTAACAAGTTCACCGACAACAACTGCAAATATCACCGCCAAGACTCTGGCTGTCACCATCACTGCGTCAAATAAGCAATATGACAGCACGAATGCTGCAACCGTCACTTACCTTGATGACCGAATATCTGGTGACAACATCACAGTTAGCGGCACTGCGACTTTTGATACAGAGTCCATCGGAACTTCAAAGACTGTGACTTCAACTGGGATCACGTTGAGCGGCACAGATGCTGGCAACTACACACCGAACACCTCCGCGACAACGACTGCAAATATCACCGCACGATCATTAACTATCGGCATCACAAGTGGCGGGAAAACCTACGACGGCGACACAACTGCCACTGTCACATACACAGATAACCGCATATCTGGCGACAACATCAGCATCACGGGCACCGCAACTTATGCAACCAAAACAGCGGGTGCCAGCAAAACAATTACTGCTTCAAGCATCTCGGTGACTGGACCTGATTCTGGCAACTACACCTACAACACAACAGCTACTGTGACAGCCTCCATTTTCGTACGATCGCTGACTGTTGGAATCACAAGCACTGGGAAAACGTACGACGGCACCACATCGGCAACCGTGACATACACAGATAACCGCGTCGCCGGTGATGTGTTTACGGTGTCAGGCAACGCAACCTATTCAACTAAAAATGCCGGGGCAAATAGGACAATCACAGTAAACAACATCGGATTGACCGGAACCGACGCAGCGAACTACTCGTTCAACTTCACGACCGCTACGACAGCAACAATCACTCAACGTGCTCTCTCCGTGACAATTACCTCCGCGGGCAAAACTTACGACGCATCAACTTCTGCATCAGTGACATATGCGGACAACCGAGTGTCTGGAGACGTTTTCACAGTTTCAGGAACTGCCACCTACGCAAACAAGTTAGCCGGGGCGGGGAAAACCATCACCGCAAACAGCATCACTCTGTCTGGAACCGACGCGGCTAACTACAGCGCAAACACAACCGCAACTACAACAGCAACTATTTCGCAACGGGCACTAACAATAACTGGCACATTCACGCCTTCGAATAAAACATACGATGCCACCACTTCAGCAACAGTCACACCACCTGCATCGCCAACGCTGAGCACCATTCAGGGAACCGACAATGTGACATTGACCGGAACACCAACCTTTACATTCGCTCAAGCCAACATCGGCACGTCAATCGCCATCACGACAAGTGGATACACCTTGGGTGGGACCGACGCAGCTAACTACACATTGACGCTGCCCTCTCTTTCAGCAAACATCACTGCCCGTGCGCTCACTATTGGCGGATCATTGTCTGTCAGTTCCACCAAGGTCTACGACGGCACCTTAAGCGCAACATTTGTAAATGCTGCGCTGCTGACTTTGTCGAATGTGCCAGCTGGAGATTCAGGCAACTCTGCAAAGTTGGCACTGGCAACTCCAATTGCCCAATATGCGACAAAGACTGTCGGCACCTCAAAAACTGTTTCCGTCACCTCGGCATCACTTTCAGGAACATCGGCTAGCAATTACACCCTGAGCGTCACGGGGGCACCAACCACTACAGCCAACATCACTACTCGAACTCTCTCGGTTACTGCATCTGGTATCAACAAAACATATGACGGCACAACGACAGCAACTGTCACTCTTGGTAGCGACAAACTCGCTGGCGACACGGTCACTCTCGCGTATACCTCTGCCAGTTACTCCACGAAAATAGTGGAATCCGGGAAAGCTGTCTCGGTGACCGGAATCTCTATATCCGGTACGGATGCTGGCAACTACACCGCCAACACGACTACGTCAACTACGGCAAACATCACTGCCCGCACGTTGACGGTCACCATTACTGCGACGAACAAGGTGTACGACGGTGGAACCACGGTGTCCGTGACTTATGGAAGCAACAAAATTGGATCTGACGCCCTGACAATTACCGGTTCAGCATCCTTTGCTACCAAAACAGTAGGGGTGTCCAAGACCGTCAATGCAACGTCAATCTCAGTAACGGGCGCTGACGCCGCGAACTACACCGCCAACACGACTGCAACTACATCAGCAAACATCACTGCAAAATCATTGAACGTCACAATTACTGCATCAAACAAGGTGTACGACGGGACAACGACAGCCTCTGTTACATACGCAGACGATCGAATCGTTGGTGATGTACTAACGGTCAGTGGAACTCCTACTTTTGATACAAGTGGAGTCGGATCTTCCAAGACAGTCACTGCAAGCGGCATTTCATTAGGTGGTACCGATGGTGCCAACTACACACCGAATTCAACCGCAACGGCCACCGCAAACATTACGGTCCGAACTCTTAATGTCACCATTAGCGGTGGCGCAAAGACGTACGACGCATCAACAGCCGCAACGGTGACGTATTCCAGCAACAAAGTGGCGGCCGACACTCTCACGATTACTGGAACTGCAACATTTGCCGACAAGAGCGCGGCCACTAACAAGACCATCACTGCCACCGGAATTGCTATCAGCGGCGCAAGTTCAGCGAACTATGTCCTAGGTAATACCACTGCAACAACCACTGCAACAATCAGCAAACGCACTCTCACCATCACAGGAACGTTCACTGCGTCGAACCGCGTCTACGACGGCACAACAGATGCAACGGGAAACGTCTCTCTACCTGCAAGCCCTGGCATTACCCCCGTACAAGGTGCAGACGACGTGACATTGACCGGCACTCCGGTGTTTACATATGCAAGTTCGAATGTGGGTACAGGAATCTCTATTGCCGGCTCTGGATATTCCATCAGTGGAGCAGACATCTCTAACTACACATTGACGCAGTTGACCCTTTCCTCAAACATCACCACGCGAACAGTCACCATCGGCGGCTCTCTAGATGTACAAGCAACGAAGACTTACGATTCAACAGCAGCTATCAGCATCACAAATACGGCATCTCTAACTCTCGTCAATGTCGCGACTCCAGACGCAGGAAATGCAACCAAGCTTGCACTCAACAGCCTTGTTGCTCAGTACGTCAACAAAAATGTTGGAGTCGGCAAGAGTGTCTCTCTTACATCGGCAGGCATCACTGGAACATCCGTTTCTAATTACGTTCTCAGCATGACTGGCGCCCCAACCACGACAGCCGATATCACCCTGCGAACATTGAACGTCTCCATCAGTGCTACGAGCCGTGTGTACAACGCATCAACAGCCGCAACGGTTTCCTATGCAGATAACCGCGTGGCCGGTGATGTCTTTACCGTCAGTGGCAACGCCACATTTGACACAAAGAACTTTGGGACCGGCAAAACTGTTACCGCAAACAACATCACCCTCACCGGAACAGACGCAACTAACTATTCTCAAAACACAACAGCGACGGCAACGGCAAATATCACGAGACGGCCACTGACTGTGACTGGAACATTCACCGTGGCAAATCGTCAATATGACGCCACTACCGATGCAACTGCTCAGGTCACATTGCCCGTCTCGGCCGGCTTGTCAGATGTTCAAGCCGGTGACGATGCCGCTTTATCTGGAACTCCTGTTTTTACTTTTGCTCAAGCAACTATCGGTAACTCAATTGGTATCTCAACAAGTGGCTATTCAGTCATCGGGGCAGACGCAGGCAATTATTCACTCACTCAGCCAAGTTTTACTGCCAACATCACTGCACGACCTTTGACGATCGGAGGCACCTTGAGTGTCACTAGCACGAAGGTGTACAACCGAACGAATGCGGCTGCAATCACCGACACATCACTACTGACACTTGTCAATGTTCCCGCGGGCGATGCCAACGATGCAACAAAAGTGGCACTGACATCGCTGACGGCGACATATGACTCCAAGAATGTTGGAGTTGGAAAGACGGTCATTGTCGCCACTGCAGCCTTGACCGGTACAACCTCAGGCAACTACACCATCACCACCACTGGCGCCCCAACGACCACCGCAGACATCACACAACGTCCCATCACACTTGGCTTTACGTTGAGCAACAAGACGTACGACGGAACTGTCAATGCCTCGGTCTCCTTTACTGACACAAGAATTTCCGGGGACATTTTGACGGTCACGGGTACGCCAACATATCCAGACAAAAATATCGGCACAAACAAGACGGTTACTGCGACGAACATGTCCATTAGTGGAACTGACGCAGCCAACTATTCATTCAATACAACTGCTACCGCAACCGCATCTATTCTTGTACGAACTCTCGCCGTCACAATCTCTGCCAGCAGCAAAACCTACGACGGAAACGCCAATGCCTCTGTGGTGTTTTTAGACAACAGGGTGGCAGGAGACATCTTTACCGTGAGCGGCACTGCGACATTTGCAAACAAGGTTTACGGTCTCACTAAGACAGTGACAGCAACTGGAATTACTTTGACCGGAACTGACGCGGCCAACTACTCCCCCAACACCTCTACGACAACTACTGCGAACATCACAAAGCGGGCGCTTACCGTGACAATCACAGCCTCGAACAAAATCTATGACCGCACCACAACTGCATCAGTGACGTACGCAGATGATCGCGTCTCAGGCGATGTCCTTGTCATCGCAAGTACACCAACTTTCAGTGACAAGAACGTAGGCACGTCAAAACTGGTGACTGCTAACAGTATTTCGGTCACCAGCACGGATTCAGGTAACTACACCTGGAACACAACCGCCACAACCAATGCCGACATCACAAAGCGCCTTTTGACGATTGGAATCACGCCCTCGAACAAGATTTATAACGCCAGTACAACAGCATCTGTTTCCTACACCGACAACAGAGTGGCCGGAGATGCGCTGTCCTTTACATCAACAGCTACGTTCTCCGACAAGAACGCCGGCAATGGCAAAACTGTCACTGCGACCGGAATTGTTCTGTCCAGCACCGATGCGGGCAATTACGACTACAACACGACGGCAACAGCTACTGCGAACATCACAAAGCGGCCGCTGACTGTGACAGGCACATTCACTATCGCAAACCGCCAATATGACGCCACCACTGACGCAACTGCTCAGGTCACATTGCCGATCTCGGCTGGGTTATCAGACGTTCAATCTGGTGACGATGCGGTACTGACTGGAACACCCACATTCACCTTTGCCCAAGCCACAATAGGAACGGCAATTGGAATCTCGACAACCGGATATTCAGTGAGTGGCGTAGATGCCAACAACTACGCACTGACGCAACCAACATTTACAGCAAACATCACAGCACGACCTCTCACAATTGGTGGTTCACTCGTCGTTTCGGCATCAAAGACATACGACCAAGGAATTTCAGCAACCATCACAGATGCCGCACAGTTGCTACTTCAAAATGTTCCTTCTGGAGATGCGGGTAACGCAGCGAAAGTAACACTTACTGGACTTGCGGCTTCATACAACAATAAGAACGTTGGTACTGGTAAGGCAGTGTCGCTGACGGCGGCCTCTCTGACAGGAACGACGGCCTCCAACTACACACTGACGATCTCAGGTGCACCAACCACTACGGCAGACATCACCCGACGTTCAGTCACTGTCACCATTACTCCTTCGGCCAAGACCTACGACGGCACAGATAGTGCATCAGTGACATATCAAGACACTCGTATCTCCGGCGACGTCTTTACTGTCTCTGGAACCGCAACGTTCTCGGACAAAAATGCAGGAACTGGCAAAACAGTGACTGCGAGCAGCATTTCTCTGTCTGGTACGGACTCAGGAAACTACACACCAAACACCACCGCAAGCAGCACTGCCAACATCAATAAACGTGCTTTGGTAGTTACTGCCACGGGAGTCAACAAGGTATACGACCGTACAACAAATGCTTCCGTCACTTTCAGCGATAACCGAGTGAGTGGAGATGTGTTTACGTACTCTTCGACATCATCGTTCAGTACCAAAACTGTTGGTACTGCAAAGGCTGTGTCCACCACCGGTATTTCGCTCTCTGGTACGGACTCAGGAAATTACACACCAAACACCACCGCAAGCAGCACTGCCAACATCACTGCGCGTCCTCTGGCCGTCACTATCACCGCTTCCAACAAGGTGTATGACGGCACAACGACGGCTTCAGTGACATATCTTGATGATCGTGTGAGCGGCGATCAATTCACAGTCACTGGCAGCTCCTCCTTTGATAACAAGAACATCGGAACGGACAAGACCGTTACTGCAACATCTATCTCAATTTCGGGTACCGATGCAGCGAACTACACGCAGAACACGTCCACAACAACAACTGCCAACATCACTGTACGTACTCTCACAGTGACTGCCGTTGCTGATTCGAAAACGTACGATGCCACGGTCAATGCCACCGCTGTTTACAGCGATAACCGAGTATCAGGCGACGTGTTTACCGTAACGGGAACCGCAACTTTCGCAACGAAAACAGCAGCGAATGGAAAAACAGTTTCTATTTCAAACATCACTATTTCGGGTACTGATGCCGCAAACTATTCACAAAATACAACTACCTCATCGGTAGCAGACATCACGCAACGTCCACTAGAAGTCACAGGCACATTGCAGGCGCAAGACAAGGTGTATGACGGAACTCGAACCGCGACGTACGACATCGCAGATCTCACTTTGGTGGGCGTACAAGGAAATGACCTTGTTGGTGTCACAAATCCACGAGGTCGATTCAGAACTGACGCCAATGTCGGGGTCAACAAGATCGTTGAGCTCACATCGTTCCAATTCACTGGCGCAGACCTTGGCAACTACGCCGTCTCAGTCAACAACTCCCCTATCACTTACGCATCAATCACCCCACGAAGCCTGACTGTCACCATTACCGCGTCAAATAAGACATATGACGGCAACGTCAACGCAAGTGTGACGTATGCAGATAACAGAGTCAGTGGCGACGTAATGACCGTCAGCGGCACCGCGACGTTCAGCGACAAGAACATCGGTACCGCCAAGACGGTAACTGCAAACAACATCACATTGAGTGGAACGGCGTCTGGCAACTACACACAGAACACAACCGCAACAACAACTGCGAACATCACCCTTCGATCTCTTGCGGTCACTATTACTGCGTCAAACAAAACCTACGACGGCAACACAACCGCAAGTGTGACATACCTTGACAACAGAGTCGCTGGTGATGACTTGACGGTGGCTGGTACTTCAACGTTTGCGACAAAGGCTGTTGGTAATGCAAAGACTGTTACCGCAAACAGCATCTCGCTGTCAGGAAACGATGCTAGTAACTACTCGCAGAACACAACCGCAACAACAACTGCGAACATCACCCTTCGATCTCTTGCGGTCACTATTTCTGCAAGTGACAAGGTGTACGACCGAACAACATCCGCGAGCGTTGTTTACGCGGATAATCGCGTTTCAGGGGACTCATTGACTGTCACGGGAACACCGACATTTAGCGACAAGAACGTTGGCGTTTCAAAGACAGTTACCGCAGTCAGCATTGCGATATCTGGAACGGATGCAGCCAACTACACACAGAACACCACTGCAACAACGACGGCCAGCATCACCGCGAAGCCACTTGTTGTGACTATCACTGCTAGCAATAAGATTTACAACGCCTCAGCAACAGCGTCAGTTACCTATGGAGACAACCGTATTTCTGGCGATTCCTTTACGGTTTCCGGATCTGCATCATTTGACGATAAGACCGCTGCAAATGGAAAAACGGTTACTGCAACGGGCATCTCTCTGTCTGGCACCGACGCCAACAACTACTCTCCAAACTCGATTGCTACGACAACGGCGAATATTTCAAAACGTTCACTAACAGTGACTGGCACATTTACCGTTGCAAATCGCCAATACGATGCGACTACTGACGCCACCAGCCAGGTCACTCTTCCAGCGATGGCGGGCCTGTCCGATGTCCAGGCTGGCGATGACACCACACTGGTGGGAACACCAACATTTAACTTTGCGCAAGCGTCAGTAGGTACAGGGATAGGCATATCAACGTCTGGTTACTCGCTTTCAGGAGTGGACGCAAGCAATTACTTACTGACTTCACCAACATTTTCAGCAAACATCACCCAGCGGCCATTAACAATTGGGGGGTCGTTGGTAACAGCACCAACGAAGACGTACGACCGGACCACTGCAATCTCAATTACAGATAGCAGTGCACTCACCTTGGTGAACGTACCTGCAGGCGACGCAAACACTCCGTCGAAAGTTGCACTGACGTCGCTCGTTGCCCAATACAGCGATAAGGCAGTTTCTAATGGAAAAACCGTAAGCCTTACATCTGCCTCACTCACCGGGTCAACTGCAAGTAACTACACCCTCTCGTTGAATGGCTCACCCACCACAACAGCTGACATCACGCAGCGGACTCTCAATGTCACCGTCACTGCCTCCAATAAGACTTATGACGGAAGCGACTCAGTGTCCGTCTCCTACGCGGACAACCGTGTATCAGGAGACATTTTTACCGTTAGCGGAACCCCAACCTTCTCTTCCAAAACAGTTGGAACAGGCAAGACAGTCACCGCATCTGGAATCACCCTCACAGGTACAGATGCAGCCAACTACACACAAAACACCACCGCCACCACAACAGCCAACATCACAGCTCGCTCACTCACCGTCACGATCACCGCCAACAACAAGACGTACGACGGCAACACAACAGCAACAGTCAGTTACACGGACAACCGCGTATCAGGCGATGTCTTCACAGTCAGTGGTACCGCAACTTTTGCAACAAAGACAGTTGGAACAGGAAAAACTGTCACCGCATCTGGAATCACCCTTACTGGAACAGATGCTGCTAATTACTCGTCAAATACAACCACCACCACTACGGCAAACATCACACTTCGGGCTCTTGTAATAACGGCTAGCGCGTCCGATAAGACATATGACCGAACGACGTCGGCATCTGTCGCAATCTCCGATGACCGCGTTGCGGGTAACTCCCTAACTATTTCGTACAGTTCGTCTACTTTCGCAACAAGAGACGTCGGCGCAGGCAAGACAGTTACTGTGTCGGGAATTTCTGTGACTGGCACAGATTCGGCTAACTATTCGTATCCAACTTCAATCACTACCACTGCGGCCATTATTCAAAGAACTTTGAATGTTGTCGTCAATCCAACAAGCAAGATCTATGACGGAACAGCCACTGCAACAGTTACATACTCAGATGACCGCATTTCGGGCGATTCTCTGACCGTCACTGGTAATGCGACATTCAACTCGAAGACAGCAGTAAACGGCAAAACAGTTACTTCCTCAAGTCTTGTCATCACCGGGCTTGATGCCGCAAACTACACACTGCCATCGGTTTCAATTAATGCTGTCCAAACTGCAAACATCACGCCACGGGTATTGACCATTACGGGAATATTCACTGTTTCAAATCGCGAATATGACGCAACGACTGATGCAACTTCACAGGTCACTCCACCTAATTCTCCAGGGCTTAGCGATGTTCAGCTATCAGACGATGTCACTTTGACTGGAGTACCGACGTTTACGTTTGCTCAAGCGACTGTAGGAAACAACATTGGCATTAGTACTACTGGCTATTCATTATCTGGAGCAGACGCCGCAAACTACACACTGACTTTGCCTACGTTTAACGCAAGTATTACTCAGCGTCCGTTGACGGTTGGCGGCTCGTTAGTGACATCTCCGTCTCGGGCTTACAACCGCACTACATCGGCTGCAATCACAAATCCAAACTTGTTAACACTCGTCAACGTTCCGGCAGGCGATGCCAGCGATTCCCTGAAGATTGCCTTGACATCACCGATTGCTGCATTTGCTGACAAAACCGTCGGAATAGGTAAAACTGTCACCCTCACGTCCGCATCGTTATCTGGATCGCGTGCGGCCAACTACACGTTGTCACTGAATGGCTCACCTACTGCAACAGCCGATATCACGGCGAAACCTCTAAATGTCACTATTACGGCAACAAACAAAACTTACGATGCGACAGACGTTGCATCAGTTTCCTACACAGATGACCGAATTTCGGGCGACTCCTTCACAGTGTCGGGAACTCCAACCTTCAATTCCAAAACAGTCGGAACAGGCAAGACAGTCACCGCAACAGGAATCTCCCTCACAGGTACAGATGCAGCCAACTACACACAAAACACCACCGCCACCACAACAGCCAACATCACAGCTCGCTCACTCACCGTCACCATCACCGCTAACAACAAGACCTACGACGGATCAGATTCAGCCTCAGTAATTTTCTCTGATAATCGAGTTTCCGGAGATCAGTTGACTGCAACGGGATCATCAACATTTACGGACAAGAATGTTGCAACTGCCAAAACTGTGAGTACGACTGGCATCTCCCTCACAGGTACAGACGCAGCCAACTACACACAAAACACCACCGCCACCACAACAGCCAACATCACCGCACGCCCACTCACCGTCACCATCACCGCCAACAACAAGACCTACGACGGCAACGCAACAGCAACAGTCACCTACACTGACAACCGCGTCGACGGC
>JACCDN010028316.1_pt1 | contig 16000 bp, 14 predicted proteins | sample 7441691 | NCBI WGS metagenome assembly JACCDN01 (sample SAMN15323439, study PRJNA562643) | freshwater metagenome | isolation source: river surface water | place: USA:Blue River Watershed | collected 2017-08-16
AGTGCCGTAAAACTTAGGGATTTAACAGCTTTACCAATTATTTATCCTCTTGAAAATTCTGGTGCTGATAATTTATTTGAGGAAAAATTAAAATATTTAGATTTTAAAAATAAAAAAATCTTAATAGTTAAAGGAGTCGGTGGAAGTAATGTTCTTAAGCAAAAACTTAATTTGATTAAGGCAAATTGGCAAGAAATTGATATTTATATTAGAAATAAAAAATATATAGATGTGTCTTTTATTAAAAAAAGTTTAACTTCTAAGGAATTACAAGGTATAATAATTACTAGCAGTATTTTAGTTGAATGGTTATTTAGCAATGCTAAAGAGAATGGCTATCTTGAGGTTCTACTTAATAAACAGTTTTTTACTATTCATAACAATATTGCAGAAAAGCTAACTAATTATGGAGTTAGCAAAGTTTTAATTTCAAATAAAGCAGCCCAATATTCTTTAGTAAATTTAGTTAAGGAATTTTCAAATGACAGATCAAACTAATGAGTTAAATAATCAATTTAAAAAAAGAAATTCTGGAGGAAATTTTACCTTATTTCTTTGTTTCTGTCTTATACTTGCAGTTTCTTTTATTTATTATCAAGGATTTTTATTAAAAAAAGAATTTCAAATAGAATTAAATGATTATAAATCAAGCAATAATTCTCTTAAACAATTAAATTATAAAAATAATCAGAAAATTATTGAATTACAAAATTCTATTTCAATATTAGAAAATCAATCAGGACAGCTCTTTAGAATTAAATCAAAAGTTTCATTATTTCAACTTAATCAATTAATAAGTGCAGCAATGCAATCATTACTTGTATATCATGATATAAAAAATACGATTAAATTGTTAAGATATGCAAAAAATTCAATAAATGAGAATACAGAAGCCATGTATACAGAATTAAAATTTTCAATTAGTCAAGATATTACAAAATTAGAGCAAATAGAAAATGCTGATATTATAGGTTTAAATGCTCAATTAGATGAATTAAATAGTCAAATTAATGTTTTACGATCAATAACCACTGTAACTTTAATTACAAAAAAAGATTCAATAGATAACAAGAGTAAATGGGAGAGATTTTTAATTGATGTAAAATATAGATTATTTAGTTTAGTAAGTATATCTAGAGTAGATAGTAATTCAAAAATAATTTTACTTCCTGATCAAGAATATATTGTCAAACAGAATATTAGATTAAATTTATTAAATGCAAAAATGGCTTTAATGTTGCATGATGAAGAAGCGTGGAAGTATAGCCTTAATAATGTGCTTAATGCATTAAAAGAGTATTTTATTTCTGATTCATCGTATGGAGTTAAGAATGAGAAAATGATCAATATGCTTGAAAAACTAGCTAAGACTGATATTTCTGATTCTGGAGTTAATATCGACAAAACATTAAAATCATTAAGTAAATTAAATAATATTTAAGTTAGGAATAAATATTATGGCTTCATTGATTAAATTAATAATTTTGATATTATTGGCTTGTTTTATAGGTTATTTCATTAATTATGGGCAGGGGCATATAATAATTCTATTAGCAAAATATAGATTTGATATGTCATTAGCTACTTTTATTATTAGTATTATTTTAATTTTTATATTATGTTACTTTTTAATTAGATCATGGGTTAATACTACGGCTTTATTTGAAAAAATTCATAATTATCGTTCGAAATATATTCCAAAATGATAAAGTAGGATAAAAAGTGATAGCTAAAGATAATTTAAAGTTTGCAAAAAAAAATAGAGAAACAATATTTCCTTCTCGGCAGGCATTATTAATAAATGATGCATTAGCGGTATTATTATTTGCAACTTCAATTATTCTTAGCATTATGTTAGCAACATATTCGCCAGTTGATAAATGTTGGTTTAAGAGTTCAGATATTTTAAACGTAAATAATAAAATGGGATTAGTAGGTTCTTATACTGCTGATATATTTTTATCGGTATTTGGTAATTCTAGCTGGTGGGTGGTAATAGGGATATTTTATTTAGGCTATCGTAAAATTATTCGTAATAAAATTGATGTAGGTAATTGGTATAACATTTTTCAATTAGTGAGTTTTTTAGTATTATTTATGGCTTCATCGCTATTTGAATATATAGCTTTATATTCTAGGCAAACTCAATACCTTCATAATGGTTATGGAGGCATTTTAGGGCATAGTATATTTGAATATGCATCACCTTATTTAGGGCAATTTGGCCTTTCTTTAATTTCATTTTTTACCTTAATTATTTCATTTACATTTACCTTTAGTTTGTCATTAGTATCTATGGTAGAAAAAACTGGCTATGCTATAGAGTGGTTGTATAGAAAAACAATTCAATTAGTTAGAGCTCAATTGGAAAATAGTGCTAAATATAATGATGTTGTTTTAGAAAGTTGTGATTTAGTAAAATTACAGGAATTACATTTAGATGAACTGGATAATGAAAATATTCCAGAAACACCTCCTAAAAAAAGCATTTTACAAAGTATAGTAAAAATTAAGCCAAAATCTGAGAAGAAATTAAATAAGGAAACTGATTTAAGCATTGTAAATAGTATAGGAGGCTTTCCCAGCACAGCTCTTCTTAATAGTCCTAAAAAGCAAGTTGAATCAATTTCTCAGGAGACAATAGAATTTGTTTCTATGTCTATTGAAAATAAGCTAGCTGAATTTGGTGTTGAAGCAAAAATAACAAATGCTGAAAGCGGTCCTGTAATTACACGTTATGAATTATTACCGTCTCATGGTGTACGGGGAGAGAAAATTGTAGGACTTGCAAAAGAGATTGCAAGGGGGTTAGCTCTAACTAATGTACGTATTGTTGAAACAATTCCAGGTAAAAATTCAATGGGGATTGAGGTGCCAAATTTTAAACGGCAGACAATTTATTTAAAGGAAATATTTGATTCTAAGATATATTCTGAAAATACAAGTAAGTTAGTGTTAGCCTTAGGTAAAGATATTACTGGAGAAATAGTAATAACTGATTTAGCTAAAATGCCACATCTTTTGGTTGCTGGAACTACGGGGTCTGGAAAATCAGTTGCAATAAATGCTATGATTTTATCTATTTTGTTTCAAGCAAGTCCTAATGAAGTTAAGTTTATTATGATTGATCCAAAAATGGTAGAGTTATCTTTTTATCATGATATACCGCATTTATTAACACCTGTAGTTACAGATATGACTCAAGCTGCTAATGCTTTAAAATGGGCCGTAGCAGAAATGGAAAGACGCTATAAAGTAATGGCAAAATTTGGTTGCAAAAATATTAATTCTTTTAATTACAAAATTATTCAATCTAAAAATCAAAATCAAGATATTTATGAACCACTAAATGAAGGCGATTCTAATCAAGAGGATAGAGAACCTTTATCACCTTGGCCATTTATTGTAATTATAATTGATGAATTAGCAGATTTAATGATGGTAGCTGGTAAGAAAATCGAACAATATATTGCGCGTATTGCTCAAAAAGCAAGGGCTGTAGGTATTCATTTAATTGTGGCTACGCAAAGACCATCAGTAGATGTTATCACTGGGTTAATTAAAGCTAATATTCCTGCTCGTATATCATTTCAGGTATCAAGTAAAATTGACTCTAGAACTATTTTAGATCAGATGGGGGCGGAAACTTTATTAGGACAGGGAGATATGTTATTTTTGCAACCAGGAACAGGTTTTCCGCAAAGGATTCATGGTGCATTTGTTGATGATGATGAATTACATAAAGTAGTAGAGTTTTTAAAAACTACTGCAAAGCCAAACTATGTAGAGGAAATATTAAATGGTACTAGTGAAGGGGCAGATTTATTTGGTGATGAGAATGAAAATGATGATAATGTAGAAAAAGATGATATATTTGATGAAGCTGTTAAATTTATATATGATACAAAACGTTGCTCTATTAGTTCATTACAGACTAGATTTGGTATTGGTTATAATAGAGCAGCCCGCATAATGGCACATTTAGAAAAAATTAATATGGTAAAGCGAAATGAAAGAGGCGGTTTTGAATTATTAAAGACCAGTACTTATCAGTAATATGTTTAGTTAAATATTTAACTAAATGGGCGATATTTTCTTCCACTTTAACAGGTATTAGTTTGAATAAGTATATTCAGAAAAAGTAAGGCAAAAATAATTTTTAATACCTGATCAAGATTATAAAATAAAAAATTATATTAAATTTATTAGATGCAAAAATATTTTTATAATGTATTTGATATGTTAAAGTTAAATTAAATTCTAGAGTTTATAATAGAGGGAATGGCGCCTCAAGTAGGATTCGAACCTACGACCTGCGGATTAACAGTCCGTCGCTCTAACCAACTGAGCTATTGAGGCTTCATAGAGGAACGTATTATATAATATGAGTATATAAAAGTCAAACAAATTTTAAGTGGTTATTAAATGTTAATTATAATATATTGTTCTATTTAAAGAGTGGCAAATATATTTATTGGGAATAAAGAATGCTAACAAAAGTTATTATTTGTAAAATAGATAATATGGTTTATACAAATGCTTACAATATAGATGGTAAGCTTGAATATTATTTACAGGATTTAGTAGAACCATGTTTAGAGTCTATTTATTTAGCTAAAATTACTTCAATAAATAAACGCAATAGATTAGCATTCATTGATTATTTAAATAATAAAGTTGGAGTTATAAATTTACCTATCGAAAATAAATTACAAACAGGCAGTAAGATACTATGTCAAATGCGTTGGAGAGCAGATAATAATAAACATGCAAAATTTTCCTCAGAAGTAAAATTAATTGGTAAGTATGTTATTTTAACTAATGAGCAACACCATCATTATTCTAAAACGTTAAATAGACGAGAAGATTTAAAGGAACTTAGTGGTAAATTTAAAGATTATGGGATTATTTTTCGTTCAGCTATTAATGATCTAAAAGACATATCTGTAATTGAGGATGAAATACTGTCACTTATTATAAAACAAAATAAAATATATAAATTAAGTAATTCATCAGAAAAGTTATTATTAATGCAAGGAGTAGGAAACTATATTCAGCTTTTGCGTGATTCAAGTTTAAGTAAAGATTGTACCATTATAGTTAATGATGAAGAAATTTTTCAAATAGTTAGACAATACTTAAACTTATGGTTAATTCATGAAGTAATATTAGACCCGCAGGCTAAAATTATTGATACATTGAAAACTTTAGGTGATGTAATAAAAATTAATAATGGTTCATTAGTTTTTCATAAATTATCGGGAATAAATTTAATAGATATTAATAGTTATAGTAGTAAATTAAATTTTTACCAAGTTAATTATTTAGCTATAGATGAGATTGTCAAGCTGATAAAACTTTATGATTTAAATGGTATAATTTTAATTGACTTTATAAAAAATATGTCAATACAACAACAAAAAAATCTGGTGGATAATCTTACTGCTAAGTTTATTGAAGATTGGAGGCATGTACGTATTTTAGGGTTTACAAAATCGGGAATTTGTGAAATCATTAGAAACAAGTAAAGATTTTTAAAATCTTATAAATTAAAATATTTCTAAGCTATTTTTATTTTCATAGATGCTTTTGTATGTGTGATTGTAAGTATATAATTCGTTACTAAAAAGTATTTTAACTTTAAAAGGATGTGAATTGATTTTAGATGAGATAATACTTTTAAAATGTTTTGGTTGAATTTTATTAGGTCTTGGAACAAATTTAAATGATGTTGTATCAATAAAAGAGTTACTTTGACCTATAGCATAATTACTTATTATAAGAGATAACAATATTTTTGAAAGATTGCGTTTTAACATAGATAACTTTCCGATAGCGATAAAATTATAAAAATACAAACATTCTGTCTTTATTTCCAAACCATAATGCCATTCCCAGAGTAACTATCTTCAAATTCAGAAAGTTTTATTAATTTTTTTTCTTCACCATAAGGAGATGGGTCTTGAATTTTTAAAAAAATTTCATTTTCTTTTATTTCATAGCCGTGTACTAAAATTAAATGACCTCCTTTTTTTTCTGGAGAAAATAAGTGAGATACTGAGGCAATAAATAAATTATTCTTATCTAACATTTTTGTTATTTCTGAAATATGGCAGGTTATGGCTTTTGCATTTACTTCATTTTTATTGAGAATATTAGATAATTTCTCATGAATAATTCCTTTAATAGTAAATGCATATATTGCCATAGATTGGTCATGCAATTTATTTATGCCGACAGAAGCACCATTATTTAATGCTTTTATTGCCATAGCACTGCAAGCTAGACCACATGAACGGTTAGACCAATATTTAATATAATCTGCAGTATATTGACTTAATTCTTGAGGAGTTAATGATTTACTCCAATCTTGGCTAATGTATTCCATTACTTATTTTCCTGATTTAATATGATTTATATTTTTATAATTTTCTAGTATCAATTTTATCTAATTAAAATATATTTAAACAAGTGACAAAATTGTTTTTTATGTATTAATTAAGATTAAATAAATATAAAACCCAGTATTTAATTAAAATTATGCTTTTAATAGTTAAGGCTAATAAAGGCGAAGAATAATAATTGTTTCTGGCAGGTCAAGATTATAGCATTTTAGATAAGTTGTAAGGAATAAAAATATTTTAAAGATAAGTAGCATGGATATTTTTATTTTTTATAGTTTTTATTTTGTTCTTAAAATAACCATGCTATTATAGATTAATTAACGATGTTTAAAACTTAGATTATTTTTTCTTTTTAGCCATAGCTTTTTTTACAGGTTTAACTTTAGCTTTGACTTTTTTAACAACTTTAGCCATAGCCTTTTTTACAGGTTTAGCTTTAGCTTTTTTAGCCACAGCTTTTTTTACAGGTTTAGCTTTAGCTTTTTTAACAACTTTAGCTTTAACCTTTTTCATTGGTTTAGCTTTAGCTTTTTTAACAACTTTAGCTTTAACCTTTTTCATTGGTTTAGCTTTAGCTTTTTTAACAACTTTAGCTTTAACCTTTTTCATTGGTTTAACTTTAGCTTTTTTAACAACTTTAGCTTTAACTTTTTTCATTGGTTTAGCTTTAGCTTTTTTAACAACTTTAGCTTTAACTTTTTTTACAGGTTTATCTTTCTTTACTTTAAGGGCAGCTTTACCTGCAATAATGTCTTTTAATGTTTTACCAGGGCGGAATTTAGGACTTGTAGTTGCACTGATTCTAATTACTGCCCCTGTTTTAGGATTGCGTCCTGTGCGTGCAGCTCTTTGCACAGCTTCAAACATTCCAAATCCAATTAATGTAACTTTATGTTTTACTTTTAATGCTGAAGTTATTGTATCAATCATTACATTCAATGCTTTTTCAGCTTCTTTATGTGATAAGCCAGCTTTCTTTGCCATTGAAGCAACTAATTTACTTTTATTCATAATTAATTTCCTTTTAAAGTTATACCATTATTATATATCATTTTTTTGAAAAGTGTTACTGATTATGCATAATTAATTAAAATTTTATATATTTATTTTAAAATTTTTTAAGAACTTATTTATTAAATCTATTGTGGTTACAATAGTTGAGAGTAGGTGTAAATTTTTAATAAAATTTTTATAACAACTAAAATAATAATGAATAATATTAATAAGTTAAAGTTTTTTTCATATTTTATATATTTAATTTAAAAATTTAGATAAATTTTTATAGGTTATTCATGAATGATAAAAGGCATAATAATAGAACAAATAATTATAAATTATTATTTAGTTTTTGATTAGGTAGTTGAATATTTCTTATTACAGAATGGCCAATATTGTATGATGTTATTTTTTAATGTATTTATAAATTTTTAAATTCATTAATGGAATTATAATATGTAAATTACAAGTGACTCTAGTAACAGTTATGTTATTAATTAGAAGATAAACTTTTTGATTAAAAATATAAAACTTTCCAAAAAATTGTTAAATTTACATAAATTTTTTATAATTGATTTTTAATAACAATATTTTTGCTAATCAAGGGGCGGAGTTTATTTGGTATAATATAGTGTTTAATAAATTTGAATTTTAATATTGGGAATTTACATAATATGTATATATTAAAGAAGTTTTGCCTAGGTATTTTTATTTTATTTAGTAATGGGTTACTAAATATAGCATATGCTTTTGATTTAGTAGAAGCATACAGAAATGCACTAGTTTATAATGCTGATTATTTAAAGTCAATCGCTCTAAATACTGCAGGGCAGGAGAAACAAGTTCAAGGATTTTCTGCACTGCTACCACAAATTAGCCTAAATGGTGCTTTTAATGAAAATTATGTTAATTTACCAGGTGCTGCTAATGGGGGTGTAGCAGGATTTTTTCATCAACCTGTATTAGGCGCTGCATTAAATCAGGTAATATTCGATTTTAGTAAATTTTCAAACTATTCTAAAACTAAATATGAAACACAGATAGCAGATTTAAAACTTCAAGACGCTAAGCAAAAATTAATTGGTACAGTGGTGAGCGCATATTTTGATATTTTATATGCAAGTGATAATTTAGAAGCGATTCGTATGCAGAAAAATGCTTTTGAAAAGCAAATGAATAATGCAAAAAAAGCGTTTGAAGTAGGAACCGTATCAATAGCTGATGTTAATGATGCACAAGCAAATTATGATGCGCAGAATGCAAAAGAAATTCAAGCAGGTAATGATTTATTAAATAGAAAAACTATTTTTGGTAATTTAACAGGCCTTAACCCTGATTTAATACAACCATTGGTGGATAATATTGATTTAATAAATCCAGCTCCTAATACAGCGGAAGCTTGGTCTAATATTGCTCAAGAAAATAATATAACTATTAAAGTTTTAGGTAAAAAACTTGAGATGGCAAAAGAAGATATAAATATAGCTAAATCTGGGCATATGCCTACTTTAAATGCAGTAGCAAATGTTAATTATCAAGGTCTTGGGGTTGGTGACTATGGAAATGGCGCATTTTTCCAAGCAATTAATAGTGTATCTAATCCATATGCAGAACAAACTACAGGTGCAGTTAGTCTATCTTTAAATATTCCAATATATTCTGGTGGATCAATTAATTCACAAGTTAGAGAAGCAATCGCTAATTTTGAAGCTGCAGAGCAAGATTTAACCGCCAATAAAAGGCAAGTTGATCAAAGTATTAGGAATGCTTTTTGGCAGGTAGAAAATGGAGTTAATTTTGTAAAAGCACAAAACCAAGCTTTGAAATCATCACAACTGCAATTAAAATCAGTAAGACTAGGTTACCAAGTGGGGGTTAGAAATAGTATTGATTTAGTTATATCTGAGAAAGCATATGCTGCAATTTTATTAGATTATAATAAAGCAAGATATGATTATTTAAATTATAGGCTACAATTAAAATATTTAACTGGTCAAATTGATGAAAATTACTTAAAACAAATTAACATAAATATAAAGCATTAAATAATTAATTGAGAAAATTTAATAGTTAAAGAAAATAAAATATGAGTTTAGCATTTGTGTTTGGTTTAAATTATCAAAGTGCAACTTTTGAAATTAGAGAAAAATTAGCATTTTCTCGTGAGGAAATCCCATTTATATTACATAAGTTACAGGATTCAGGGGTAACTAGTGAAGTTTTAGTATTATCTACTTGCAATCGTACAGAAATATATTGTGTGACTCAAGATATTAATTTTGTTATTAATACTGTTTGTGATATAAAAAATGTATGTCCACGAACGGTAAAAAATTATAGTTATGTTTATAATGGAATTGATTGTGCTAAACATTTATTTAGAGTTGCATCAGGTCTAGAATCGATGATTTTAGGTGAAACTGAGATAGTAGCACAAGTTAAGGAAGCTGTTAATATTGCAAAAGAGCATAATAGTGTACATAGTTATTTATCAGGTTTATTTCAAATGTCTTTTGCTGCTGCTAAATTAGTTAGAAGTAAAACAGCAATAAATAATATATCAATTTCGATAGGAAGCGCAGTAGTTGATTTAATACAAAGAAATACTATAAATTTATCTTTAGAGTCAATTTTATTTGTTGGTGCAGGAAAAATGATGCAACAAATAGTGCCATACTTTAAAGAAATTCAAGTTAATAAAAAAACTATAATTAATAGAACTTTAAATCATGCTAAAACATTAGCTCAAACAATAAATGCATCTTTTTTAGGATTATCTAATTTAGCAGATATTATTAATGATTATTCTGTTATTATTGTTTGCTGCAATAGTAATACATCATTTTTAAACAGTAAGATTTTTAAAAATGTATTAAAAGAAAAAAAATTATTGATTATTGATTTATCTATGCCTTTAATTACAAATATTAATTTATTAGAATTTCCAAATATAAAACTTTTTAGTATTGATGATATTGCGGGTATTGTTGATGTAGGGATAGAAAAACGTAAGCTTGCTTCAATTGATGCAAATATAATTATAAATGAGCAAGTTGAAGAATATCAAAGCTGGTTGAAGAAGAGGGGTTTATCACCATTAATTAAAGCATTACGTAATCATGCGGAAAATATTCGGTTAGAAGTTTTATCTGTTGCCCAAAATCAACTGCAAAATGGTGAATCTGCTGATGAGGTAATAAAACAACTATCTATAAGGCTTACTAATAAATTATTACATGAGCCTACCGTAAATTTATGTATTAGTCAAAAAACAGATGTTGCAACCAATTTAAAATTAGAGTTTGAATCGAATAAAGTACATCAAGATGAATTAGTTAGTTTGGTTAAACATTTATATAATTTAAATTTGGGATAAAATAATGCTAAAACAAAGTATAATGGATAAATTGGAAAAATTATCTATAAGAATAAAAGAATTATCATCAATGTTATCTAAACCAGAAGTAGTAAATGATATAGGGGAGTACACTAAACTAAATAAAGAATATTCAGAGCTTTTACCTGTTGTAGATAAATATCACGAGTATATAAAATCCTGTAATGATTTAAAAACAGCTCATGAATTATTACTGGACCCTGAAATGAGAGATTTTGCGCAAAGTGAAATAGATGAAGCTAAAATTAAATTAGCAGATCTAGAATTAGATTTGCAAAAGTTATTACTGCCTCGGGATCTAAATGATGAAAAAAATATTTATTTAGAAATAAGAGCTGGCACTGGAGGAGATGAATCAGCTTTATTTGCTGCAGATTTATTTAGAATGTATTCGCGGTTTGCAGAAAGGAATAATTGGTTAGTAGAAGTTATTTCTGAGTCTAGTTCAGATTTAGGCGGATATAAGGAAATTATTGCTAAAATAATTGGTTATGGTGCTTATTCAAAACTAAAATTTGAATCAGGAGCTCACAGGGTGCAGCGTATTCCAACTACTGAAGCTCAAGGAAGGATCCATACATCAGCTTGTACTGTTGCAGTTATGCCTGAAGCAGATGAAATTGAAGACGTAAATATTAATCCTTCTGAGCTTAAAATAGATACTTATCGTGCTTCAGGTGCGGGAGGGCAGCATATTAATAAAACAGATTCTGCTGTTAGAATTACTCATTTGCCAACAGGCTTAGTGGTAGAGTGTCAAGATGATAGGTCTCAACATAAAAATAAAGCACGAGCTTTGTCGTTATTAGCAACAAGAATAAAAGATGCTAAAATGAGACAGCAGCAAGCATCTGAAGCTGCGGCGAGAAAAAGTTTAATCGGTAGTGGTGATAGATCAGAGAGAATTAGAACTTATAATTTTCCTCAAGGCAGGGTTACTGACCATAGAATAAATTTAACATTATATAAATTAGAAACAATTATGGACGGTGATTTATTTGAATTAACTAATTCATTAATTTCTGAGCATCAAGCTGAAATGTTGGCGCAAGTTTCTTAATGAGGTGGATAAATGGTTAGTAATGTAACTGAAAATAATTTAGAAAAAGTAGTTGCTTATTTTGATTTTGACGGAACAATTACGACACGTGATAGTCTATTACCTTTTTTGATATATGTAGTTGGCTGGAAAAAATTTTTAATAAAACTGCCTATTGTAGGCTTTGTTGTTCTAATGTATATTTTAAAAATTATTAATAATGAACAAGCAAAGCAAAAAACCCTCATAATTTTAATTAAAGGTTATTCAAAAAAATTTCTTGAAGCAAAAGCTAAAGAATTTGCTAAATTTAAATTAGATAAATTAATTAAACCAGACATTTATTATAAAATTGAATATCATTTAGAGCATGGTCATAGTATAATACTTATAAGTGCTAATTTAGCTATTTATTTAAAATATTGGTCACAAAATCATAAATTAAATGGCGTAATTGCTACTGAAATAGAATTTATTGATGATAAATGCACAGGAAAATTAGCAACAAGAAATTGCTATGGAGAGCAAAAAGTTTTGCGCCTTAAAGAGTTTTTAGAAAAGAATCAAGATTTTAGTTTGTCATATAGCTATGGGTATGGGAATTCTAAAGGGGATTATGAGTTATTAAATTATGTAAATGAAGCTTATTGGATAAATGGGTCGGAAATAATACCTTGGGTATATTATAAATGATAGAGGATAAATATAAAGATTATTTAATTAAAGGAGTTGAACAATTAAAACTAAATTCTGTTTGTAATGAAAATAAAGTAAATCAACTATTACAATATTTAAAATTATTAAAGAAATGGAATAAAACTTATAATTTAACAGCTATAACTAACATTCAAGATATGATAAACTTTCATTTATTAGATGGTTTATCACTTTTACCGCATTTAGGAAGTAATGATAAAATACATGATATAATTGATGTAGGTAGCGGAATGGGAGTACCAGGAGTAATAATAGCTATCTGTTATCCTCAATTTAATGTAACTGTGTTAGATAGTAATAGCAAAAAGGCTGCTTTTTTACAGCAAGTTGCTATTGAGTTAAAATTAAAAAATTTAATTGTAAAATGCCAAAAAGTAGAAGAATATATACCATTAAAAAAATTTGATATAGTGGTTTCTCGTGCTTTTGCAGCAAGTAATGTATTTATCAATTTAACTAAGCATTTAGTTAAAGATTCAGGTGTACTAATTGCAATGAAAAGTAACAAAGTAGAAATAGAAGTATTAGGGTTGCCAATTGATTGTAAGTATGAATTAATTAATCTGTCTATACCTAAAATTGATGTTTCTCGTTTTTTACTAAAGATGTGGGGATTTCATGCAAGCAAAAAAAATAATAGCAGTAGTTAATCAAAAAGGTGGAGTTGGAAAAACTACCACAGTTGTCAATTTGGCCAGTGGATTTATTAAGAATAGAAAAAAAGTTTTACTTATTGATTTAGACCCTCAAGGTAATGCTACAACGGGTAGCGGTTTAGAAAAAAATAATTTAAATGGCACGATTTATGATGTATTGTTAGGGCATAAGTCTATTAATGAAGTAATAGTAGATGGAGCAAAAAAATTAGTTTATGATATTATGCCAGCTAATCGTAGTTTGACTGGGGCAGAAATTGAATTGATAGATTTTGAAAGAAGAGAATATAGATTAAAAGATGCAATTTCAGAAGTTAGTAAAAATTATGATGTAGTTTTAATAGATTGTCCGCCATCTTTAAGTATTCTTACTCTAAATGGTTTAGCTGCTGCTGAGTACTTATTAGTTCCTATGCAATGTGAATATTATGCTTTAGAAGGGCTGACAGATTTATTAAATACTGTGAATTTGTTAAAAAATAATATTAATCCAGATTTAGAGTTATTAGGTTTAATTCGTACAATGTATGATAAAAGAAATAATTTATCGCTCGAAGTTTCATCTCAACTATGCCAACATTTTAGTAATAAAGTATTTAAAACATATATTCCTCGTAATGTAAGGTTAGCAGAAGCTCCAAGTTTTGGTATGTCTGCTATTGAATTAGATAGTCATGCTCATGGTGCTAAGGCTTATATGAATTTAACTCAGGAGATTATAAAAAGATTAAAAAGGATATAAATATGGCAAAATTAAGAGGTTTAGGTAAGGGGTTAGATGCATTATTAGGTGCTTCTAATTTTATTAATCAAGAAATTACCAATGATAATGATAAAGATTTTGCTATAAAAGAAATTGAACTAACTAAAATAAAAAGAAATAAATCTCAACCACGAAAAATATTTAATAAATTAGAATTGCAGGAATTAGCAGATTCAATTTTACATAATGGAGTAATTCAACCTATTGTAGTGCGTAGGATTAAATCTGATTATGAATTAATTGCAGGTGAGAGGCGTTGGCGAGCAAGTGAAATTGCAGGAATAAAAAAGATTCCAGCAATAATAAGGGAGTTTAGTGACAAAGAGGCATTTGCTATTGCTTTAATCGAAAATATACAAAGAAAAAATTTAAGTATTATTGAAGAAGCAAATGGTTATAGAAGATTAATTGAGGAGTTTAAATTAACGCACGAACATTTAGCAAAAGTAACAGGTAGATCTAGAAGTCATATTACTAATATTTTACGTTTATTAAATTTAAATAATGATGTGCAAAATATGTTATTAAGACAAGAAATTGATATGGGGCATGCACGAGCATTATTACCATTATCTAATAGTCAGCAGCTTCTTTTAGGTCGACAAATCATAGCACAAAACCTTACTACGTTAGAAGTGGAACGTGAAGTTACTAAAATTTTACGCAATGAAAATTCTAGCAATGTGCCTATTAAAATAGTAAAAAAGCATTCTGAAATAATTAAATTAGAATCACAAATTGCTGACAAATTAGGAACTAAAGTGATTATAAAACATAACAAAAGTGGTAATGGAAAAATTACTATAAATTATGATTCTTTAGAAAATTTAAGAAGTTTTCTAGTTTTATAAAATGCAAGGTAGTAAAAATGTTTTGAGTTTCAATTAATTTTTATTACCTTGAATTAACTGATTTTATTTAATAGCTATTCTTAAAGGTTCTTCTCCTGCTGCTACCAACCCAATTTGTGTCAAGATGCCAGATGCAAGAATACTATATGTGATTACACTATCAGAATAACCATTTGTCACATATGCAAAGTTTCCTGTTGAATTGATTGATATTCCTCGAGGACCACTTTCTGTAACTGCTGTTGGCTGGCTGATTGGTGTTAAAATTCCTGAACCTGGTATACTATACATTGATACTGTATTACTATCAAAATTAGAAACATATAAAAAAGTTCCTGCTGGATTAATTGCTAACTCTCTAGGAGTATTTTGTGTAGCAATAGTTGGAGTACTAAGTGGTGTTAATATCCCTGTTGCTACTGATCTACTATACATCGATATTGTATTAGTATCTCCATTAGATACATATGCAAACGTTCCTGCTGGATTAATAACTATGTCCCAAGGTTTTCCTTGTGTTGCAACCGTTGGAGTACTAAGTGGCGTTAGTATACCTGAAGCTGGTATACTATACATCGATATCGTTTTTGAATTAAAGTTAACCACATATGCAAAATTTCCTATTATAGAAATATCATTAGGGTTAGTGCCAGTTGCAACTGTTGGAGTACTAAGTGGTGTTAGTATACCTGAAGCTTGTACACTATACATTGATACTGTGTTAGAAATTGAATTGCACACATATACAAAAGTTCCTGCTGAATTGATTGCTATTCCGCGTGGTTGAGTTTGTGTTGCAACTGTTGGAGTACTAAGTGGCGTTAGTATACCTGAAACTGGTATACTATACATTGATACTGTATTAGAACCATAATTAGTTACATATAAAAATTTTTTAGTAGGATCAATTATTATTGAACGGGGGTTAGATTCTGCGGCAATCGTTGAAGTAGCAAGTGGTGATAATGTTCCTGAAGACAATATACCAAACATTGATATATTATTAGTAGCAAAATTAGTCACATAGGCAAAATTTGTTGGTGGAGACATTGTAACTGTAACTGTATAAGTTGCAGTGGATGAATCAGCAGCTCTAACAGTATAAACAACTGGGGAGGTGAAATTATTTGTTGTTACGCCACTAATTTGAGTAACACCTCCAACAAGTACACTCGCA
>JACCDN010848181.1_pt1 | contig 15999 bp, 12 predicted proteins | sample 7441691 | NCBI WGS metagenome assembly JACCDN01 (sample SAMN15323439, study PRJNA562643) | freshwater metagenome | isolation source: river surface water | place: USA:Blue River Watershed | collected 2017-08-16
CCAGCCGGTGGTCAACTTCACCCTCACCACCAACCCCGTCCAGATCAACGATATTGCCGCCCAGAGCGTGCAGCCGGTGACCTGCACCTATATCGACGCAGCCCCTGCAGACGATGTGAGCTTCACCGTCCAGACCCGGGACGAGGACGGCAATGCCTTGACCCAGGGCCACAGCCGCGATGGAGGACCTTTCATCGCCACTCCCAGCTCCTTCACTGAATTGGCCAGCAATCTTGTGGACTACAGCATCAGCTTCCAGGACAAGAACGGCTACGTGAAGCCCGATCCGGTGCTGATCCAGAACCAGCGCATCAATGCCTTGCCGGCCGGCGTCACCATTCAAAAGAACGGCGTCGCCTACACCCTGGGCGAAGTCCTGGACCTGAACTCCACCTACACCATTGTGGGAACCTACGAGCGCAAGATGCGAATGACCAAGCAGGTGATCAGCGAGCAGGTGACCACCAACAACAACAAGCGGATCGACTACCGAATCACCGTCACCCGCAATGCCCGCGATGTGACCCCTGGCGACCTGACCGTGAATGTGAGGGACAGCATCTCCAGCAACAACCGCACCCTGAACGGAAGCAATGGAGGAAGCATGAGCGTAGTGCAGCAGAACAACGTCTTCGGACTCTGCAGCAACAACTGCGGCGATGTCACCGGCGGATCGGTGAATGTCACCATCAGCATTCCCGGCAACAGCGTCACCCTCACCTACCAGACCCTGACCAACAACGCCACGGTACCCCAGGGCCAAGCCTCCAATCTGGTCAACACGGCCAGCATGGAGCACCTGGACAACGCCACCCTGGTGACCCAGAACGGCGTCGCCACCGTGGTGCTGCCCGGCCCGCCTAATACTGGAGGCCCAACAGGCGGAGGCGGAGGCGGAGGCGGCGGAGGCGGCACGCAAAAAATAACCGGAGACATGATCCTGGAAGCCGAAAAGTTCGTCTCGCTGAACAACTCCACCTTCGTGGACGCCAGCCAGCCCGAAGACGCCCTGGTGATTCCCGGAAAGGCCACCACCAAGATCTACCACAAGCTGCGCCTGAGCAACCTGGGCAAAGTGACAGCCACCAACGTGCAGCTGGATCCCGGCTTCGCCGCCAGCGGAAGCGGAATGAGCTCGGGCCTGCCCCAGAACGTGAAGGGGGCCACCTACGACGCCAAAACCGGCCGCATGGTGATCGACAGCATCCCCGCCGGCAAGACGGTTGAACTCACCTACGAAACCCTGGTGACCGACACCCTGAAGAACGGCAAGCCTGCGGACGCCACCCTGACCATGAAGGACTTCGACACCAAGCTGACCCCCAACCAGGACGGGCTCACCTACGTGAGCATCGGGGATGTGTACGACAGCTACCTGGTGGCCGGCAATGCCGTGGTCCAGGCTCCCGCCGGAACCGTGAGCGTGAGCGCCCAGCCCTACGACACCGACGCCGCTGTGGGCGAGGAAGTGACCTTCACCCTCAAGGTGACCAACAACAGCGGAAAGACCGTGACGGGACTCATCACCAACCACGACTACAACCCCGGCGTGCTGGAGATCCTCAATGCCAACGGCGGAACGAACGACGGCAAGAGCCTCCAATGGAAGATGGCCTCCTTGGCCAACGGACAGAGCGTGACCTACACGGTGCTGGGCCGCATCAAGGCTGGCGCGCCAGTGAACACTTCCGTTCGCCACACCACCCGCGCCATGGTGAATGAGATCGAGAACATCGCCCCTGCGGAGAACTTCATCTTCATCCTTCCTGCCAGCGGCGGAGAGCAATTGGCCCAAACGGGCGCCGGATGGGCAGGATTGGCCCTCACCCTCATCGCCTCCTTCGCCTACTTCCTGAACGGAGAACGAAAGAGGCTCCGCAACCCAGCGCTTAGACCGGCTTGAAAGCCCTAGCGACACACCCATCCAGCCCTTCCCCGAACTTAAATCGGGGGAGGGCTTTTGGGTTATGGGCCACCCCACCAACCGTCATTCCGGCGTACGCCCCAAAGGGGCTACCTAGTAGCCGGAATCCAGGGGAGGAAGGGGGTGGGGCGGGGGTTTTGGGGCATTGGCCTGTAGGGGCGGGATGCATCCCGCCCCTACAGGCCCTGGACACCCCTTGCTCCTTCGGTAAAATGGATCCAGCGACGCAATCAAAAAAACATGAAATACCCCATCCGCTTTTCCGCCACCCTGATCGCCTTGGCGCTGGCCCTGCCTCAGGCCGCAGCCTTTTCGGATGTTCCGGCCGATGCCTGGTACCGCTGGGATGTGGAATGGCTGGAGGAGAATGGAGTTATTGTTTCCGGAGAGCGCTACCGCCCCGCAGACGCCGTTAATCGCTGCGAAATGGCCGCCCTCATTGCCAAAACGTCCGGCGCAATGCTCACTTACCAAGAACCTCCCATTTCCACCTTCAGCGATGTGCCGAAGGGGCACTGGTGTTTCGATCCTGTTGAGGCGGCAGCCCAGAAAGGCATTGTCAAAGGCTATGCTGACCCCCAGGGGAATCCCCTTGGCGTGTACGGGGCTGGGGAAGAAATGAATAGGGCCGAGGCCAGCCGAATCCTTGTCAAAGCCTTCGGTCTGGAGAAGCTCTCCGAAGAAGACCCAGGCTTCCCCGATGTTCAAAAGACGGATTGGTTCTACGGCGATGTCGCGATCGCAGCCCAATACGGGCTCGTCAAAGGCTATCCCGACGGGCTGTTCCGCCCAGGGCAAAGCGTGAACCGGGCCGAGCTCGCTGCCATGCTGGTGCGCGCGCTGCCTCTGCTCTCCGAAAAGGAAATACCGGAATCAGAAGAAGGGCTGGAGGAAAAGCCGACTGAGGAAACTCCGAATCAGCCCTCCGACGAAGCGATGCAGGAAGAACCTGCCAAGGAAGGCTTTGTCTCCAATTTCGAACCCCTGGCTGCCCCGGTCCAGCCGGCGGGCGCCGCAGGAATTTTTGTGGCCCGGTACCTGCTAAGATCCAACCTGGAAGACCTTCGCATCGAAACGCTGACCTTGGCCAACGATACTACCGGAGCATTCCTAGGCGATGAGCCTGAAGGAACCGTGGCGATCCAAAGCCTCACCTTGCGCTTTCCTGATCGAAACGGCTTGCTACAAACGACAACAGGAGCATTGGATAGCGAAGGGAAGGCGCGCTTCAGCAACATGAGCTTCTTTGCCCCCAGAAGCACCCCTACCCCGCTGGAAATCTATGCCAATCTCCATTCCCTTTCGGAAGCCGGCGAGAACCTGAGCGGAGAGGTTTTTCGTATCGGCCTGGAGGATGCCGGCAATGACGAAAATTCCTTCCGGGCCGTCGGCGACGCCTCGGGAAGCCTGTACAGCCTAACGCCGCTGCTCGCCGGCGGCAGCGCCCAGGCGGAAGCCTTCACGGTCCGCGCCGCCGTTCCCCGGTTCAGCCGGCCGAATGCCCCAGAATTCCTGGCCAACGGAGAGAATCCGCTGATCGGCCTGAAGGTGGAAGCGCAAAGCGGACCCATCGGCTTGGCCCGCCTGGTCTTCGATGTGGAGGTTTCCGACGCCAATGGAGCAGGCCTGAGCCTGAGCGATTTCAAATGGTACCGAGGAACCAGCCTGCAGGACAATGTGTCGATTTTCGATGCCACTGCCCTCCAGGACCTTTCGCCGGAAGGCGGCGGCTCGATCGGCAGCGGGATGCGCAAGATCATCGTGAGCTTCAATCAGGAGGAGACGGTAGGCGTATGGGGGCCAGCTTACTTTGTCCTGAAGGCGTCCGCCGCTGGCGTAGAAAAGGATGACCGGGTGGTGACCCGTTTGGCCTCGGGCGATGAAGAGACGCCCCTATTGGACCTCACCGCCACGGGCCAGTCCAATACCGGGCAAGTCTATGCCCTGGGCGATGCCAGCGCGGGAATTTTCACAGCCCTGAACGAATTCGCCCAAGCCGTCGGAACCGCGCGGAATATCATTTGGTCGGACAAGTGGTCCTCTGGCCATATTTATCCAGACTTCGCCGGCAATCTGCCCGTTTCGGGAACAGGCTCGGCGGATTGGACAAACGGGTACCGGCTAGGCCTGACTGAATTGGGCGATCAGACGCATTCCAGGTAGCTCAAAAAACGCCCGAGCAAGAATCCTCCATCCGTCATTCCGGCGTACGCCGGAATCCATGAAGGAAAGCAGGAAGCCCTCTGCCCTACTGGCCTGCGGAACGACCCCTGCGCTGGGAAGCCGAAAGCGCGCCCAAAAGGATGCGAAAATTCTCTTCGGAAAGAACTTGAGGAAGGCTAGGGTCCCCATCAGTAGGCAGAATGCCGCTCCTTTCAAAAAGGAAGATATGGTTGGCCAGGCTTTCCCCTCTGCGCGCCCTAGCCACCTTCGCCCCCAAAGCCTGAGTATTGGTGGTGATGTCGATCAGCAGCCTCTCCCTTACCCTGCCGTCGGCATCGATCACCTCCACTACTGCATCCACTCCTCCGGCGTAGTCCAGCAGGGTATCAGCAGCGGAATAGAGGTTGAGCCTCAAGCCCCCCTCTTCGGGCAGGAAAAGGCCTTCGCAGAACCGGCCCAAAGCCGAATGGAGGCCGGGGGCGTTGGCCAATGCCTCCTCGAGAATCGCTAGGGCCTCAGCCCAACGTTCCGCATTCAAATGAGGCTGGCACGCCAGCCCCTCCAGCCGGCCTTCGGGGATCTGCTCCAAGCCGAAGGCGGCGCAGTAGAGCCGGGCCAGCCGATCCTGGTCGATTTTCGAGGCCAAAGGGGTGTTTTCGTATTCCTTCGGACTCATCTCGGCCAGCCTGCCCAAAGCCCGCACAAATTGGCGCTTCGGATCGGAGCGCAGCTGGGCCAGCCTTTCAAAACGCTCCTTGAGCTGCCAGGCGAAAGCTGTCGGAGGCGAATCATTGGGCTGCTTCAAAGCCTGCAGTTCGTCCCGGAAGCGCTGGGGCTCCCGTAGCTCTTTCCTGAGCTGGCTCAGGCCTAGGCGGAACCAGCCCTGGATCTGAAGCTGGCGAGGGGTCAGCTGCTCCTGCATGATTTTTTCTCCTCCAGGAAGCTCCACAACCTCCTCTATTCTGCGCCGGGTGAGGAATTTCAGAAAATCCTTCGCCCCAGGCTTTTCGCCCAGTTCGGGATGAGACGGAAGCGATTTGAGAGCTTGAGCCAGCGAACGGGCGTACCCGGCCTCGCCCAATTGGGCTGCCTTCGGCGCCTCCCCCAGCAGCTTTTCTTCCAGCCCCTTGGCGGAGCCGTGGGTGTCTTTGGCGGTATACAGAGGGAAAGCCGAGGGTGACAAAGCCTCCGCATGACGCAAAGGCACTTCCCATGGCCGCTGCTGTTCAAAGGCAGAAAGCATGATCAAGCGGGGGTGAAGAAAGGCGGAGGGAGCAGGCCCTGGAGCCTTCTGCGGAAAGCGTCGAACGCCAAAAAAGGGTCTGCGGCTTCAAAAAGGGCTCTGGCCTCCCGCGCCGCCGCAGGATCAAGAGGATAGGGCTCAGCATGCGGAGCGCTCAAGCTCACCCGCATCAGGCTTTGCCCCTCATCGCCCACAGCCCCATCCTCCTGGGCCAAAACCAAGGCAAAGCCGTCTCTCCGGTAGCAGCGCAGCACACGGCAGCCCTCGGTGGCCCATTCGGGCAAAGCATCCGTGGAATCAGGCGAAGGAGGCAGGGTCATTGGCTTTCGGCTTCCGAAATATCCCCCCATTTTACCCTAAAAATGGCTTGAAATCAAGCATTTAGGCGAAAAGGCGGCCTGTAGGGGCGAGGCATGCCTCGCCCCTACAGGCCCTAGACATCTCCCCGTCCTCCGCTACAATAATTCCGCTAAAAACCCATCCTATGACCCAAAAACCCGAAAGCAGCCTGATGGAAAAGGTCGTCTCGCTGTGCAAGCGCCGCGGCTTCGTTTTCCCCGGATCGGACATCTACGGGGGCCTGGCCAACACCTGGGACTACGGGCCTTACGGATCGGCCCTGAAAAAGGCCGTGAAGGACCTGTGGTGGAAGCATTTTGTGGAGGATCGGGACGACATGGTGGGGCTGGATGCGGCCATTCTTATGAATCCAAAGACCTGGGAGGCTAGTGGGCATGTGGCCAGCTTCAGCGACCCGCTGATCGACTGCAAAAAATGCCACACCCGTCATCGCGGGGACAAGCTTTTGGAGCCATCCATCGGGCCGGAGAAAGCGGGAGGCATGCCGCTGAGCGAGATTCATAGGGAGATGGCTGCACTCAAAATCCCCTGCCCCGACTGCGGCGCCTGCGACTGGACAGAAGCCAAAACCTTCAACCTGATGTTCAAGACCAAGCAGGGCGTGGTGGAGGGCGAGCAGAGCGACATTTATCTGCGACCGGACACGGCCCAGGGCATCTTCGTGAACTTCAAGAACGTGGTGGACACCTGCCGAGTCCGCCTGCCTTTCGGCATCGGGCAGATCGGCAAGGCCTTCCGCAACGAGATCACTCCCGGCAACTTCACCTTCCGCACGCGCGAGTTCGAGCAGATGGAGATTGAGTACTTCTGCCATCCCAGCCAGAAAGCCTCTCTGTTCGAGGATTGGAAGAAGGAGAGCAAGCGCTTCTTCGTGGATCTTTTGGGAGTGCGCGAGGGCAACCTGCGCTTCCGCGAGCATGGCCAGGACGAGCTTTCGCACTATTCCCAGCTGACCTTCGACGTGGAGTACCGCTTCCCCTTCGGCAAGACGGATGAGCTTGAGACGTGGGGCGAGCTGCAGGGCTTGGCCGACCGGGGCGATTTTGACCTGAAGCAGCACCAGCAGTTCAGCGGAAAGGATTTGCAATACCGAGATCCTCAGACGAACGAGGTGTTCTTGCCTCACGTCATCGAGCCTTCCTTCGGCTGCGACCGAACGGTGCTTACTGTGCTGATTGACGCCTACAATGAAGAAACCCTGGAAGACGGCTCAGAGCGAGTCGTGATGAAATTCAAGCCTCATTTGGCCCCGGTGCAGGTGGCCGTGTTTCCCTTGCTCAAGAACAAGCCCGAACTGATTGAAAAGGCCCAGGCCATCCACAGGCAGCTCAAGCCTCACTTCCGCAGCGAATGGGACGACAACGGCAATGTGGGCAAACGCTACCGCAGGCAGGACGAAATCGGCACGCCCTTCTGTGTCACCATCGATTTCGACACGCTGGAGGACAATTCCGTCACCGTGCGCGACCGAGACACCATGAAGCAGGACCGGGTGAAGGTGGAAGAATTGGAGGGATATTTGAGAGGTAAGCTGAATTCGTAGAATTCATACAATCATGAATCTTCGACTCAATGCACTTCAAATTCGCTTACGCAAAGAAGGTCGCAATGTCCGCATCGTCAGTGGTTTGGACAATGCGATTTTTCCTGAAAGGAATTTAGTGGAAATGAATCAAATTTTACAGGAGAATTTCAATTTCGTACGGGCCTATTTTGAGGGAATTTCGATGAAAATCGACGTTCAGGAGTTGGATGAAATATGCTTCTCCATCACCCTTGATCACCTCTACACCTACAATGTTTCAGGTCAAAAAGAGATGAGGCTCAGCCAGAGGGACATGGAACACCCACAGACAGACGATGTGATTTTTGCGTATTTCAAAAAGAAATACTCCAAGCAGTGGCTCCAAAAATCGGCTGACATGCTGGGGGTTGATCTGGCAGAATGCAAAAAAAGATATGAGGCACGGGAAGAGTTTATGGATCGATGAGAAATTCTTGACTGAGAGTCACTGAAAAAGAAACAGTCCAATGCTTAAGATCAAAAAATATGGTCGAACCCAAAACCCAAGCCACTATTGCCCACCATTCTAGACAGCAGAAAATACTTATTTAAAAAGTCTTTTTAAGTATATTATGCTTTCATTGTCCGCAATGATTGACAACAGCTATGACCTCCATCCCTCTTTTTCTTAAAAGCGTCGGCCTCACGGATAAAGAGGCGAGCATTTACATCAGCCTGCTGGAACTGGGCCCGCAAGCGGCGAGCGTGATTGCGCGAAAGGTGAAATTGCCTCGCTCATCCACTTTTTTCCAGCTAGACAGCCTGGCAGAGAAAGGATTTGTGAAAAAAGACATCAAGGCGAGCGTACAGTACTTTTCGGCTATTTCGCCGGAGGATCTAAAAAATGTGCTCAAACGCAATCAGCAACGGGTCGCCAATCAGCTGGAAGCACTGGAGGGCCTCATTCCGGAACTCAACAACCTGCGTTCGGCGTTTTTGCCGGAATCGAAAGTCAGCTATTTTGAGGGGGTGGAGGGAATTTGCAAAATGATTGATCTGCAGATAGAAACGGAGGAGCCAATGTATTTTATTTCCGCTCATCGCTTGCACCCCGAGATCCGCCGATACATCCGCGAGCATTTCGCCCCCGGAAGAAAAGGCAAAAAGCATAAATCGCAGCTTATTATCGCCAATCATGAGGATGCCAGGGATTATGTGGAAAAATATGAAAAAGATGTTTCTGAATGGGTTGGCTTTGTGGAAGCGGATAAAGCGGGGTTTGAATCCACGATTGTCATTTACGGCGATGTTATTCATCTTATTTCCACTCAGGAGCAGGATCTGGTTGGAATTATGATTGAAAACACCTATTTGGCTAAAACCATGAAGTCAGTTTTTGATGTGATGAAGCATGCCTTAACGACGAAACAGTTTTTAGGCAATTTTTTGAAGCTTTAAAAGGGGGCCATTTTAGCCATAGCACGGAACTTCGGGGGGTGGATTCAAATCGACATGATCTATTTTAAGCAAGCCGCCAAACGATGAAAAAAACCTTTTAGCGCCTCTCTGAACTCTGGATACTCAGAAAGGAGTGGAATTAAAGCCTTTTCCATACGCTCAATCAAATCCAATTCAGGACTTTTATAATAAGCGTAATCTTTTTGCCCTATTTTATCCTTTTGAGCGGCATAAAGCACGTCTTCTAAAGTCTCTCGAATTTTCCATCCTTTTAAGACGAATGCCAGTTGAAGCTCATTCGGCACTCCCTGTGCCGTAAGATTGACTCCGTTTGCCATAAATGGCTTCCCCCAACGGCGGACTTGAGCCTTGTGGCTTTTACACTGCGTCAGTAATTCCAATTTATCTCTTAAATAAGCAATATGCGCCGCGCGTTGAGCAAAATAGCTTAAAGGTTCAACTCCAGAGTTTATCTGGCTGTATTTAGGAATATCAGAAATCGGATAATGCCCATTAATTGCCCCAAGAACCCCCGAGGCTTTCAAGGCTTGCTCTATCGACTTAATTTGAACCAAGGCGCTGGTTATTTGGCTTAACCATTTCATCACTTTAAGGCGCTTGGTTTCCTTGCAGGCAAACTCCACTGAGCGCTCTTTAAGCAGGCTAAATTCACAAGAAGGGTTTGCCATTACTTTCAAGAAAGTACGTAACCTGCTTTCTCTCACTTCATTTGAAACAGGGGTTCCTGTAATGACTTCAGGGGGGTTTTTGGGGAGTTCCACAAACCCTTTTTGATCGAAAATATAAATAGAACGATAGAAATCAGAAGTTGAAGCCCCTAATAACCTTTGAACAGTCACTTTTCCCATCACTCTAGTCAAAGCTTCAAAGGCAAGTGAGTCATGCCCATCGTTTATTGCTTGCTCTAAATAATCTATGGCCTCACCCTTATTCCATTCCCAGCTTTCTGCTTGCGTCAAATCAAGCCATCGATTCCGCTCTATTTCCAGAAGCTCTGCTGCAAAAATAGGCAAGAATTTTGGCATCAGCCCTGTAATATGCTTGCTGAGAGCCTCCATATCACCAATCGGCTCAGAAGCGGCAAGGCTCACTGTTTCAAAAGAAGCCCTTTCTCCGGACCTTTCTGCCTGGTAAGGCGTTAGTAAATCGTCAGGAGGAGGAGGCAGATCACCCTCGCTTTCCGCCTTTCCAAAGCAAATCATTTTTGAACGTATTTTCCCGCCTCCTAATTTTTCAGCAATTTCAGCAGATAGTTCGTCATTCCCTTTGCACAAGGCTTCCACAATTTCAATGGTTACCTCATCAAACTTCGCTTCACTGGCAAAGCCATACTTTATCCACCCAGCTAAAGCTCTTTCAATGGTATAAGCTACTTGCAAAAAAACGTAAGCCATTTTCTCCCAGGCAAACTCACGCTCGTTTATTTCTGTTTCCACTTCTGAAGCAAGCAAATCTTCTAGCTCAACCTCACTAAAGCCAATTTGCTTAAGCTGCCTGAAAAATTCCGAGTTGTGATCAAGATGGAGTTTACGTTTGGTTTTATTTCCCTTTTTCTCCCAATCTTCACTTTTGCCCCCTCTGAGCTTACGGTACGAATTTCCCCCTCTTTTTCCTAATTCTTCAGTGCTTTTCCTAATTTTGGGAGGAATACAATCCCATACTTTTCCAGCTAAATTCTCATCTTTTCTGACTAAATCCGCTACTCGCCTAAAAATCCTCCGAAACTGAGGCTGATCTATATTATTCATCATGAGCTCAACAGGAACATAATTTTCAGGCTGAATTCTTCCTGCAGCAATTTCGCCCTTCTGAATGGAATCGATTTCTATACGCCTCATGTCTCCCATGGCAGTTGCCTCTTCATCCAGCCCATATTCAGTATACAAGTAAGAAGAAGGCTCTTTCATTAGGTAGCTGGTTGCCTGCGCGTGACCATTTGCTTTTGGACCGTATTCCCCAATGATGATTTTTTTGATTCGATGTTTTATTTGTGAGACATAATGAACAAATTCAATGATTTGCCTGCTGGTATTGAATTGCTCAGATTTACTTCTTTGATTTGGGGGAATGCCACAAACAATATAACCAGGACTTCCTGGCGCATCCGCTCCATCAGAAAAATGGGGCTGAATGGCATCTTCATCATCTAACATGGCCTGATGCAGACGTCTGCTTCCTTCTAAATCGTAACGAATTTCCGCTCTTAAAACGTTAAAACCGTCAGTCTCATCCAATTCCTGGATTAATTTAGTTATTTCATCAAGCCTTCGCTCTAAAACCCCTTCCCCCATATAGAAATTTATTTTAAAGAATTACTGTTCAAAATGAGCTGGTTTTCGATTCTAGCCTTTTTAATTTACATAAAAAAGCTTTTTGTATCCCATTCCGGTGGACACCTTATGGTTGAGAAAGCATCGGAAGCAGGGGACAATCCCCAATACGCTCCTGTTTGCCCCTCCATTCAGCTTGAACTGCGATGAAAGGCAGCAGTGGTTTGATCCTTCTCTTTACAGTTGTATTCGCGCGCAGACTCCCTCAGGAGAGATGGTTTGTCTTGGCGTCCGCCTTTTGCTATTGATCAGGAATTTAAAACCCCTAGGAATGGCAAGGGGCGGATGCCAGAAAGAAACGCGAACGCGTCCGAACTAGGATTCTCCTGGGGCACTGTCGGCTAAAGCCGATTGTGTTTTGAAGACCAAAGAGAAAGATCGAGTACATCATGACACTCAAACTCACAATTCAGTGCCTTGGCCTCTTTGTTCTGAGCGCTTGCGTCCCGCTCGGGGACGGCAACTCGCTCACCTTGGAAGGCGATACGGGTGACAGCAGCACTTCCTCCAACACCGAAGAAACCATGGGGGATGGCGATGGAGATCCCGGCGATGGTGACGGTGACCCCGGTGATGGCGATCCCGATGAGGAGAGCGGAGTGATCGCGGTTCCCCTCTGCGAGGCGGAAATCGCCATCGGCTTCAACCGGAATCCCAACAGCACCGACGAGGAGGAGCAGTTCGAACTGAGCCTCTGGGCAGGCGGAAGCCAGAACAACCAGCTCGATCTGCGAGCCGAATACGGCGACCTGGTATACGCCCCGGTCGACGGCCGCCTCGTGGGATTCGCCTTCCAAACGCTCCCCAATGAGATCCCCAACGGCATGAAGGTGCCAAGCCATCCTGAAGTGGTCTCGCCCGACACTGTCAGTCTGGGAGCAGGCCTGTTTGCCGTCTTCTGCTTTGTAGACCCGCAGAACCCCGAGGCCGGGGAGACGCTGGTGGTTCAGGCCCAAAACCTCTCAGAGGGGTTCCTTCAGCCCAACGGTGAGAATGGCGGTGTTGCCAACTGGTACCCGTCGACGCCGAACCACGTCTATCTCAATGGCCTGAGCGGCCACTACCCTGACGGCATTCGCATCCCCTGCGCCCAATTCCAAGGGGGAGTGAGCGTCACTAAGGGGGTTAGCGAGGTCGGCAAGGTAGGCTGCAGCGGATCGATGGTGGGCTCAGAAGCTCCGCCCACTGTTCAGGGAAACAAGGTGATCGCCCAGACGGATCCCGCCATGTGCTGGAAGCAGCCTTACCTCGGTCTCAAGGTCCACCTCGATCGGGACGAACAAGGCAACATTCCGCCGAATGGCTTCATCGACCCCACTGGGGTTGTGAACGTGTCGGACGGCTTCGCCAGCGACTATGGCCCCAACGGGTACAACGTCCTGGAGGACTGCCACATGGAACTCCCAGGGTGGGGAATGCACTGCTACCGCTACGGGGATCAGTGGCTCACCGCCAAGCCGGCCCCCTGCAACTGAAAACTGAAGGATCATGCGCCAACGGCGCCCATTTGGGCTTCTGATGGCCCACTCAGACCGGCTCCGGCGTCGCGCATGCGCGACGCCGGAGCCCGGATTTCACTTAAAACAGCCTTTCAGCAGGCTGCTATTTTCCATGCCCCTTTTCAACCATCCCCATTAACGAGGCAGGAAAGGCTGTGGCTTAAGCTTTGTGCTAAAATTTGCTCGTCACTTCAGGCCTTACTCCTTCATTCCCAAGCATGGCCGAACCCAAAACCCAAGCCACCACCGCCTCCGTCCGAAAATTCCTGGAATCCATCGAACCCGCGCAGAAGCAAGAGGATGCCTTTCGGCTGCTAGAACTGTTCGAAAAAATCACCGGCGAAAAGGCCGTACTATGGGGCCCGAGCATTGTCGGGTTTGGATCCTTCCACTACAAATCCGAACGGAGCCGACAGGAAGGCGATTGGCCACTGACCGGATTCTCACCTCGGAAAGCGAATTTGACCGTTTACATCATGCCGGGATTCAAAGGGCAGGAAGATTTGCTGGCCAAGCTAGGCAAGCACAAGACTTCTGTTTCTTGCCTTTACCTCAACAAGCTCGCCGATGTGGACCTAAAAATATTGGAGGAGCTGATCAGCGAATCGCTCAAGGAGATGAAAAAGCGCCATAGCAACGCGTGATCATTCTCCGTAATGGGTGCGCACCCGATGCACGTAGACAGTTTTGGAATTCGGGTCGATCCAATAAAGCAAGCGGTCTTTAAGGTTCAGCCGATAGGAATATTGGCCTTCCATTTCGGCAATGAGCTTTTTGCCAGAATAAGGATTCTCAGCTACTTTTTCCAAAAGAACCTTTTGGAGTTTTTTTATGGATTTGGCCGAAAGAAGCCTCATATCCCTCAAGGCGGGCCTTGTAAATTCTATCCTGAATTTTTCCATCAATCCTCAGTTTTCTTGTAAACTTCATCCTTGAAAACTTCTTCCATAGAATAGGTCCGACCCTGCCTTATGTCTTCTTCGGCTTCCTTGAGGCTTTCCTTGAGGCTTTCCTTGAAGCCTGGAATGGAAAGCAATTCCATGGTCTCGATCAGGCTCTCGTAATAGTCTTCCGACATCAAAACAACTCCGCCCTCTTTGGAGGAAATGCGCTGAGGTTCGCCCCCTAATGCCGTTTGCTTGAGCAGCTGAAACCAATCGCTGCGCGCCTTTGTAGCAGTAATAGTGGTCATAAATGTCTTGAATAATGTACGTACCTATTTTAGTACGTTTTTGAAACAAGATCAAGCCTGGCTCATTCGGCCCCCTTCACCATTTGACTACCCTTCCCGCCCGGAAAAGTAGAGTTCCACAAGCAGTCCGACCAAAAAAAGGAGTCCCCCATTCCACCAGGTCAGCACGCGCAGGCGCTGAAAGGCTGCGGCCACGCAAAGCAAAAAAGCCGCCAAAATACCCCGCCTCAAAGCGGAAGCCATGGACCGCGAAGAGCCTGGGCCGGTTTCGCCTTTTTTTTGGACAAGGTGGAAAATCAGAGAGAAAGTAGAGGCCAGGGCGACGAAAAAGCTGGCATAGAAAAGGCTCAGCGCCCACTCCGGCGAAAGAAAGGGGCTCAGCCGGTCGATCACCAAAGCCCACGAGGACCAGCCCACAAGCGCCGCCACCAGCAAGGCCCAAAAGAACATGATCGGTTTTTTTAGGAAACAAGGGCATTCTAGCCCTTTTGCCCACAGGAACCAAGGGCAGAGGCAATAGCCTCTTTTCTGGCTTCAGGCCTTGCGAATCCATCAAAGGAAGGTGGCGTATGGTATAATGCCGGGGAGTCCTTAGCCTTCAGACCCCATGAAAGCCCGCTTCCCTGCCCTGGCCCTGTGCGCCCTCGCTTTTACCGCGCCCCTTTCTTTCGCCAGCAGCACGGCCTTCACAGACGTAAGCCCTCAGGACCCCTATTTCACGGCCATCAGCACGCTGCAGGAACGCGGGATCGTGGAAGGATACGCCGACCAGACCTTTCGCCCCCAGCAGCTTTTGAACCGGGCCGAAGGCCTGAAGATCATCATGGAAGGCTCCCAGATCCCGGTTCCGGAAACCCAGGAACAGGAGGTTTTTCCCGATGTGCTGGCAGGAACCTGGTACGCCAAGTACGTCGCCCAGGCCAAAAGCCTGGGAATCGTGAAGGGCGACGGCCAGAGCGGGCTTTTCCGCCCCGGCGATACTCTGGTCCTGGCCGAAATCCTCAAGGTGATTTTGGAGGTCAACTCTGTTGAACTTATCCAGCCCTCGCAGCCTCCTTACCCGACTGTGCCCACCGACGCCTGGTTCGCCCCCTATTTCCTGGCCGCCAAGCGACTCGGGCTTTTCAATGAGGGCCAAGCGGTTGATCCCGGCCAGCAGATCGATCGGGGAAAGATGGCTGACCTGATGCACCGTCTCATCACCAAGCCCAAAGGATATGCCCAGGGAGAGGCCAGCTACTACGGCCGGAATCTGGACGGACGGGGAACCGCCAGCGGAGAAAGATTCGATTCTTCGGCCTTCACCGCCGCCCACCGCAGCCTTCCCTTCGGCACCTGGCTGAAGGTGACGAATTTGGAAGGCGGAAAAAGCGTGGAGGTTCGGGTGAATGACCGGGGGCCGTATGCCGAAGACAGGATCCTGGATTTGAGCCAGGCCGCTTTCGAGGCCATCTCCCCTTTGTCGCGAGGAGTGGCCCAAGTGAGCATGGTGCCCATGGAGGACCCTGCCGCCAAATGCCAGCCCTTAGCCGAGGCTATTCCTGCAAACGCTTATTCAGGAATCGTTTTGGAGGAGCCTCTAAAATCCACTTACCTCAGCAAGGAACAGGTATTGATCAAAGGGAAAACCTTGGCGCCTACCCAGGCGGTGAGCGCTTTCTTGGTCGATTCGGAAGGCAAGCAGCACGTGCGGCAAGCCATGGTGGAAGAGGGGTCCTTTGAAGCCACGCTCTTCTTTCCGGGGGCAGGCGCCTTCCAGCTCGGCCTGATTCCAGGCGAATCGGGCGGCAGCCAGGTTTTTCCTGTAAAAGCCCTTCCGGAAGACTGCCTCAGCCAAAAATCCGACTCCTCGCTTCCAGCGCCCAAAGGCCTCCGGATCGACATTGAAGAAGGCGAAACGGTCATAGGCTGGCAGGCGAGCGGCTACTCCGCCTTCAAGGTTTCCTTTGCGCAAGGAGTGGCCCAAAGCTCCTTCATCACGCGAAGCCCTTTCCTTCACGCTCCCTACGACCGGCTTTCCGGCTTCAAGGAAGGGGCGATGGACATTCAAGTTCAGGGCGCAATGGCGGATGCAGGAAGCGGGTCGACAGAAACCCTTGTGTGGAGCAGTCCGGCGCAAGCCTCAATCGTAGCCGCCCTGCGCCACCCCTACTTGCTGAACCCCAAAGCCTTCACGCCCCATTCCCTGCCGCAAAGCCTTTCGTCCGGGCAAGCCCTTGAGTTCGAGGGCGATCCTCAGGTCGAGATTCTGGCCAAAGCCTTGGTGATCCTGCCCAGCGGAAGCGTCCAGGAATTCGAGCTGGAA
>JACCDN010742186.1_pt1 | contig 15992 bp, 27 predicted proteins | sample 7441691 | NCBI WGS metagenome assembly JACCDN01 (sample SAMN15323439, study PRJNA562643) | freshwater metagenome | isolation source: river surface water | place: USA:Blue River Watershed | collected 2017-08-16
CTGAAATTAAAATGTAGTTTTCGTAAAATTATTTTGAATCCCTAAAAAATTCAATAATTTCTTCGGTAGTGACAGATATTTCTTCACCAGTTAACTGACTTGCCATATTTTGAAAATTGTAAATAGATTCTACCAAGCTTTTAACTTCGGATCCTTTGACATTAATTTTATTATCTGCAATTAGCTCTTCTAGGATGTGCTCAATTTTTAATAATTTAGTTTGCTCTATTAGTCTTTCTGACTCTTCAAAATCTAAAGCTTCATTTATTCGCGTCATTGCTTCTTCAGTCTCAAAAATGACCTCCTCGGGGCTTGCAATAGCAAAATCAATTATATCTTCTAGGTCTGGCATTAATTCTTTAATGGCCAAAAGTGCCCTTGTTCTTTCGAATGGGTTATTAATCTTTCGAAGCATCCTACCTAGCGCAAATTCACTAACATCAATGAGTTCAGGAAAATAATCTAACTTGTACTGTTCATTTATTGTTTCTGACTCAAGTAAAATAGCTCTTAGCATTTCTAGTGCTGCACTATAGGACTCTGGTGTTTCTTTGGGAGTAATACTGTACTTGTGAAGCAATCGTTCGGCGATTTTATTTAGTGCTTCGTCTTCAATATATTCATTAATTCCTTCTTCATAACTAAATTGTTCAGCTTTTAGGTATGAATGTAATAGTAAATAGTTTGTATTTTGGACAAGGGCTAAACCGTTTAGCTCAAACGCATCGGTGTTGCGAATTTTCATATACATATAAAAACATATTATTATAAAAAACACAAATACTTTTTTGTAAAATTTATCACTATTTATCCTTGTAATACTCATAGTTTTTATGCTTAAATATTAGTTAATGTCAAATAAAAAAATAAAAACTAAAAAAACAAATCAAAACCAAGAGCTTGATGCAGTTTATTTAATGAAAATTGTCCTTTTCTTCCTATTGGGATGCATATGGATAAACATAGGTACTGAACCTGGCATTCCTATACCGGTAGGTTTATTGCTGGGTATAGTTTTTGCCAGTCATGATCATTTTCAAATTGACAAAAAAGTTGAATTTGTAGTTTTGTTTATGGCTGCGGTATTAAGTTTTATAGCGCCAATTGGTTTTGTGCTTAATGTGGGGTAGGTGAGTGAATTTGGATAAAGAAAAAGGCAACCAAGATAATTTTGAATTAAACCAAGAGCAAATAATTGCTGATGCCGCCAGGAATATAGTTGAGCAGCAGGGTCAGCTATTTCCTGATACTAATCCAAAAGGCGAGAATGCTAATAGGCCTGTTTTATCTAGCCCTGTGAATACTATTCCAACTGAGCAATCACAGCAAATAATTAGTGAATTCGAGCAGCCTGCTACGCAGCAGTCTTTGAACAGTGTTGTTGTAAATAATGTGGACTCTTCACAACCATTAAGCCAACAGTCAAACATCCCAAAAAAATCTTTTCTTAGTAAGTTGCCTTCTACCAGAAAGAATTTCTTTTTTGCTTTGGCTGGACTTTTGTTGTTTGCAGGACTATTAGTGGGCTTGGTTATAACTACAAACGCCATGTTTAATAGGCCTCAAACTGTTGTGGCAAAATCAATTTTAAACTCAGCAAAAGCTGATTACTTTAATGCAGTTAAAACAAACATAAACGTTACTAATGATGATGGTACTAGCATTTCTTTCTATGCAATTGGAGGCCAAAAAGATTCTGTTTCTAGGGCCGATTTTAATCTTAGATATGCTGTATTTAATATCGACGGTTCTTTTCTTTATGACAACAAGCAAGAATCCGCTTATTTTAAAGTTAACGGATTAAGTGATTTGGCTAAGGCTTTGGGTGCACCGGTAAATACAGAACAAAATTTTGATAGTTGGATCAAAATGAATAAAGATGACATATCTGGCGCGAGTAACGCAGTTGGGGCTGGCAAACAAGAAAATCAAGTCAATCCAATGTTATGCATAGAATCAATGTCTAAATTTATTCAAACAGATGAATTTCGTTCGAAAATATCAGAAGCCTACAAAAATAATCAATTTGCTAATGTTCAAAAAGTGGGCAATGAAACAGTAGATAATCAAAAAACTGGCAAATATTCAGTCGCTGTAGATAGCAACTCATTCGATTTATTCATGACTGACTTAAGTAACAATGCTCTAAAGCCTAAACTATCAGCAGTAGATCCCAGTTGCGATGTTTCATCTGATGAAACAGTTTCGCCAGAAACGTCGGGCGATGTACAAATAAAAAATGTTTTTGTTTGGGTCAATTCAAAAAAGCAGTTGCTACAAATTGCTGGTGAAATTGAGTCAGGATCAACCAAAGCCACCATACAGCTAAATATGGTTAATGATAACAAGCTAGACTACGCAGTTCCGGCTAATTCGGTGAATAGCCTTCAACAGTTACTCGGAGTATAGACTCATTGCAATTTTTGCCAAAATTTATTATTTACTTTTTTTAAAGTTGCCTACATAATAAAAGAAAACACTTCAAAAAATAAAAAATCATTTTAATATCAGTGAGGGAAAAGTGACTAAGTTTGTTTTTGTAACCGGTGGGGTTCTCAGCGGTGTTGGTAAAGGTGTAACCGCTGCAAGTATAGCTACTCTGTTGCAAGCGCGGGGCTACAAGGTAAATATTCAAAAGTGCGATCCGTATTTTAATGTTGACGCCGGCACACTTAACCCGGCCGAGCATGGTGAGGTTTTTGTAACCAAAGATGGCGCCGAGACAGATTTAGACCTTGGCCATTATGAAAGGTTTTTAAATAAAGAGCTTACCGCTTCTAGCTCTACTATGAGCGGTCGTATTTTCAGGCAAGTCATAGAAGATGAAAGAGCGGGTAAGTACCTAGGAAAAACAGTTCAAATTATTCCGCATGTTACAAACGCTATGCAAGAAGCAATACTGGCTTCTGCCGAAGGTTATGATGTCCATATTGTTGAAGTTGGTGGTACTGTGGGCGATTATGAAAGCACGGCATTTATTGAGGCAATAAGACAGCTTAAAGATAAGCTTGGCAGTAAAAATGCTATTTCAGTACATGTCGTATATCTGCCATACATAAAAGCTAGTGAAGAGGTTAAGAGCAAGCCTGCTCAAAATGCAGTTCGTGACTTAAGAGAAGTAGGAATTTATCCAGATATTTTAGTAGCCAGAGCTGATCACGATATTTCTAGCGGCATTATAGAAAAACTCAGTCTATTTACGGGTATATCAAAAAATGCTGTAGTGCCAATGCCGACTGTTGACACAATTTATAGAGTTCCAATTATGGTAGAGGATCTAGGGGTTGGGTCTTTAGTGTGTCAATATTTAGACCTTAAAGATAAAAAGCCAAATCTAAAAAATTGGAATAAATTAGTAAAGACAGTTACCGATAAAAATCTTCCAGTTGTAAAGGTTGGCGTTGTTGCTAAGTATTTAGATCATCAAGATACATATGCTAGCGTAGTTGAGGCGGCTAAAAGTGCTGCATGGTCATTGGGTAAAAAAGCCCAAATATTCTGGATAGACGCCGAGAAAGTCAACGACGCTACGGCCCCAAAAATGCTTTCAAGCTATGATGCAATAATTGTTCCGGGAGGCTTCGGAGAAAGAGGCGTGGAGGGTAAAATTGCCGCAGCAAAATACTGCTTAACACACGATCTTCCCTACCTTGGGCTATGTCTTGGAATGCAGGTATCGGCAATAGCGGCCGCACGGTTGGGTGGCTACTCAAAAGCTAACTCTACAGAATTTGATCCTGCTACAAAAGATCCGGTTATTGACTTAATGGAGTCTCAGAAAATGGTTGCCATGAAAGGCGGAACAATGCGTCTTGGAAATTATGATTGTCAGCTAGAGAAAGGCAGTAAAGCTGCTAAACTTTACGGCGCAACTAAGATTTCTGAAAGACACAGGCATCGATACGAGTTCAACTCAGATTATGAAAAAATTATTGAAAAATCTGGCCTTAGAGTGGTCGGCAAAAATCCACAGACTGGACTTGCTGAAGTTGTAGAAGGCACAAACAATCGGTATTTTGTTGCAACGCAGTATCACCCTGAATTTAAATCCAGGCCCCTTCAGCCACAACCATTATTTGTTGGTTTAATTAAGTCAGCTAGGGCAAAATAATGACAAAAAAAGAAGTTATAGAAGCCGAAATAATAGAAGAACCAAAGGGCTTTAACTACAGAGAGAAGTATTATGAATACTCCGAAGAAACCAAAAAAGTATCCAAGTTTGCCTGGATAATTGCTCTATTGTCTCTGCCGCTTAGCTTAATACCTATTTTTGGTTTTATTTTTGCTATATTTGCCTTTATTGTCTGCCAAGTAAAAAAAGTCCCAGTAATTTTGCCATTTTTTGCGCTACTAGTATCAGGAATAATTACCGCTTTTGTGCTCGTTATATCGGCATTTTTGTCATTAATTTTCTAAACATCATCAGCCCTTGACAAAATACCAAGTTAACAGATATAATACAACGGTATATTAAATTGTTCCTTGGTGTGCCAAGTGGCAAGTCAGCCCGCTAACAGGGGTGAAACTGCCGGTCACCAAGCATTTTTATGTAAAAAAGCCAAAAAATGGTTTTTTTAGAGCGCTAACTTTAGATAGGAGAACTATGAAAGCTCTCATAACGAGAAAGGTTGGAATGACAAGTATCATCTCAGAAGATGGTTCTTTAACTCCAGTTACTTTGCTTTCCGCTAGTCCCTGTGTTGTGACACAGGTCAAAACTGCCGAAACAGATGGTTATTCGGCTGTTCAGCTTGGCTTCGAAGAAGCCAAAAAGGTCGGTAAAGCCCAAGCCGGTCATTTTAAGCAAGCGGGCATCACACCAAAAGTAGTAAAAGAATTTAGACTAGATCAGGTCGATGATTCTATTAAGCCAGGCGATAGTTTTTCAGCTGATGTTTTTGAAGTTGGAGATGTAGTTGCAGTTACCGGAACCAGTAAAGGTAAAGGTTTCACTGGCAATATAAAAAGACATAATTTTAAAAGAGGTCGAAAGACTCATGGTGGCAAGGGAAACGTTCGCCGACCAGGATCTATTGGTTCTATGTACCCACAAAAGATTTTCAAGGGTAAGAGAATGGCGGGTCATTCAGGCGACGAACAAGTGACTGTTCGCAACCTTAAAGTTGCACTAGTCGACATGGAATCAGCAGTCATCGGCATAGTAGGAGCTGTCCCAGGTCCACGAAAAGGTATTGTAATTGTGAAAGGAGCTAAATAATGGCTACCACTACTTCAGCTTCTAAAAGCACTACCACCACAAAACTACCTAAAGAAATTTTTGGCCTAAGCGTAGAGAATCACCAGCTTCTTAAAGATGCTTATCTTGCCCACCTTGCAAATGGCAGAGACAATCTTGCTAAGACCCTAAAAAGAGGTCAAGTTAGCGGTGGCGGTAAAAAACCTTGGCGCCAAAAAGGCACCGGTAACGCTCGAACTGGATCCATACGAAACCCAATTTGGCGTGGTGGTGGTATAGTTTTTGGTCCAAGCGGAGAAGAAAACTATTCTAAAAAGGTAAATAGTAAAGCTAAGAAACTTGCCCTAAAACAGGCTCTATCTTTGGCTGCTGCAGATAAAAGAGTTGTTGCTACAGATGATTTTGTAGTTAAAGACGGAAAGACAAAGTCCGCTCTAAAAGAACTCGCTAAACTTAATCTAAGCTCAAGAGTAACTCTTGTAGTCGATAGTATTAGCGACCAAACTCAGAGGTCTATAGCTAATCTTCCTGAGGTAAATATGGTATTAGTTGCATTTTTATCAGTTAATGATTGTCTGAACGCAAACACCTTGGTATTTACTGAATCATCATTAAAGTCGTTAGAAGAACGCCTAGGAGGTAAAAAATAATGAATATGCTGATATCTCCAAGAGTAAGCGAAAAAGCTTATGAACTTAGCAGTGAAAAGAACACATTTGTATTTATTGTTCCTTTAACTGCAAATAAAATCGAAGTAAAGAAAGCGGTAGAGTCAGAATATTCCGTTGAGGTCGTTTCCGTTAATATCTTAAAGCAAGACGGAAAAAAGAAAGCTGCCATAAAGGGCAAGCGACAACGACCCGGTGTCGGTAAAAGATCAGATTTTAAAAAGGCATTTGTCACATTAAAAGAAGGTCAAACTATTCCTGTATTTGCTGCACAAGAAGGAGAGGATAAATAATGGCTATTAAATCTTTAAAACCCACCACTCCTGGCACTAGGGGAATGACAACTCAGGATTTTTCTTCAGTAACCACTAAAAAACCAGTTAAAAGTTTAACTGTCATTAAAAAAGGTTCTGTTGGTAGAAACAACCAGGGAAGAATTACAACCAGACATCGTGGCGGCGGAGTAAGACGCTACTATCGTATTATTAATTTCAAACTTGAAAAAGGCACCGAAACTACTGTTGAAGCAATTGAGTACGATCCAAATAGATCTGCTAGAATCGCAAGACTAAAAGACCAGAACAATAAGTATCACTACATTATTGCACCTGAAGGACTTAAGGTTGGTGATAAAGTTGTTTCTAATGAAGAAGCAAACCTAGAAACTGGTAACAGACTGCCACTAAAAAATATTGCTGTCGGTACCAGTATTTATGCAGTAGAGCTTCAGCCTGGAAAAGGTGCTCAGCTTGCAAGGTCCGCTGGCAATGGCGCACAGTTAATTGCAAAAGATGAAAACTGGGCTCAGGTTAAGTTACCTAGTGGCGAGGTCCGCCAGGTCTCACTAGAGTGTATGGCGCATATTGGCGTTGTTGGAAATTCACAGCATCAGAATGTGAAAATCGGTAAAGCCGGTAGAAACCGTAAGTTAGGTAAAAGACCATCTGTTCGTGGTGTTGTAATGAACGCTGTTGATCACCCTCATGGTGGTGGTGACGGCGGTAGACACCGAATGGCCAAAGCTCCAAGAACTCCTTGGGGACAAAAAACACTTGGCTTTAAGACCAGAAGGCGCAAAGATACAAGCAAGTTCATTATTAAGAGCCGTCATCAGGCTAAGAGGAGAGGTTAATTATGAGTCGATCATTAAAGAAAGGCCCATTTGTAGACCCAAAGCTTGCCAAGAAAGTGGCGGCTGTAGGGAACGAAGACCGTACCATCATAAAGACATGGGCAAGGGCTTCAACTATTTCACCAGATTTTGTCGGAAAAACTATTGCAGTGCATAACGGTCGAGTGCATGTTCCAGTTTTTATTACAGAAAATATGGTAGGTCATAAACTTGGTGAGTTTGCTCCTACTCGTAAGTTCCGTAGTCATGGCGGAAAGTTAGCAAAGAAGTAAGGTAAAAATATGCCAGTAAAAGCAATCTCAAAAGGTGTTCGAATGAGTCCGCGCAAAGTAGCGGTTGTTGCCTCGCTAGTAAGAGGTAGGACTGTTGCTGACGCTTTAGTGATTTTGGATCATACTCCAAGAAGAAGTGCTGATCCAGTCAGGAAAACTATCGCTAGCGCAAAGGCAAATGCCGAACATAATCATAATTTAAAACCAGATACTCTAAAAATTGTCGAAATTAGTGTTACTCCAGGTCCTCGATTAAAGAGATTTCGTCCTGCAGCTCGTGGCCGAGCTCTTCCATTCCAAAGAAGAACAAGCCACATTCGAGTTGTAGTCGACGGAGACCAAAGAGTCGTTAAGAAAGCCAGTGATAAAAAAGCAGAAAAACCTGCCAAGAAGGAGACTAAGTAATGGGTCAAAAAGTAAATCCAATCAGTATGCGTCTCCAGGTGAATAAAGATTGGCGAAGTAAGTGGTTCGCAAGTAAAAAAGACTATGCAGCTGCCCTAACCCAAGATTTAGCAGTCAGACGCTTAATAGATAAAAAAATTGGCTCTAGGGGAGCAATTAATAGAGTCGACATAGAACGATCACCAAACATTGTGACTGTTACTATTTACACAGCAAAAGCTGGTGTTGTTATAGGTCGCGGTGGCTCTGGCGCTCAAGAGCTAAAAGCTGCCATAGAAAAAATTTATGGCTCTCAGGTAAGAGTTAATATCGAAGAAATTAAGAAACCTGAATTATATGCAAAATTAGTTGCCGAAAATATTGCCAACCAAATTGAAAGAAGAATTGCCTTTAGGCGTGCTATAAAAAGTGCCGCAGCTGCTACTATGCGAGCTGGAGCAAAAGGTGTTCGTATCGAAATAGCTGGCCGTTTAAATGGCGCAGAAATGTCAAGGCGAGAAAAAGAAATCCAAGGTAGCGTTCCGCTACATACTCTAAGAGCAGATATTGACTACGGGTATGTCAGAGCTAAGCAACCAAGTGCCGGTATTATTGGCATAAAAGTATGGATCTATAAAGGGGAGGTAAATTAGTATGTTACTACCCAATAAAATGAAGCACCGCAAGGTGTTTAAAGGCAAAATCCGAGGCAAAGCAACCAGAGGTAACAATATTGCTTTTGGAGAGTATGCTATTCAAGCCTTGGGTCATGAAAGAATTACCAGCCGACAAATAGAATCGGCTCGTCAAGCAATGACAAGGTATATAAAAAGAGGTGGAAAAATCTGGATTAGAATTTTCCCTCATACTCCCGTTACTAAAAAACCACAAGATGTAAAAATGGGTAGCGGTAAAGGAAATCCTGAGTATTTTGTAGCCAAAGTAAAGCCAGGTACTGTTTTGTTCGAAATGGAAGGTGTAGCTGAAGAAGTTGCCCGAGAAGCAATGCGCTTAGCTGCTCACAAACTACCTGTCAAGACAAAGTTTATAACAAGAGAAGGAGACAAGTAATATGGCGACCAAGAAAAAGTCAGCTAAAAATGCTGTTGAAATCTCAAAGAGTACTTCTTTTAAAGACCTAAGTGCAATGTCTGTAGCAGATTTAAACAAGAAATCAGTTGAACTTCGCAAGGAATTAGTAATGTTAAAGAAAAGTACCATTGATGGAGTAGTCCAGAACTACAAAATTAGTGGGCAAAAGCGTAAAGAGCTTGCTCGAACGCTAACAGCTCTTAATCAGAAGAGCAAGGAGGAGAAATAGTTATGGCTCGTACTATTACTGGCCGTGTTTCTTCTGACAAGGGCGATAAAACCATAGTTGTGGCCGTTCAGTCCAGGAAAACACACCCAGTTTATAAAAAACAGTACTCTGTCACCAAGAATATTATGGCTCACGATGAGAAAAATGAAGCCAAAATTGGAGACAAAGTTCAGCTAGAAGAATCCAGACCAATATCAGCTAGAAAGAAATTCAAGTTGGTAAAGGTTCTAGAAACCGCTCATATTAAGCATGTTGAGCCAGCAGAAGTTAGCCCAGAGGAGGATGCATAATGATCCAACAAGAATCTAGGCTTGTAGTATGTGATAACAGTGGAGCAAAAGAAATCCTTTGTATTAGAGTTCTTGGCGGAACCAGAAGAAGATATGCTCGCGTTGGTGATATTATTGTCGCTTCTGTTAAACAAGCTAACCCAAGCGGCAACGTTAAGAAAAAGCAAGTAGTTAAAGCAGTAGTTGTTAGAACTAACAATATTATCAAAAGAAAAGATGGTTCAACCATCCGATTCGATGATAATGCCGCTGTAATCATTGGTGAAGATAAAATGCCTAAAGCTACTCGTATTTTTGGTCCAGTCCCCAGAGAACTTCGTGACATGGGATATTCAAAAATCATAAGTCTTGCACCGGAGGTTCTATAATGTCTGAAAGTAAGAAAGTATTCAAAATCAGATTAAAAAAAGGCGATACAGTCGCAGTTTTATCTGGTAAAGAAAAAGGTAAAACTGGTGTCATTACTGCAGTCCATCCCACAGAAAATAAGGTTACAGTAGAAGGCGTCAACATAGTCAAGAAACATGTTAAGCCCTCATCTAAATACCCTCAGGGCGGGATAATTGAAATTACAAAGCCTATTTTTGTTTCTAAGGTTGGCATTGTAGACCCATCGACCAAAAAACCAGCAAGAATTGCTTATCAGTTCAATAAAGAAGGTAATAAAGTAAGAGTTTACTCAGGTTCAAAAAAGGAGATTAAATAATGGCTACTACATATACAGCTCGTCTCCTTGATGAATATAACAATACATTTAGGAAACAGCTTCAAGAAGAACTGAATATATCGAATATTAACGATGTGCCTAAGCTTGAAAAGATTGTAATTAACGTTGGTCTTGGTAAAGCAAAAGATGACAAGAAGTTAATGGAAGTTGCTACTAATACACTTAAAAAGATAACTGGTCAGCAACCTATTGAGACTACAGCCCGCTTAAGCATTGCTTCATTTAAGTTAAGAGAAGGCAATAAAATTGGTCTAAAGGTAACACTTAGAGGTGAACGAGCCTACGAGTTTATGGATAGACTAATAAATATAGTAATGCCAAGACTCCGAGATTTTCGTGGAGTATCTGCAAAAGCTTTTGATAAGCAAGGTAATTACAGTCTTGGACTTAAAGACCAAAGTGTTTTTCCAGAATTATCTTTCGAGGAAACAACAACACTTCATGGATTACAGGTTAATTTTGTAATTGCTAATTCAGGTTCTGCAGATGCAAGTAAGGCACTTCTAACTAAGTTTGGAATGCCATTTGAAAAAGAAAGGAAGGCGTAAGTACTGTGGCAAAGAAATCAATAATTGCTCGCGACAAAAAGCGACGAGAAATGCACGACAAATACGCTGCAAAACGAGCCGAACTTAAAAAGCTCGGTGACAGCGAAGGTTTAGCAAAACTGCCTCGTAACTCAAGCCCGACTCGTTTGAAAAATCGATGTTCAGAAACGGGAAGACCAAGAGGCTACATGAGACAGTTTGGACTAAGTAGAATATCATTCCGCGAAAGAGCCTCTAAGGGCGAAGTTCCCGGCGTAACTAAGGCCAGTTGGTAAGGAAAGGAGTAAGAAATATGGGAAACATGGTATCAACAGATCCAATTGCAGATATGCTTACTCGTATCCGTAATGCGATCGCAGTCAACAAAAGGCAAATAGTACTACCTCACAGCAATATTAAAGAAAAAGTTGCTGAAGTATTGGTAAAAGACGGCTTTTTAAGTAAGGTCGAGTCAAATGGAGAGGGCGGCTTTAAATCTTTAGTAGTTACAATTAACGAAGAAGGATCAAACCCAAGCATTACAGAGATTAAAAGATTAAGTAAGCCAGGCAGAAGGCAGTATGCTGCAGCTAAAGAAATACCAACAGTTAAATATGGCCGTGGAGTGGTAGTTATATCAACCTCTAAAGGCATAATGACTGGTTCAGAAGCTAAGCAAGCTGGCCTTGGTGGCGAATTAATTTGTCAGGTATATTAATATGGAAAATTTATCAACAACTTGGAGGCCTGACTTTACTACAACCGAAGCTAGCTTTAGGGGTTTGGGTGGATCTAATACTGAAGAGTTACTGGCCCAGGAATTTATTCATAATCTTAAGATGGCAAGAGGAAAACTATCTTTAAATAGAATTTTAGAGATTGTTAGAATGGAATATGATGAAATTGAGAGCAGTAAAACAGAAGAACAGTTATAACTAAGAAAGGAAATTAAAGTGAGTCGAATAGGAAAACTACCTATACAAATCCCAAGCGGTGTGACAATCACTGTCGACGATACTTTGATTACCGTTGCTGGCCCCAAGGGGACTCTTACTCAGGCAATGCAGCCAGGAGTAGTTGTAAAGCAGGCAGGTAATGAAATTGTCGTAACCCGCGAGAGCGATGCTCGTGAGCATCGTGCCAAGCATGGTCTTGTAAGAGCCCTAATTAATAACATGGTAATTGGAGTAACCAAAGGTTTCGAAAAGAAACTAGAGGTAAATGGAGTCGGATTTAAGCTAGCCATGGAAGGCACTAAGCTAAAAATGGCACTTGGTTTTAGCCATGATGTTTACTATCAGCCACCACAAGGTGTTCAGGTTTCTGTAGAAGCCAACAACATTATTGTTAGCGGTATTAGCAAGCAGCAGGTTGGGCAGGTAGCAGCAGAAATTAGATCGCTCAAAAAGCCAGAACCTTACAAGGGCAAAGGCATTAAATATGTTGATGAACGAATTATTCGCAAGAGCGGTAAGTCAGGTAAGGATTAATAGGTAATAATTATGAATAGATTAGTAAAGAAAACTCAGAACCTAGCACTCCGCAAAAATCGTGTTCGTTCAAAAGTTCATGGAACAGCTGAACGGCCAAGATTAACCGTTAGCATAACTAACTTGCATGTAAGTGCTCAAATAATCAACGACGATAAGTCAATTACACTAGCATCAGCGACAACAGTTGGCAAAAAAGTTACTGGAACATTGACCGACAAAGCCAAAGTTATTGGCGCAGAAATCGCTAAGAGTGCAAAGAAGGCTAAAATATCCAAAGTAGTACTAGATCGCAATGGCCGACTATATCATGGTCGCATAAAGGCACTAGCCGATGCCGCCCGCGCAGAAGGACTGGAGTTCTAAAATGGAAAGAAGAAGAGATAACCGAGAAAAAGAAGAAAAACTATTCGACGAAAGAGTATTAAATGTCGATAGAGTGGCCAGAGTCGTAAAGGGCGGTCGTAGATTCCGATTCCGTGCATTAGTTATTGTTGGCGACAAAAAAGGTAAAATTGGTATTGGTATTTCTAAAGGTGCCGATGTTACCAGTGCTGTCTCAAAAGCCGTTGATGGCGCCAAGAAGAGTATGATCGAAATCGTATCCGAAAACGGAACAATTCCTCATGAGGTACAGGCCAAAGTGGGTGGTGCAAATGTTTTAATTAAGCCAGCTTCAGCCGGTACCGGACTTATTGCTGGTGGCGTAGTGCGAACGATACTTGAAGTTGCGGGAATTAATAATGCGCTTTCTAAGAATTTAGGATCTAGCAATAAGCTAAACACATCTTATGCTACATTGCAGGCGTTAGCTCAGCTTAAGCCAAAATCTGAATGGATTGTTAAGCCAAAAAAGGTAAACAAGCCAACAGCCGCTAAAAAAACTGCTGAAACAACTAAAAAAGCAGCCGTTGCAAAAAAGCCAACCACAAAGGCAAAAACCTCTAAAAAGGAGGCTAAGTAATGAAGTATCACGAATTAAACGCACCTAAGAAAAAAGCCGCCAAAAGAGTTGGCCGCGGAATTAGTGCTGGGCAAGGTAAAACTGCCGGTAGAGGTACTAAAGGCCAAAGCGCCAGAAGTGGCGGAAAAAGGCGTCCAGGATTCGAGGGTGGTCAGACTCCGTTAATGATGCGCACACCAAAACTTAGAGGTTTTCGTAGCATTAGAACAAAGGCAGAAACAGTTTATACTGGTCAAATCAATAACCTTAAAGGCGCAGTAGATAACTTTACCGTTTTTGACGCAGGTCTAACAACCAGCCCATATGTTAAGGTTAAGCTTGTTGTTAAAGGCGATCTAACTTCAAAGGTTGATATTGCACTCCAGGGTGCAAGCAAGCCAGCTCTTGAAATGATAAAAAAAGCTGGCGGAACCTTCAAGGAAGTTCCCACAGTAGCAAGACTCGCAAAGAGCGAATCCAAATAGTTCGAACGCAATATGAAAAACCCACTCATTAATTTGAGTGGGTTTTTCGTTGTCTTACTAAAAAATAATTAGTAACGGTTGTTGGTTCTAAAAGAACCACTTCCTCGGCTTTTTTCTTCTTTAGGCTTTGCTTCAGAAACTGCAATTGAGCGGCCTTGCATGTCGCTACCATCAAGTTGCTTGATAGCTTCTTTAGCTTCTTCGTCGCTGTCCATCTCTACGAAACCAAATCCTCTAGACTTGCCTGTTTCGCGATCAGTAATAATTTTTACTGATGCCACAGTTCCGACAGCTGCAAATGCTGCTTCTAGATCTGATTCTTTTAATGCGTAGGGTAGACCCGCTACAAATAATTTTGTTGCCATATAGCTCCTTATTCACTAGAGGTATATGGCCGAACCAGATAGCTGCTCCTCTTATAGAACTTGATTAGTAATTTTGTTAGCACAGCAGCTTGTAACACTATTACTATATACTAAGTACTAGCATTTAACAAATACCTTTTTTATCAAAATATATGCAATAATTTATTCTATGAAGGCAATTTTTAATAATCAAGTTATAGCAGAAGCAGATAAAGAAGATCTCATTTATATAGAGGGTAATTGGTATTTTCCCCCTACAAGTATAACCAGGCAGTATTTCGTACCTAATAATGAACACACAACTTGTTTTTGGAAAGGACAGGCCAGTTATTATGACCTGTTGGTAGATGGCGAAAAAAATAAAAGTGCAGCTTGGTACTATCCTAATCCTTTGCCCGGTTCAATAGAACGAGTAAAAAAAGATTTCTCTAATTACGTAGCTTTTTGGCGAGGCGTCCAGGTCATTGAATGAAAAAACCCGCCGCAAGAACTTTAAGTACTAAATCTAAAAACTTTGTAATTCAATACTTTGATAAATTTTCATTTCTTGGATTAGTTTTCGCTGTATTATTTTTTCTAATTTCTATGCTTCCTTCGCTCTTGCCAAGGCCTTGGCTTTATCAAGGTTTAATTAGTGGTTTAAGCATGGCCGTTGGGTATGGCTTAGGCATTTTACTAAGCAAGTTTGTTAGATGGCTCATAGAAAAGGAAGTATCCAAAAAGATTAAATCGACGCTTTGGAAAATATTAATTGTTGCTGGACCGATTTCAATGTTGATATTTTTGTATTTTGGCGCCAATTGGCAAAATCAGGTAAGGCAGTTGGTTGGCGAGCAGCCGCTAGATGCAAGGCATACTTTTAGGATTTTATTCTTAACTATAATCATTTTTGTTATTTTGATATCACTAGCGAGATTAATTAGAAAATTTAATAGTTTCCTAAATTCATATTTATCGAAATTTTTACCTAAAAAACTCGGTATATTATTGGGAGTAGGTTTGGTAGTTTTTCTTTCTGTACTTCTTGTGAAGGGTGTCCTAGTTGATACTTTTGTAAGCCAATCAAACAAAATATATAGTGCAAAAAATGACACCACCCCAGTAGGTGTTAATCAGCCGACCAGCTTTTATAGATCGGGCAGTCCCGAATCTTATGCAAAATGGGAAACCTTGGGCTATCAAGGTAAAAACTTTGTTGCCCGTGGTCCAAGCCAGCAGCAACTCCGAGACTTCACAAAAACAAATACTAAAGAACAAATTAGAATATATTCCGGAGTAAACAGCGCTCCTACTCCAAAAGAAAGAGCAAATTTAGCAGTAGCTGAATTAAAAAGAACAGATGCGTTTAGCAGGAAGGTTTTAGTTATTGCTACTGTAACCGGTACGGGCTGGCTTGAGCCACAGTCAACAGATAGTATTGAATATATGTACGGTGGAGACACAGCTATAGTCGGCCAGCAGTATTCTTATCTTCCAAGTTGGATTTCGTTTTTAGTAGATCAGCAAAATGCCACTGACGCTGGCCAAGAGCTTTTTAATGCAGTTTATAAAGAGTGGAGCCAGCTCCCGGTTGATAAACGGCCTAAGCTATTGGTTTATGGTCTGAGCTTAGGGTCTTTTGGAGGACAATCTGCATTTACAACAGCTGGAAATATTACAAGCCTGGTAGATGGTGCGTTATTTATGGGCACACCTAGCTCGACTGTTTTATGGCAAAATATTACCCAAAACAGAGATAAAGGCTCGCCTGAATGGCAACCAATATATGAACAGGGTAAATCTGTCAGATTTGCAGCAAGTACAAACGACATTCAAAAAGACCAAAATAAATGGCAATTCCCTAGAATTCTATATATGCAGCACGCTTCTGATCCGGTAGTTTGGTTTAATTTCAATTTGCTACTTAGCGAACCAGATTGGTTAAAAGAGCCCAGAGGCCCGGATGTTTCTAGTAAAATGCATTGGTATCCTTTTGTAACTTTCTTTCAGGTTACAGTTGACCAGTTTTTCGGAGTTACGGTTCCGAATGGACATGGCCATAACTACCCTAATACAATTGTTGATTCTTGGGCTGCAATTTCTCCACCAGACAACTGGAATGAACAGCAAGCGCTCCAGCTTCAGTCAATTATTGATACTTATTCGAACGAATAATTATTGTATAGCGCTATAAATTAAATATATTAGCACC
>JACCDN010760275.1_pt1 | contig 15979 bp, 18 predicted proteins | sample 7441691 | NCBI WGS metagenome assembly JACCDN01 (sample SAMN15323439, study PRJNA562643) | freshwater metagenome | isolation source: river surface water | place: USA:Blue River Watershed | collected 2017-08-16
GCACGAGCTCGACTGGCTCAGCAGCGCCGTGCACCTGTCGAAGGGCTGCTACCGCGGTCAAGAGGCGGTTGCCAAGGTGCACAATCTGGGCCACCCGCCTCGCCGTCTCACCATGCTGCACCTAGATGGTTCGGGGCACTCCCTTGCAGATGCCGGTGACAGAGTTTTTGCAAGCGGAACCGACACCGAGGTTGGGCGCATCACCTCAATCGGCCAGCACTTTGAGTTGGGCCCAATTGCCCTGGCGCTTATCGGCAGAAACGTCGACGAGAAGGCAGCTCTGTTCGTGAAAACCGAGGGCGGAGAGATCGCCGCTAGCCAAGAAACAATTGTTCCACCAACTGCTGGTGCCGCGGCGAACATGAAAGAAAAGCGCGCCAATCTGTTAGGCAAATAGTTGCGAAAACCAAAACTGCATTTCAATTTCAGAGAATCGATTCAAAGAGTTATCGAATCGATTGCGCCAATTCTGCAAATCACTTTGGCAGCAGTTATCGGTTACTCGATTTCTCACTACGGGCTTTCACATGCGACCCCATTGCTCGCCGTCACCGTGAGTATTACCTCGCTCGGATTCACTCGCGATGCAAGGCCTCGTCGCGTAGTTGAAACAGCAGCGGGAATGATTTTTGGAATAGCGCTTAGCGAAACCCTGCTCAACTTTTTTGGTCAGGGATTGTGGCAGATGGCGGCCGTGCTAGTAATTTGCTTTACGCTTGCCAGATTTGTGAACTCCAGCGCTGCTTTTGCACTAACCGTTGGCATTCAATCGATGTTGGTTTTTCTTTTGCCAGCTCCCCAGGGCGGCGTCTATATGCGAAGCGTTGACGGAATAATCGGAGGCCTGGTCGCGCTCGCGGTCACGGCTCTGATTCCGCGAAATCCCCGAGCGATGGCAATCAAAGATGGCGATCGACTCTTCGACATGTTCTTGGCTTCGCTCGCCTCACTTCGCACAGCACTGCTAACCGTTGACGTCAAGGTTGCCGACGAAGCGCTCAGTCGCGTTCGTCGCAGTCAGCCCCTAATTGACAACTGGCGTATGTCGCTTGACACCGCAATTTCAATCTCGCGAATTTCGCCCTTCCTTCGCAAGCACCGCGAAGACCTTTCTGATCAGGTTCGGGTTTTCAGGGGCATGGATTTAGCCATGCGCAACCTGCGAGTTGTGGTTCGAAGAGTTGACTTTTTGCTGCGTGACGGCAAGAGCCGCCCTTACCTAGCCGACCTGCTTGAGCAGATTGCCGCCAGCGTTGCCCTGCTTGCCGAGGGCCTCGAGCAGCCAGAGAAGCGGCAGCAGGCCCAGGAGGGCTTCACGGCAATCATTCGCCAGTTAGACCCGAAGAAGTTTGGAATTGCCGACCAGCTGGCCGAGGCCAGCGCACTTCTCTTGCTTCGCCCAATGCTGGTAGATCTGCTTTGCGCCAGCGGAATGAGTGAAGACGACGCTCGGGCAGAGTTGCCCAAGGTCTAACCTCGTGGGGCCACGGCTTTCCAGTCGACGCTAACTTCGCCGAGCCGCCAGCGTTTCGAATCTCCAACCAGTGGCCATCCGGCAGCGCGCAGGTCTTTGCAAACCGCAATCCAGCGCTGTGACGCACCGAATACCGCGAGCGGCGAGTGTTTCATCCATGCGTTGTCGAGTGCGGTCAAGAAGTCGTGAATCTTCTCGCCCTCGATGTTTCTGTGAATCAGAATCTTTGGCAAACGCTCAGCGACTTTGCTAGGCAAATCTAAACCGCGCAGTCGCAGCGAGATAGTGAGCGACAGCGATTGTTTGGCATCTAGCGTGACCCAGCTGCTTAGTCGACCAATCTCATCGCAGGTGCCTTCGATTAGCAGCCCATCTTCGGTTAGTCGACTCTGCATTGTCTGCCAGGCAGCAAGCACCTCTTTCTCGTCATACTGTCGCAAAACGTTGAATGCGCGAATCACGCTGGCGCGGGTCGCACCGGTTTCTGCGGGCAGTGGAGTTTCGAATCCGCCGTGCAGAAAATGCAGATGTTCAGAAGAAAAGGGCTGCGCATTTTCAACGCGCTCGCGATCAATCTCTACGCCAACAACTTGAATCTGCGAATTAACTTTGCTCAGTCGCTGAAGAAGTTCTATTGCAGTGATTGGGCTGGCGCCGAAGCCAAGGTCTACAACAACGGCATTTTTGTTTCGCACAACATCTAGTGCGGCGATGTAGCGATCAACGCGGCGAAGTCGATTGGGGTTTGTTGTGCCCCTAGTCACAACTCCGCTGGGTTTCTTGGCTGCCACCCGTCTAACCTAATGCCCAGTAAAATTTAGGCATGACAGCCAAATACACCCTGATTTTGCTTCGACACGGAAACAGCCTCTGGAACCAAGAGAATCTCTTTACCGGCTGGGTTGATGTCGACCTGAGCGACCAGGGGAGGGCCGAGGCCAAGCGGGCCGGCGAGCTCTTGGCCGGGTCTGGCCTGAAGCCAGATTTGCTTTACACCTCTCGCCTAAAGCGCGCGATCAACACGGCTCACATCGCGCTAAATGCCGCCGACCGCTCATGGATCGACGTCAAGCGCGACTGGCGCTTGAACGAGCGCCACTACGGGGCGCTGCAGGGTAAAGACAAGGCGCAAACCCTGGCCGAGTATGGCCCAGAGCAGTTTCAGATTTGGCGTCGCAGTTTTGACGTGCCACCACCGCCAATCGACGACAACGACAGATTCTCGCAGGCTCACGATGAGCGCTACGCAGATCTGAAAGAGATTCCCAAGACAGAATGCCTCAAGGATGTTCTCGAGCGCATGCTTCCGTTTTGGCTGAGCGATATTCAGCCAGACCTTCGGTCGGGCAAGACCGTGCTCGTCACCGCACACGGAAACTCTTTGCGAGCTCTCGTGAAGCACCTAGATGGCATTTCAGATGAAGACATCGCCGAGCTAAACATTCCGACCGGAATTCCGCTGGTCTATGAACTCGATGAAAACTTCAAGCCAATAGTTAAAGGTGGCCGCTATTTAGATCCAGAAGCGGCTGCTGCCGGAGCTGCCGCGGTAGCAGCTCAGGGCGCTAAGAAAAACTAGTCGGTCTCGTTCCACTCACCGGTGGTGAGGTATGAAACTTTGGCACTGATGTCGACAACGTGGTCGGCAAAACGCTCGTGGTATCTAGATGCGAGTGTTACGTCTACCGTGAACATCGCGTTTTCTTTCCAGTCGTCTGAAAGCACAACGTCGAAAACGTGGCGGTGCAATTCGTCGACGCGGGCGTCTTCTGCCTGAATCTCGCGAGCAAAATCTACGTCGGTGTTCTTGAGTAGCTCGACACACTTCTTTGCCAGCTTCACATCGAGCTCGCCCATCTCTTTGAAGGTAGACATCAGCGCCGCAGGCACAGCAGAACCCGGAAAACGGTAGCGAGCAATGGCCGCAATGTGGCCCGAAAGTGCACCCATGCGCTCGAGCGAAGCCGAGATGCGCAGTGCCGAAACCAAGATGCGCAGGTCACGGGCAACAGGCGACTGCTTGGCGAGAATTCGAATAACCAACTCATCGAGAGCTAATGCCTTATTGCCTGTTTGATCGGCGATTGCGATTGCCTCGTCGGCTAGCGTGACGCTCGATTCGGTGAAGGCCTTGGTGGCCTTTTCGATTATGTTCACGGTGTCTTCGGCCATTTCGACCAAGCGCAACTGAACCTCGTGCAATTGAGTCTGAAAAACTTCGCGCATTCTTTCGCCCTTCGCTTCTGAGCCAACCCTTACACCCCTAGGTGAACAGAGGTGAAACGACGTCAAAACTTTGCCCGAACTGCGGCATTTTGCTTGCTCGAGCAAGAGTTTACCGAGTTAATTCGCCCTAATCTAGAAGGGTGAACAACGGCGATGCGAAGCAAACCGCACAGGTTGCGGCAGAGGTGCTCGAAGCGCTCGGAACGCCGGCAGTTGTGGTTGACGAATCAAACGTGATGGTTCAGGCGACCACCGCTGCAGAAGAGTTTGGTCTGCAGCGAGACCGCACACTAATCGAACTCGAGTTGTTGTCTCTTGTTGACCTAGCTCGAACTACAAAATCTAGCCACAAGTTAGAGGCCGCAATCAATGTTGGCGGTCGCGCCTCGAAGGTTTGGGTTCTAGCCACAGCCGCACCAATTGGTTCTGGCTCTGTGATTGTCACCCTTGAAGATCGCACCGAAGCTCGTCGTCTCGAAGAGACCAGGCGAGACTTCGTGGCAAACATCTCTCACGAACTAAAGACCCCAATTGGTGCCATCGGTTTGCTTGCAGAAACTCTGCAGGGAGCAACCGATGACAAAGAGGCAATCACAAAGTTTGCCTCTAGTCTTCAGCGCGAAGCATCCAGGCTCGGTCACATTGTTCAAGAAATCATCGAGCTATCGAGGTTGCAAGCCGCAACCGAAATCAAGAACTCAGCAGATTGCCGACTAGCCGATTTGATTTCAGATTCGCTAGAGCGCGTTCGAATTCTTGCCGACTCGAAAAAGATGCGATTGGTTGCCGATCTAGACGACACAATCGAAATTCAGGTGAACTACGAGCAGGTCGCAACCGCAGTGACCAACCTCTTCGAGAACGCCATCAACTACAGCGACCCAGGTGGGCAAATTGGAATTTCACTGAAGCGCGTGGGTGAATTTGCCGAGATTGTGGTGACCGACAGCGGGGTTGGCATCGCACTCGAAGACCAGGCTCGAATCTTTGAGCGCTTCTATCGGGTTGACCCTTCTCGCTCACGCGAAACCGGCGGAACCGGCTTGGGGCTTTCAATCGTCAAGCACATTGCCCTGAACCACGGCGGCGACATCTCGGTGTTTTCGAAGCCGGGTCTTGGCAGCACCTTCACTCTCACCCTTCCGCTGAACGCACCGAATAAGGAAATCGAATGACAAAGATTCTGGTTGTTGAAGACGAAGCCGGATTTCGCGAGCCCCTGGTTTACCAGCTCAAGAAAGAGGGTTACGAGGTCTGCGAGGCGGTTGACGGCGAAGAAGCGTTGAGTCAATTCAAGTCTGAAAATCCAGACTTGATCTTGCTCGACCTAATGCTTCCGAAAATCAATGGCAACGATGTTTGCCAGATGATTCGCAAAACCTCAAACGTTCGCATCATCATGCACAGCGCAAAAGAGAGTCCGTTCGACAAGGTGCGCGGTCTAGAAATTGGGGCAGACGACTACGTAACCAAGGGCACCGAGACCGCTGAATTGTTTGCCCGCATCCGTGCGGTTCTGCGCAGAGGAGTTGACCCTCAGGTTGAGGTCGGCAACGTGCTCGAAGCCGGCGGAGTTCGCATGGATATTGAGCGCCACGAAGTTGAGGTAAACGGGCAGCGCGTTCAGATGCCTTTGAAAGAGTTTGAGTTGCTCGAGCTGCTGCTCGAAAACGTGAATCGCGTGCTAACCCGCGGCCAGATTATTGACCGGGTTTGGGGAACCGACTACTTCGGCGACACCAAGACCCTCGACGTGCATATCAAACGAATTAGATCAAAAATCGAAGAAGACCCATCACGCCCAAAGCACCTGGTCACAGTTCGAGGCCTCGGCTACAAATTCGAAGCCTAAGAGGTTTTACTTAGGAGCTTCTGTCGGCGCAATCACGCCGAGGCTGTTTACCAGCGGAGCGTATTGCGCGAAAGTTGCATCTAGAACCGGGATGGTGTCTTTGACGACAGCACCCTTGTGGGTAAAGGTAACGTCAACCAGAGATCCGGCGATCTGGTTGAAACCCGAGATTGGCAGTGCGTTGTTGCCGTCGAATCCGATGTCAAGTTTCTCGCTCGCCTGAAGGTTGTAACTGAACTTCTGCCCGGCAAGCTCAAATTCGAAGGTTGTGTCTTCGGTGCCGGTGTTGATGAACGAACCGAAGAGGCCATTCTGACCGGTTGGCGAAACCAAAATGAAAATGTGGCGAGCTGCGATGTCACCGAAGTCTGTGCTGGTTCCATCGCCGGGGGTGTAAACCTCCATGGTCGCAATCGGGCTCATGAAATTACACGCGCTGGTTCCGAACATGATGCCAGCTGCCATTGCGACAGCGGCGAACTTACGATTTAGCAATTTTTCTCTCCCGAGGTGACTCCAACCACCCCAGTTTACCCTTGGAATAAGGGCTAATCCGTGGTAAAATTGGGGTTTCGAAGGGAATTCCTCCACATGAACATTGAAGTAGGCGAAACTCTCGTTTACCCGCACCACGGTGCCGCAAAAATCGTAAAGATTGAGAACCGTGAGTTTGCCGGCGAGAAGCAGAAGCACCTACAGCTAAAGGTCTCTCAGGGAGACCTGCTCATCTGGGTGCCATTTTCGAAGATTGAGGCCGTGGGCATCCGTGCGGTTATCGACAACAAGGGTGTCAAGAAGGTTATTCAGATTCTTCAGGCAGAGTTTGTCGAGGAGCCAACCAACTGGTCTCGTCGTTACAAGGCAAACCTAGAGAAACTTCAGTCTGGCGATGTAAACAAAAACGCAGAGGTTGTGCGCGACCTGTGGCGCCGCGACCAAGACCGCGGGCTTTCAGCCGGTGAGAAGCGCATGTTGGCCAAGGCTCGCCAGATTCTCATCTCAGAGCTAGCCCTGGCTAAGAAGTTCGACGAAGAGAAGGCCAGCGCCTTTCTAGACGCTCAATTGGCGGGCAAGAAGTAGCCAAATGACCAGACGCGATCTAGCGGTGATCGTTGTCGCTGCTGGTCGCGGTGAGCGATTAAAAGCTTCAGCGCCCAAGGCCTTCGTTGAGCTCAACGGACGCACAATTCTTGAGCACTCGCTAGCTGCCCTCGCAAATCTCTCAGAGTTGGCACAGGTGGTTATTGCCGCGCCAGGTACCCACCTAGCAGAAGCCACCGAGATTGCAAGCGGCGTGCTCTCTGGCGACGCGACTCTCGATGTTGTTGTTGGCGGCGAAACGCGCCAGCAGTCGATTGCCAACGCGCTCGCGGTGGTTTCTGACGAAGCAGAAATTGTTTTGGTGCACGACGCCGCTCGAGCATTTGCTTCGAGCGAGTTATTCGAGCGGGTGGCCACCGCCGTGCGCACCACCGGAGCCTCGGTTATTCCCGCGCTCGAAATCGCAGACACCATCAAGCGAGTGGTCGCAGACCAGGTTCAAGAAACTGTTGACCGCAGTTCGCTGCGAAGTGCGCAAACTCCTCAGGGATTCATCACCGCCGATTTGAAGCGTGCATACGCGAACGCCAGCGACGACTTCACCGATGACGCTGCGCTGATGCAGTCGCAGGGCAAGCGAGTTTCGTTTGTCGCGGGTGAAGCCGAGGCGGCAAAAATCACCACGCCAGAAGATTTGCTTGGCGTGCTCTCGCGACTCAATGGCCCAGGCCGCACCGGCATTGGTGTAGACGTGCACCGATTCTCGAGCGACCCAAACAAAAAGCTCTACCTAGGCACAATCGAATGGCCGGGTGCGCCAGGGCTAGACGGCCACAGCGACGGCGACGCGGTATCGCACGCGATAGTCGACGCACTGCTCTCGGCAGCCGGCTTGGGCGACATCGGCAGCAACTTCGGGGTCGATCGCCCAGAGTTCTCTGGCGCAAACGGCAGCGTGTTTCTTACCGAAACTGTTCGCATGGTTCGAGCTGCGGGTTTCGAAGTGGTAAACGTTTCGGTTCAAGTAATTGCAAATCGACCAAAGATCTCAGCCAAGCGCAGCGAAGCCGAAGCGGCACTCACGGCCCTAGTGAAAGCCCCGGTAACTCTTGGCGCAACTACCACCGACGGTCTCGGCTTCTTGGGTAACGATGAAGGTCTCGCCGCGGTGGCATCCGTGTTGATTGTTGAAGCCGCAAGTAGGCTGGGCTCGTGAGCGCGCGGTCAGGCCTGAGTCTTTACGATTCGAAGCGCCAGCAGAAGTTACCGTTCGAACCACTGGTTGAAGGCAAAGTTAGTCTTTACGTTTGCGGCCCAACCGTGCAGAGTTCGCCGCACGCGGGCCACCTTCGCAGCGCTCTGGTTTACGACGTCATGTCGAGCTGGTTTAAGTTGCTCGGATACCAAGTTACGTTGGTTCGAAACGTTACCGACATCGACGACAAAATTCTCGAAAATGCCAAGGTGCAAAATATCGATTGGCAGCACCTAGCAAAATCGATGACGGTTGAATTCGAAAATGCCTATGCCCGCATCGCAATCTCGCCGGCAAATGTTGAGCCTCGTGCCACCGAACACATCGAAGGCATGCAGAAAATCATCACCCGCTTGATTGAACGAGGTCACGCCTACCAAGCAGCCGACGGTTCGGCGAATGTCTACTTTGCCACTCAGAGTTGGCCCGCCTACGGCGAGCTAACCAACCAGAAGCTTGATGACATGGAGAGCGGAGATGAGACAGCCGCTGGAAAGCGTGCGCCGCAAGACTTTGCTCTCTGGAAGGCCGCCAAGCCAGAAGAGCCACAGACAGCAGCGTGGCCGTCTCCCTGGGGATTCGGCCGCCCAGGCTGGCACATTGAGTGCAGCGCCATGTCTACTGAGGCGCTGGGTGAACACTTCGATATTCACGGCGGCGGGCTAGATCTGCGTTTTCCGCATCACGAGAATGAACTCGCTCAATCGCGCGCCGCTGGCTTCGAATATGCAAACTACTGGGTGCACAACGGCTTGGTGAACTCAAACGGAACCAAAATGTCGAAATCGTTGGGCAATTTTGTTTCGGCAGCCGATTTGCTTGCGCAGGATTCCCGCGGTCTCGCAACTCGTTACTATCTACTCACCGCGCACTATCGAGCTAACCTCGAGTATCACGAAGGCATCCTCGAAGAGGCAAAGGCCAACATTGAACGCATAGAGAACTTCTTGCGACGCGCTATCGATTCAGGTGTTGAACTTGAAAGCAAAACAGAATCGACGCCTGCTCTTCTGGGCGAAAAATTCTTTGACGTGATGAATGACGACTTCAACATTCCAGCCGCGCTTGCGATTTTGCACGAATCAATTCGCGAGGGTAACGCAGCAATTGATGCGGGTGACAATGTCACGATAGAAGATGCAGTAAATCGAGTTGTGGCGATAATTAACGTTTTCAATATCAACCCGCTCGCCCCACACTGGGCTCGCACATCGAACATTGATGAAGAGCTAGTGCAAAAACTAATCGACGACCGAAACGCGGCACGAGCCCGCAAAGACTTCGCGGCGGCAGACGCCATCCGTGATGAATTGACCAGCATGGGCGTAACCATCGAAGACGCCGCAGGAAAAACCAATTGGAGCGTTAACTAATGGCAAAACCATCACGTCCGGGAGCCGCAAAGGGCAAAAAGTCTGCAACCGTAGGCAGCGGCGGCTACGGCAAGAAGAAGTTGGCCGGCAAGGGGCCGACCCCGAAGGCCGAAGATCGCAAGAACCACAAAGCCTTCAAGATGAAGCAGGCTGCTGAGCGCAAGGCCAAGGCCCTGGGCATCAAGACTGTCGGCAAGGGCGCGGGAAACTCGAAAACCGCCCGCGAGTTTGCCGATTCGATCAAATCGCCGGGGGCAAAGGCCGCAGCTGGCGGCAAAGCAACCGCACGCACCAGCGGCCGGGGAGCTGCGCGCCCAGCCGCTGGCAAGTCTGTTCGCGATGGCAGTCGTCGCGGCGAGTTTTTGGCACCGAGCGCTCGCACCGCAGGTTCTGCTGGAGCAGCCCGTCGCTCTGGCGACCGTGTGGCGAAGGCGGCAGATGCCGCGGAAGTTTTGTCGGGTCGCAACTCGGTGCTCGAAGCGCTGCGCGCAAAGGTTCCGGCAACCGCCCTGTTTATTGCAACGCGCATCGAAATGGATGATCGCGTGAAAGAGGCGTTGAAGATTGCCGCTGCTCGCGGTGTTGCAATCAACGAGGTGACTCGCCCCGAGATTGATCGCATGACCGGATATGATTCGGTTCACCAGGGCATCGCTCTTCAGGTTCCGCCTTACAAATATCAGCACCCGATGGAGATGCTCGACACCATTTTGTCGCGCGGGCAAAACCCGCTAATAGTTGCACTCGACGGAATCACAGACCCACGCAACCTCGGTGCGATTATTCGATCGGTTGCAGCTTTCGGCGGCCAAGGTGTGATTGTTCCGCAGCGTCGTTCAACCGGTGTAACCGCGTCGGCCTGGAAGACATCTGCCGGCGCAGCGGCAAGGGTTCCGGTTGCTCTCGCGGCAAACCTGAACGCGACCCTAAAAGACCTAAAGAAGCGCGGCTGCTTCATCGTTGGTCTCGACGGCGACGGCGACATGCAAATGCACGACTTCAAACTCGGCACCGAACCTTTGGTTTTGGTTATCGGTAGTGAAGGCAAAGGTCTTTCGCGACTGGTTCAAGAGAACTGCGATGCCATAGTTTCGATTGCCATTCATGGCAACACCGAGTCGCTCAACGCCGGCATTGCGGCATCGGTTGCGCTCTACGAAGTCAGCAAGCGACGACTCTGAACCGCGGTCTAGACCAGGTCTCGCCAGTCGGTGTCTTCGTCGTCTACCGCCACGATTAGCCCGGTGGGCACTGCGTCTGGCAGGGTTATGCTTCCGGATGTCGGCGCCAGGTAGGCCTCTTCGTCTCGCCTGAACGCCAGCACGGTCGTGACGTAGCTCTGCACCGCTTCAAGCAGCGGGATGCCGCGCTGCTCGTTCTCAGCCTTATACCAGCGGTGCTCTAGCACCTGGTGAAAAATCTCGGCCGGCTCGAGTTTGCCGCGAAGCTCAACCGGAATTGCGTTGACCACGGGCTCGTACACCTTGCTGGTCCACTCGTGTGCCAGAACTTCTTCGTCAGCGCCTGGTCGCTGGTGTTTCAGTTTGTACTCATCAATGGAGTTCAGCAGTCTTCGGGCCTGATTCTCTTCAACGTCTAAACCGGTCAACTGCAAAAGCCTGCGTGCATGGTGGCCGGCGTCAACAACCTTTGGCTGAATGCGCACCTTGTTGCCACCCTGCTCGCTAACGATGGTGAGTTCACCGATGTCGAAGCCGAGATCGTTTAGTTGCTGAACCCTTCGCGAAATCTTCCAGCGCTCATTCGATTCAAAAATCTCAGCTCCGGTCAGTGACTTCCAAAGCTCGTGATACTGGCTAACGATTCTGTTTGAAATTTCAACCGGATCGATTCCGGCGTGGGCGTTACCGCTTGCGATTAGATCCATGAGTTCGCCTGCAATGTTGATGCGGGCGATTTCTAGATCGTTTTCGCGCTGACCGGTTGACAGACCCTGCTCGTAGAGCTGCCCGGTTTCTGCGTCAACCAGATATGCGGCGAAGGCTCCGGCGTCGCGACGAAACAGCGTATTTGAAAGTGAAACGTCTCCCCAAAAGAAGCCGGTGATGTGCAAGCGCACCAAGAGCAGAGCCAGCGCATCGACCAAGCGCTTGGCGGTTTCGAGGCGCAAACCCTGTGACCACATCGCACGGTAGGGAAGTGAAAACTTTAGGTGTCTGGTAATCAGTGCTGCCATAAGTGGCTCACCGTTTGCGTCGGTGCGGTTGCTAACCACGGCAAAAGGTTCGACGCTCGGAACCGAAAGGCGGTTGAGGTTCTTGAGCATGTCGTATTCACGTCGAGCAAGCTCAGGCAGGGTCTCTTTGATCGCAATTACATAGTTGCCCAGGTGAGCGAAGCGCACGATGTGGCGGCTAAGCCCCTTTGGCAGCGCGGCTATGGTCTCTGCCGGCCAGTCTTCCAATGGCAAATGCCACGGTAGGTCCAGCAGTGCTGGCTCTACCGTGGCAGCCGTTATGTCTAGGGATGAACTCAATTAGTTGAGGCGGTCGCCTGAAACTGCATCGAATAGGTGAACGATAGCGTCACCGGCAGCCTTCAAGAACACGGTCTCGCCAGCCATTGGGTGGGTGCGACCATCGACGCGTGAAACAACGTCAATTGACTTGCCGTTGATTTGCGCGGTTCCGTATAGGTAACCGTCGGCACCGAGCTCTTCGATGACATCAATGTTGACTTCGATGCCTTCCTTCTTGGTGACGTCTAGGTTCTCTGGGCGAAGACCAACGAAAATTGTGTCGCCGGCAGCCTTCGAAAGAATTGCCGAAGAAACGGGAAGCACGGTGTTACCGAACTGCACGCCACCTGCAACCTTGGTTAGCTCGAGAAGGTTCATTGAAGGCGAACCAATAAAGCCGGCAACAAACAAGTTGTTTGGCTTCTCGTAGAGGTTACGTGGAGTGTCAACCTGCTGTAGAACTCCGTCTTTCATCACGGCAACGCGATCACCCATTGTCATGGCTTCAACCTGGTCGTGAGTTACATAAACGGTGGTTACACCTAGTCGGCGCTGTAGCGACGCAATCTGGGTGCGGGTCTGAACACGAAGCTTCGCATCCAAGTTTGAAAGTGGCTCATCCATGAGAAAGACCTGAGGCTTGCGCACGATCGCACGGCCCATGGCCACACGCTGACGCTGACCACCCGAAAGTGCCTTTGGCTTGCGCGAAAGGTAAGGCTCGAGGTCGAGAAGCTTGGCGGCTTCGAGAACGCGCTCTGCACGCTCTTCTTTGCTAACGCCAGCAATCTTCAGAGCGAAGCCCATGTTCTCGGCCACGGTCATGTGTGGGTAGAGAGCATAATTCTGAAAGACCATCGCGATGTCGCGGTCTTTTGGTGGTACGTCGGTGACGTCGCGGTCACCGATACGAATTTGGCCTTCGTTTACTTCTTCTAGGCCTGCGAGCATGCGCAGCGATGTTGATTTTCCGCAACCAGAAGGGCCAACCAAAACCAAGAATTCGCCGTCTGCGACGGTCAGGTTTAGCTTGTCAACTGCTGCTCTGGTGCCACCCGGGTAAATGCGTGTGGCGTTGTCAAATGTTACTGATGCCATGATGTTTCTCCTCACCGGCAGGAACGAGCCGGACGATCCGTTGTGAAAGAGCCAGCAGGAGGTTTCCTGCTGCTATCTCCAATTATGCCAAGGCTTTTGACCCCTTTGGCCCTCGTTTAGACTTGAAGTCTGTCTGAAACCTAATCGTGACGAAAGGTTCTTCATGAGTTCAAACAACCGACCGACCCGCTCTCAGCAACGCGAAGAGGCCAGGGCCAAAGCCAAGGCCTTGCGCGAGCAACACAAAAAGTCTGAGCGACGCAAAGGGTTGCTCATCAAGGCGGCGGCCGGTCTAGCTGTTGTTGGTGCGGCGGCGATCATCGCCTCGGTGGTTATCGGCGGAATGGCCGGAAACGTTAACTCGAACCAGAGCGGCACCCCTCTAAACCTCACTTCAAACAATGGTTTCTTGGTTGGGGCAAACGGCGAGCTCTTCACCTCTACCGCAACTCCAACGCCGACGCCTTCGCCTGGCGCAACAGCACTGCCGAAGAGCCCGGTGAAAATCATCACCTACGTTGACTACCAGTGCCCTTACTGCGCGTACTTTGAGAATGCCAACATCGACCAAATTAAGGGCTGGCTAGACACCGGCTTGGCAACTCTCGAGGTTCGACCGCTTTCATTCTTGGATGGCCGTGGCTCACCAAACGAGTACTCGAGTCGAGCCGCAAACGCCACAGCTTGCGTTGCCTCATACTCGCCAAACAGTTACTTTGCCTACAGCAAGTCTTTGTTTATGAACCAGCCGCAGGAGGGAAGCCGAGGCCCTAGCAACGCGCAGTTGTTCAACGCGGCCAAGCAGGTTGGAATCACGAACGAGTCAAAGGTTGAGTCTTGCATCAAAGAGAAATCTTTCGGCAAGTGGATTCTCAAGACCACCGATGCAACCTTCGAAGCCGGGGTTCCTGAGTTCAGCCCGACTTTCTGGGCCGAGCGAAACGGCACGCCCGCGGTGTTTGTAAATGGTCAGCACTACAAGGGTGCCATCGACAACCCAGCTCAGTTCGCACAGTTCGTGACGGGCATTGCCTCGGGCAACTAGAATTACAAAGTTCACCTTTGGTGATCGATAGACACAGATTGCGGCAACCCGTAAGAAGAGTGGTCAAATCTCTTCTGCAAATCAGGTGTCTAGGCCGACCTGGCGCAATTGGTAGCGCATCGCACTTGTAATGCGAGGGTTAGGGGTTCGAGTCCCCTGGTCGGCTCTGGTCCGAATGAGCGAGGAAATCTATTGGAAATTAACTGGCTTGCTATTTTTCTTGCAGCTGTTGCGGGTGTCGTCATTGGAGCCGTTTGGTTCGGTCCGAAAACTTTCTTTCCGGTCTGGTGGAAGTTGCTCGGAAAGAATCCGACAGAGAATCCAGGTAACGAATCGATGGGTCTCGTCTTTGGGCTAACCTTCGTCGGCGCATTTGTTCAGGCAATAGTTATGGCGGTTGCTGTTTCTCTCGCCGAGGCCGCAACCGGTGATTTGCAGTGGTACCAAGGTCTCGCGTTCGGTGCGCTTTTGGGCGTTGGGTTTTCAGCGGCGACTTCGATTGGCCACAAACTCTTCGGCGGATTCGGTCTGAAGGTCTGGATTCTCGAGGTCGGTCAAGACATTCTTTCGTTGGCCGCGATGGGCGCAGTTATCTCTGCGATGCTCTAGCACCGCCAAAATCAAATTTGAACTAAGCGCCTAGCGCGCTGAGGGCTTCAAAGATCAAGAACGCTGGCCAGACGAGTGACTTTAGAACGCCGAGAACGCCATCCCAGAAGCCATCAGCGGTCGAGATGAAGTAGATTGCAGAACCTACAGCCCCAAGAAAATAAAAAGCTGAGCCGCTCTTGCCGATCTCTACGTTCACTCGGTTCTTTGACTTCTTCAAGTTCTTCTTAACTTTCTTCTTTACGTTTTTCGCAATTTTGCTTGCGTCGAAATCACTCATGCCGAAATTCTAGCCCTCGGTGAACGTAATGCTCACTGAATTGATGCAGTAACGATCGCCGGTTGGGGTCTGCGGGGCATCCTCGAAGACGTGCCCAAGGTGGCAGCCGCAAGCCGCGCAACGCACCTCGGTGCGAATCATTCCGTGCGAACGGTCTTCAATTAGCTCCACCGCATCGCCAGCTTTCGGCTCGTAAAAACTTGGCCAACCGCAGTGCGAGTCAAATTTGGTCGAGCTCTTGAAAAGTTCGGCTCCACAGCCGCGGCACGAAAATGTGCCAACGCGCGACTCATCTAGCAACTCACCGGTGTAGGCGCGTTCTGTGCCGGCTTCGCGCAGAACATGATATTCAAACTCGGTTAGTTCGGCGCGCCACTCATCTTCGCTCTTGTTTACTGGGTAGTTCATGAAAACTCCGTTTCGAATTTGAATCGAGTCCTAATATTAGGTCGAGTGCGAAAGAGAAAACCAAGCCATGTCAGATAAATTCCCCACGGATGAGTTTGACGCCGCTCCCGCGCACGGTGGTCGTCATCGAGTGCGCCGCACCGCAAAAAATCGCGTGTTTGAGTTTTTCAAAATCGCCACACTCTCTGCTTTGGTTGCGCTCATCGGTTACGGCGGCCTCAAAGGCATCGACAGTTTGAACCTCTTCACAGAGAGCGACTCGGTTGTTGCTCAGCCGGCGACAGAGGTGCAGAAGCCAATCGTCGTGGTTCTCGATGCCACCGATCAAAATGGCTTCGCTGCCAAATGGGCTGTGACACTTTCGAACGCGGGCTTCAACGTTGCAACCGCGGCAAACTACTCACCTGTCGAGCGAGCCGAACGCGAGAAATCGGTGGTGCACATTAGATCAACCGCAAACCAGGCGACCGCCGAGGCAATTGTTAGCCGTTTGAAGGTTGGCTCGGTTTTAGTTTCAGACCAGTTTGTCGACCCAATCACGGTGGTTTTGGGCAAAGATTTGAAGCAAAACTAGCTCTTGGGCCAGTTCATTACACTTCGATAACAAGAAAGAAAAGTACCTTTTGCCCTGTTATTCGCTGTGGCGAAGGGCTAGTGTTGGGAATGGTCGTAACAGTACGCAGCATCCGCTTCATTTGCCGTTCGACTGAGGCCCGGTTATCGGGTCTGTCTAATAGCAACAGGAGTATGGAATGGCACAAGGAACCGTAAAGTGGTTCAACTCTGAAAAGGGTTTTGGCTTTATCACTGAAGATGGCGGAGCAGACGTTTTCGTCCAC
>JACCDN010517914.1_pt1 | contig 15978 bp, 14 predicted proteins | sample 7441691 | NCBI WGS metagenome assembly JACCDN01 (sample SAMN15323439, study PRJNA562643) | freshwater metagenome | isolation source: river surface water | place: USA:Blue River Watershed | collected 2017-08-16
AACATCCAGAGTTTGTTCAGAACATACATGATATGTTATTATTGAACGAAGACGAATATCTAGAGGACTTATGGATTCACTTGCAAATTAAGAATACTACACCAGAAACAAGAGATTTGGTGCTAACCATAAACAATTCTTTGATTAACTGGATTGAATATTATGAAGTTCAAGGGAATAGAGTTGTTACCCAAAATATTTTAGGGGATGCAATTGGTTTAGAGCATAGATTAATAAAAGACAAGAATCCTGTTTACCCAATTAAAATAAAGTCGAAGGGAATCACTGATATTTATTTCAAATTTAATTTAGGGGGAAGAAAAATACATGCACCTATAGAACTGCATAGTTATGAAGATTTCATAGAAAACAGTTTGAATAAAAACATCAATTTAGGATTTTTCTATGGAATACTAACTTGTTTAAGTTTTATATGTTTCATTATTTTTTATTTATTAAGGGAGCGAGTATATTTTTATTTAGCAAGTTATTTTACTTCACAAATATTTTTACAAGTAGCCATAAGTGGAATTGGGTTTGTGATGATATGGCCAAAATTCCCATTTTGGAATGATAGAAGTGTTCCCTTTTTAATGTCGTTTTCGATATTTCTAGCCATTGTATTTTTAATTGAGTTTTTGAAGAAAAACAAAATCAATAAATACATTTATTTTATAGCTATATTTTTTCAAATTCTTTCTGGAATACTAGTATTTACATCATTTACAAACGGTGCAGTATATAGTGCTTCTATATGGGTACTATACAAAATTATACCTGTATTTTATATAGGATTTTTTGTATTGTCATCATATTTCTTTTTAACAAAATATCTTCCAGCACGATTTTTCTTTTCAGCCTTCTTATTGGCTTTACTTTCAATTGGGGCGATATATTTTTATGCTTTAACGCGAACACATAATAATGTTTTTACCAATCAATTTGTAATAGTTGGTGAAATTTTAAAATCGATATTATTGATGTTAGCCTTATTAGATCGATTAAGAATTTTTAAAGAAGAAAAGGAATTGGCTCAAATGCTAGTTATTCAACAACTAGAGCAGTTGAATACATTGAAGGAAAATGCAAACAAAGAATTGATGTTGAAAGTTGAAGAAAAAACAGCGGAATTATCATTAAAACAAAATGAAGTAAAGAAGGCATTAATTTGGGGAGAAGAGCAAGAACGAAAACGAGTTGCGCAAGAGTTGCATGATGGGATGGGAAGTTTATTATCGACGTTAAGGTTAAATGCAGAATCTATAGATTTAAAGGATAAGGGTTTGAGTGAAAAAGAATTATATGCTTATCAGAATGTTATAGAATTAATTGATAGAGCTTGTTCTGAATTAAGAATTATTTCGCATAACATGATGCCACCAAGCATAGAGCAGTTCGGAATTATTCAGCAATTGAAAACAATTATTAGGAATATTAATGCAAGCGAAACCATAGAATTTTCACTAGACACTTTCGGATTAGAAAGCAGACTTAATAAAGATATAGAACTATCGATTTATAGAATTTGTTTAGAACTCATCAATAACATATTAAAGCATTCTAATGCAAAAAGTGCGATAATACAGTTAGTGCGCAATGAAAACGTATTAAGTATTATAGTGGAAGATGATGGGACTGGGTTCGATAACAAAGAGATAGAAGAGGGTTTAGGCTTTGCATCTATTAGATCAAGAGTAGATGCTTTTAACGGCACAGTTACAATCGATACAAATAAACAACGAGGTACTACTATTATTATTGAATTACCGTTAGATCATGAAAAGTAAAAAAAGAATATTAATAGCAGATGACCATCAAATATTTTTAGATGGATTAAAATTGATATTTTCAGATCACCCGGAATGGCATATTGTAGCAGAGGCGAATGATGGAAATGAGGTGTTGAATTTTTTCAAAACAACAAAAATTGATTTAGCGATTTTAGATATAAACATGCCGAAGCCAAATGGATTTGAAGTGTGTAAATATATTAAGCAAAATTTTCCGGCCTGTAAGATTATGATTTTATCGATGTACGGTGATGATCAGTTCATGCAAGAGTTTTTAAAGATGGGAGTAGACGCCTATGTTTTAAAGAATGCAGGTAAAGTGGAATTATTAGATGCTGTTCAAACAATATTAAATAATCAGTTATACATTAGTAAAGCATTAAGGCAAACTAATGATCAAGAAGATTCATTTGTAAAAACGCAGAGTCTTACACAACGCGAAAAAGAAATTATAACACTTTTAGCAAAAGAGAAAAGTAGTCAGGAAATCGCTGATACATTATTTATCAGTATTTATACCGTTAATACCCATCGCAAAAATATACTCCACAAATTAGGAATAAAGAATACGGCAGGATTGATGAAGTTTGCTTCGGAGAATAATTTGGTATAGTACAAAAAACAAAAATCCCGCGGTTAGGCGGGATCTTTATCATTTTTAAGCTTTTTCAAAATTCATGGCTGTTGCGGAAAGGCAACAAGCAATGTTAACTAACTACATCCACCTTGTGTACCGCAGTTCAAGCACTTGTAACAAGTTCCTGAACGGATCATAATATGACCACAATTAGTACAAGCTGGTGCATCCGATTGCGCTCCACCTGATATGTCTAATACCGGTTTCTTATTCGCAAACTCTGCTGAAGTTACTTCTGCTTTTGGAGCAGGTGCTGAAGTAGATTCCATTTTGTTTGAAACATCTGGATTCTGATCTTCGTCGATCATCTGCGGGTTACCAATAACCGCATTTTGTTCGGTGATCACGTGAACTAAATCTGTTCTGTTTAGGTATTCGTAACCTAACAAACGGAAGATATAGTCGATGATCGAAGTGGCACTCTTAATGTTATCGTGATTAGATACCATACCCGATGGTTCGAAACGAGTAAAGGCAAATTTGTCTACGAATTCCTCTAGAGGCACACCATACTGTAAGCCCACTGAGATAGCGATAGCAAAACAGTTCATTAATGATCGGAATGTAGCTCCTTCTTTGTGCATATCGATGAAGATCTCTCCCAATGTTCCATCTTCGTATTCACCAGTACGTACATAAATGGTTTGCCCTCCAACCGCAGCTTTTTGTGTAAAGCCTTGGCGTTTTGCTGGCATGCTTTTCTTCTCAACCACACTAGATAGTTGGCGTTTGAATGAAGTGTCTTTAGAACGCTCTAAGATTGCTCTTGCAGCTTCTAAAACTTGCTCTGGTGTTAAGTCGCTTAATTTAACATTAGCTGCTTCGCCTAGAACTTCTTCAACACTTTCTATTTTATCTTCAGATGCTTTAGTAGATAATGGTTGAGATAATTTACAACCATCACGATATAATGCATTTGCTTTTAATCCTAACTCCCAACTTAATTGGTAGCAATCTTTTATTTCATCAACATTAGCCTCATTAGGTAAGTTGATCGTTTTAGAAATTGCACCTGATAAGAACGGTTGTGCTGCAGCCATCATTTTAATGTGACCGTGTGCGTGGATATATCTTTGTCCGATAGTACCACAACGATTTGCACAATCAAAAATTGGGTAATGCTCATCTTTCAAATATGGAGCTCCTTCAGTAGTCATTGTTCCACAAACGTAAGTGTTTGCTTCATTGATTTGTGATCTGCTGAATCCTAATGCTTGTAATAAATTGAAGTTTGGAGCATTATATTGTTCTGCTTTGAAACCTAATCTCTTTAAGCAATCTTCACCTAACGACCATACGTTGAACGCGAAACTAATCTCGAAAGCTGATAACATTCCTTTATCAACTCTTTCTAAATCATCTTGCGTAAATCCTTTTGCCGCTAATGAATCGAAATTGATATGTGGTGCACCTTTTATTGTTGCATATCCTTTAGCGTAATTGATAATTGCGTCAATTTGACTTTCATCATACCCTAAGTTTCTTAAGGTTGCAGGAACTGCTTGGTTGATGATTTTGAAATAACCACCACCTGATAATTTTTTGAATTTCACTAATGCGAAATCTGGCTCGATACCTGTAGTATCACAATCCATTACTAAACCAATTGTTCCTGTTGGAGCAATTACTGTAGTTTGAGCATTGCGATATCCGTGTTTCTCACCTAATTCTACTGCTTTGTCCCATGCATTGCATGCTGCAGATAATAAATAATCTGGGCAATATTTAGGATCGATTCCTGGAGGCGCAATCTCTAATCCTTCGTAAGCATCTGTTGCGTTGTATGCTGCATAACGGTGGTTACGCATTACTCGCATCATATCTTTTTTGTTTTCTTCGAATTTCACGAATGGACCTAAATGCTTAGCCATTTCAGCTGAAGTTGCATAGGCAACACCTGTCATGATTGCTGTAATAGCACCACCAATAGCACGACCTTTATCGCTATCGTAAGGAATACCTGCAACCATTAACATTGAACCTAAGTTTGCATAACCTAAACCTAATGTTCTGTATTCGTATGATAATTGAGCAACTTCTTGTGATGGGAATTGTGCCATCAATACTGATATCTCAAGTACCATAGTCCAGATACGGCAAATATGCTCGAATCCTTTTACATCAAACTCTAAAGTATTTTCATTGAAGAAATGACGTAAGTTAACAGAAGCTAAGTTACAAGCTGTGTTATCTAAGAACATGTATTCCGAACAAGGGTTAGAAGCGTTGATTCTTCCACCTTGTGGACAAGTATGCCATTCGTTAATTGTTGTGTCGTATTGAACACCAGGGTCTGCACATGCCCAAGCAGCAAATGCGATATCATCCCATAATTTTTGTGCTGGAACACTGCTAATTTTTTTGCCGTTTGTACGAGCAATTAAATCCCAATCAGTTCCTTTTTCTAATGCACGGAAAAATGAATTTGGAATACGAACCGAGTTGTTAGAATTTTGTCCCGCAACTGTTCTGTATGCTTCACCTTCATAATCCGATGAGTAACCTGCAGCAATTAATGCAGCAACTTTTTTCTCTTCTTCAACTTTCCAGTTTACAAATCCTACAATTTCCGGGTGATCTAAATCTAAGCAAACCATCTTCGCAGCGCGACGAGTAGTACCACCTGATTTAATAGCACCTGCAGCACGGTCACCAATTTTTAAGAACGACATTAATCCTGATGAATGACCACCACCTGATAATTTTTCGCTCTCTCCACGGATACGTGAGAAGTTTGTTCCAACACCTGAACCGTATTTAAAGATACGTGCTTCACGTACCCAAAGGTCCATAATACCACCTTCATTTACTAAATCATCATCTACTGATAAGATAAAGCAAGCGTGTGGTTGTGGACGTTCGTATGCTGAAGTTGATTTTTCTAATTTTTCTGTTTCAGGGTTTACAAAGTAATGTCCTTGTGGCTTACCTGTAATACCGTATGAAGTATGTAATCCTGTGTTGAACCACTGTGGTGAATTTGGTGCAGCTAATTGCCCTACGATAGTATACACTAATTCGTCGTAGAAAACAGTTGCATCATGATCTGTTGCAAAGTATCCATAACGCTTTCCCCAATCCATCCAGCAATTTGCCATACGATGTGCAACTTGCTTTACAGACCTTTCTGAACCTAATGATCCATCCGCTTGTGGTACTCCAGCTTTACGGAAATATTTTTGAGCAAGAATATCCGTAGCTACTTGCGACCACGAGGCGGGAACCTCTACATCATTCATTTCGAAAACCGCATCACCTGCTGGATTTCTAATGACTGACGTTCGCTTTTCGTAAGTGAATAAATCATAAGGACTAACGCCCTCTTTGGTGAAATAGCGATCTAATTTCATCCCTTTGCCTTTGGTTTCTTTTTTGCTCATTGTATTAAAAAAATAATTGTCTGTGTTAGTTGTTGTTAACACTTTCTAAAAAGTAGAAGTGTTTTTCATCAAATTTAATAGACAGCAGTGGGTACTTAAAATGTGGTTTTCCACACTCAAGTTTAGAAAGTACACTCACATGAAGTAAAATGCATTAAAAGCAAGAAAACCAAAGCCTTACCCCTGTGGAAAACTTTGGTTTTTGTGTTTTTTTGAAGAAAAATCAAACAATTGTTCGACTATTCGATAGTGCTGATTTTTATAGTGTTTGTACGGCCACTTCGTCCGATTGGTGTGCTAGCAGTATTGATTACTGCATCACCCTTCTTCACAAGCTTGTGATGCTTAAGTATTCCGTTAACATCTTTTATCGTTTTATCTGTACTTTCAAACTTGTCGTAGTAAAACCCACGTACTCCCCATACTAAGCTTAATAAGCATAATAACGATTTGTTTGAAGTGAATATAAATGTTAATGCTTTTGGTCTATGGCTAGATATTCTAAAAGCTGTATAGCCAGAGTGGGTCATCGATACCACCCCAATTGCTTCGTTTTGCTCAGCCAAAATACATGCAGTATAACATATACTATCCGACATAAATGTACTCGATCGTTTATGTGGTGCTTGCATTTGTAAGTATGGATAACTTTCTTTTTCAATATTTCGAATAATAACCTGCATTGCTGTTATTACTTCGATAGGATATTCCCCAACAGATGTTTCTCCACTTAACATCACAGCATCTGCGCCGTCTAATACAGAATTGGCAACATCGTTAACTTCAGCTCTTGTAGGGCGTGGATTGGTAATCATACTCTCCATCATCTGTGTAGCAATGATAACGGGTTTCGCATGCTCCAAACATTTCTTTACAATTCTTTTTTGAATCATCGGAACTTCTTCCATCGGACACTCTACCCCTAAATCGCCACGAGCAACCATTACCGCATCCGTAGCTTGTACAATTGCATCCAAATTAATTAATGCTTCAGGTTTTTCAATTTTAGCAATTACCCTAGCATGTGAACCTCTTTTTTTGATGATATTTTTTAATTCAATGATGTCCTTCGCCTCTCGCACAAACGATAAGCCTACCCACTCTACTCCTTGCTTCAGAATAAAGTCTAAATCTTTTAAATCCTTTGGAGTTAAACTCGGAATAGAAACCTTTGTATCTGGTAAGTTTACCCCTTTATTTGATGACAAAATTCCACCATAAATTACTTTCACTTTTACCGTATCTTTTCTATTAGAACTGATAACCTTGAATTGTAATTTCCCATCATCTAATAATATAATCTCGCCTGGTTTAACATCTTTAGGAAATGCCTGGTACGATATATATGCTTGTTGACTATCACCAATACATTTTTTTGTAGTCATTGTGTATTCTTGATTCTTCTTGAGGAATACACCATTATCTTTCATTACACCTACTCGGATTTTTGGACCTTGTAAATCAGCTAAAATTCCAACGTGTAAATTATGCTTATCGTTTATTTCGCGAATAGTTTTAATCAATTTCGCCAAATCTTCATGCTTTCCATGAGAAAAATTAATTCGGCAAATGTCCATTCCCGCTTTAATCATCTTTAATAATACTTCTTTTGAAGAAGAAGCTGGACCAAGCGTTGCAACAATTTTTGTTCTATTATGATATACTTTCATAAAAAATATTTTTTGTTCAATATAATTATTTACTCAAACATAAGATATTTTTTTGAATAAGTGTACAAAATACAATTAGTCTAAAGAATTGAGATATTAGACGTTAGATATATGTTAGTTTCTATAGATATAGTATAACTACTAGAAGAACAACAAGTTTTCTTTTGATTTAAGGGAATAGGGGTCTATAGGGTAAGAAGTGATGACAACTTCTATACGATTAAGTAGTTGAATGAATTCGCGTTGATCTTCATCGCTAAGGCTTTCGGTACTAATTATTAGAAAATCAGTTTCTTTTATTTCGGGAAGAATAAAAGAGTTTCCGCTTTTATTACTGAGAAGATAGAGGTCGGTTTCGCTATTATCGATACTAAATTTGAAGCAAGGGTGATAGGATTCTTCACCAAAGTCGCTGTAAATGAGCAAGTCGTCTATTCTAGCAAACTTTACAGGCAGGGCATTGTTAATGAACCAACAAAGGCGATAATCCCTTGCAGAGGAGCTTATACCGATAACGGAAATCTCGTAATTATAGTCGATTCGAAGTATTTTCTTGCTCAATGCCTGAAAAATTATTTGTCAAAATTAATAAAAAAGACTACTATTGAGCTAGAAAATGCAATGTTAGTGTGTGGTTATCAGTTACAGAAAATAAAATTTTTGTAATTTGTTATAATATCATTTTCTTTGCACAGAATTATTAAAAACCTAAATATTAAAATTATGTCAGATATTGCATCAAGAGTAAAAGCAATTATTGTAGAGAAGTTGGGTGTTGACGAAAGTGAAGTTACACCAGAAGCAAGCTTTACCAACGACTTAGGTGCTGATTCACTGGATACAGTTGAATTAATCATGGAATTTGAAAAAGAATTTAACATCGCTATTCCTGATGAGCAAGCAGAAACAATCGGTACGGTAGGACAAGCGGTATCTTATTTAGAAAAGAACGTTAAGTAATCAAATCTCTCTTAACAACCTTATGGAATTAAAAAGAGTAGTAGTTACAGGTATTGGAGCACTGACTCCACTGGGGAATTCTGTTCCTGAATTTTGGAAGAATTTAGTGGATGGGGTCAGTGGCTCTGATATTATTACTCATTTTGATGCCTCTAAATTCAAGACTCAATTTGCTTGCGAGGTAAAGAATTTTCAAATAGAAAACTATTTGGATAAGAAAGAAGCTCGTAAGCTAGATCCATTCGTACATTACGCATTAGCTTCTACAGATGAAGCCGTAAAAGATGCAAACATCGATTTTGATACCTTAGACCGTGATCGTGCGGGCGTAATATGGGGATCAGGTATTGGTGGCTTGCGTACTTTTATAGATGAAGTAACAAACTTCAATGCTGGCGATGGAACTCCACGTTTTAACCCTTTCTTTATTCCTAAAATGATTATTGATATAGCTCCAGGGCATATTTCAATAAAATATGGATTAAGAGGACCAAATTTTGCAACGGTTTCGGCCTGTGCATCTTCAACTAATGCCATTATTGATGGTTTCAATTACATTCGTTTAGGAATGGCCGACATGATTATTGCTGGTGGTTCTGAGGCTAGTGTGAATGAAGCAGCAGTAGGTGGTTTCAATGCTATGCACGCTCTTTCTACGCGTAACGATTCTCCAAAAACAGCTTCTCGTCCGTTCGATTTAGATCGCGAAGGTTTCGTTTTAGGTGAAGGTGCCGCAACATTAATTTTAGAAGAGTACGAGCATGCTAAACGTAGAGGTGCTAAGATTTATGCCGAAATTGCTGGTGGCGGTTTATCAGCCGATGCTAATCACATCACTGCTCCACATCCGGATGGTTTAGGTGCTAAAAACGTAATGAAAAATGCTATGCGTGATGCTGGTATGGTGCCCGAAGATCTTGATTATATCAACGTTCACGGTACATCTACTCCTCTTGGAGATATTAGCGAAACCAAAGCAATTATTTCATGTTTCGGAGAACATGCTTATAATTTAAACATCAGTTCTACGAAATCTATGACTGGTCACTTGTTGGGTGCCGCAGGTGCTCTTGAAGCTATTGCTTCAATTTTATCTGTTCAAAACGACATCATACCTCCAACAATTAATCACTTTACAGACGACCCTCAATTCGATCCGCGCTTGAACTTAACTTTTAACAAAGCTCAAAAACGCGTAGTTCGTGCTGCCTTAAGCAACACTTTTGGATTCGGTGGTCATAATGCATCTGTTATTTTCAAGAAAGCAGAGTAATAACCTTTTTGAAAAACATAATACATTTTTATGATGCAATTATCAGTACAAGTTGTTAATGTTTGCGTATGCCAATTGGTTTTCTAAAACTTTTTACTTCCCCACACAAAAAAGACTTAAGAGCTTTGCGTAATATACTCGGATTTATTCCTGGTAATTACTCTCTTTATCGTTTAGCACTTCGACATAAATCGATGGCTATTGATACTCACAAAAAAGGTGTAAAAAATAGTAATGAACGTCTGGAATTTTTAGGCGATGCTATTTTAGGCTCAGTGGTTGCAGAAGTACTTTTCAAAAAATTTCCATATAAAGATGAAGGTTTCCTAACAGAAATGCGTTCGAAAATGGTTAATCGTTCTCACCTAAACCAACTTTCTAAAAAAATGGGCATTGGTGATATGATTGATTATGATGCTAAACTGAATAATCAAGGAAACAAAAATTCCTCTTTATTCGGAGATGCTTTCGAAGCTATTATTGGTGCTATTTATTTAGATAAAGGATACGAATTTACACGACATTTTATCATCAATAGAATATTAATTCCTCACGTCGATATTGATCATTTAGAACAAACAGAATCTAACTTTAAAAGTAGATTACTCGAATGGTCGCAACGTGAAGGTAAAGAAATCTTGTTCGAATTACTCGACGAGAAAAGCCATGGACAATCGCGTTTATTTACCGTTCGTGTATTGATTAATGGTGAAGAAATGGGATTAGGTCAGGATTTCAGCAAGAAAAATGCTGAGAAAAACGCCGCAGAAAAAGCTTGCCTAGCGCTAAACATTGTTGCATGAGAAAATTGATTGGTGCGTTGTATTTAGCATATGGTCTTATTGTGTTTTTCGCAGTAATGCTTATCTTCTTGCCCTTTATTATCATCTCTTCTTTTCTTCCAAATAAACTCGGTGCTACTGTTCCGTTTTTCTTTTTACGTTGTTGGTCTTATTTGTTTTCATACTTATCCTTATTCTTCTACAAAGTGAAAGGTGCTGAAAAACTAGATAAGAGCAAGCCTTATATTTATGTGCCAAACCATGGTTCTTATTTAGATGCTACTGCTGTGGTAATTGCTGCTCCCACTGCGTTTAAACCCTTAGGTAAAATTGAAATGTCGAGAGTACCTTTGTTTGGTTTTATCTACAAACGTGTTGTGGTAATGGTAGATAGAAGCACGAAAGAAAGTAGATCGGAAAGTGTAGAAAAATTGAAATTAGTGTTACAAAAAGGAATTTCAATTTTAATTTTTCCAGAAGGTACAATGAATAGAACACCTCATGTACTAAAAGATTTTTACGATGGCGCTTTTCGCATTGCTATAGAAACTAAAACACCTATTGCCCCTTTTGTAATTATTAATGCTCGTAAAATAATGCCTCGCAATAATCCATTAACTGTTCATCCTGGAACTATTGATGTTGTATTTGCAGACCCTATCGATGTAAGTGAATATACAACCGACGATTTAGAAACATTGAAAATTCGTGTGTTTAAATTGATGGAAGAAATGATATTACAACATCAAAACTAATCTCTAAATGTCTAAAATCTTAAGAGTTCATATTGCGCTATTTCTGGTTTCACTTATTTATGCAGCCACGTTTAGTATTGCTAAAGAAGTGATGCCTGTGTACGTGAAGCCAATGGGATTAATAGGAATACGAGTTTGGGGCGCTATAGTTTTATTATGGATTACACATGCTCTTTTTGTTCGAGAAAAAATTCGAGAGAAAAAAGATTATTTAGAATTATTGAAATGTGCAGTGTTCGGTGTTGCTGCTAATATGCTTTTGTTTTTTAAAGGACTTGCAATTACAACTCCAATAAATGGCGCAATATTAATGGTAACCACTCCATTGTTTGTTGGATTTTTTTCATTCTTTATATTGAAAGAAAAGGCCACGTTTATTAAAATTTTAGGATTGATGCTAGGAGTTAGTGGAGCATTGTTATTATTAGTTGGTCCGAAATTATCGTTCTCTTCTGCTACCTTAAGTGGCGATATTATGGTGATGTTAAACGCCATCATTTATTCATACTATTTAATAATTGCAAAACCACTTCTTCATAAATACAATCCTATAACAGTTATTAAATGGACATTCTTGTTCGGTGGAATATTAATACTTCCTTTTTCAATTCCAGAATTACAAGTAGTAGAATGGAATACTATTCCTTCCAATATTTGGTATAGTATTGTTTTCCTTATTGCAGGTGCAACATTTCTGACCTATTTGCTAAATGGATGGGCATTACGTCATGCTAATTCTTCATTAGTTGGGGCTTATATTTACTTGCAGCCAATATTAGCTTCTATAATAGCTATAGTTTTGGGTAAAGATGAGTTGACCTGGCAAAAGGTTGTATTTGGCGCACTCATATTTGTTGGCGTTTATTTAGTAAGCCTTCCTTCTACCTTCCCTCTACTACGCCGTAAAGAGTAATTTCTATTATTATTCCTATCTTTGTCAACTAATTATAAATTATGTTGAAATCGATGACCGGCTACGGTCTTGCAAGTACAGAATATTTACAGAAGAAAATTACTGTTGAAATTCGCTCGTTAAATTCTAAGTTCTTAGAACTTAACGTGAAAATGCCAAGAAGTTATTCGGAAAAGGAAAGCATTATTCGAAATGAAGCTACTAAAGCGATTGAGCGAGGTAAAGCCAATGTTGCTATTTCAATAGAAAATAATGAAGCACAAGATTCATCCTTATTAAATAAAGATAAATTTCATTCATACTATCAGCAACTAACCAAATTAGCTGAAGAGCTTGGTGCCGATAAATCGAACTTATTTCAACAAACATTATCTATTCAAGATGTATGGTCGGTACAAGAACAAAGTAGCGACGAAGAAGAATGGAAAGCAATTTATTCAACTTTTTTACAAGCCGTAGAAAACTTTAATCAGTTTAGAACAGATGAAGGAAAAACCTTAAGTGCAGACCTTCATAAACGTGTAGAGTTAATTTTAGAAGCTATACCAGCGGTGGAAAAATTCGAGCATAACCGTGTGCCAGCAATAAAAGAAAAGTTAGAATCGATTTTGAAAGAAGCAGTAAGCCCAGAAAATATTGATAAAAATAGGCTTGAACAAGAATTGATTTACTTCATCGAGAAGTATGATATAACAGAAGAAAAAATCAGATTGAAAAGTCATTGCGATTATTTCTTTCAAGTGATGAAAGAAAAAGAAGCAAATGGTAAAAAATTAGGTTTCATCTCTCAAGAAATTGGTAGAGAAATAAACACTATGGGTTCCAAGGCTAATGATGCTAACATTCAGAAAATTGTAGTGGGCATGAAAGATGAATTGGAAAAAGTGAAAGAGCAACTATTAAATATTATATAAAAGCATTCGCCATATGGCTAATGAGTAATTTTTTGCAATGGAAAATCAAGGTAAACTAATCATCTTTTCAGCACCATCAGGTGCAGGTAAAACGACGATTGTACAACACATATTAAAAAAATTCCCCAATATTCAATTTTCAGTATCAGCAACTACTCGCGCATTACGCGGAGATGAAATAGATGGTAAGGATTATTACTTTATTAGCTTAGAGAGTTTTTTACATAAGGTTGCAAAGCACGAGTTTATTGAGTTTGAAGAAGTTTATTCTGGTACATATTACGGTACACTTAAAGCAGAAATAGATAGAATTTGGGCAGAAGGGAAGCATGTAATTTTCGACTTAGATGTAGAAGGTGGATTACGTTTAAAGAAAAAGTTTGAAGACAATGCATTAGCTATTTTTGTTCAAGCTCCTTCACTAGAAGTTTTAGTAGAACGTTTACGCGGTAGAGGAACAGATACAGAAGAAAAATTAAAAGAACGAATTGCGAAAGCGTCTAAAGAAATGACTTATGCAGATAAGTTTGATCTGGTTTTACCGAATAACGATTTAACAATTGCTTGTGAACAAGCAGAAAAAATAGTGGAAGAATTTTTGAAGAAATGAAAATCGGATTGTTTTTTGGATCCTTTAACCCTATTCATATAGGTCATATGATTATAGCTAATTATATGGCAAATCACACCTATTTAGATAAAGTTTGGATTGTTGTATCTCCTCAAAATCCATTAAAAGACAAACAAGTTTTAATTAATACATACGATCGTTTAGAAATGTGCAAAATTGCATTTAACGACGATCCTAATATTCAGGTTTCAGATATAGAACTGCATTTACCTCAACCATCGTATACCATAGATACCTTAATTTATCTACAAGAAAAATATCCAGAACATCAGTTCACTATTATTATGGGTGCTGATAATTTAAATACTTTGAAGAAATGGAAAAATTATGAGGTTATTCTGAGAGACTATAAAATACTAGTGTACCCGAGGCCCAAAGAAATAATTTCCGAGTTTTCAAATCACCCAAATGTTAGTATCACAGAAACTCCTATTATGGAAATTTCTTCAACATTTATTCGTAATTCAATTAAAGAAAAAAAAGATATTCGTTATTTCTTACCTGATAATGTGTTGGAATTTATCGAATCGAAGAGTTTATATAAATAGATTATTCTACTCGCAGTTTCTCTCCCAAATATATATCATTCGACAATTTATTATTTAGCGATTTAATTTCTTCAACACTCTTGTTATATTTCTTGGCGATAGAATACAAGGTATCACCAGATTCAACCAGGTGGTATTTATAGTTAGCATTCTCTTTTTGTTTATCAGTAGATTGCTTTTGCTTATCAATTGTACTCGCTTCAGAATTTCTGTCCCGATTCCGATCTTCTACCCTTATCATCCTTCTAGCACCACGTTTATCATACTTAGCTAAATCGTATTTTTCAATAAGGTTAATAAGTAAATTCGGATAGTTAGGGTTAGTAGCATAACCAGCTTTTTTCAATCCATTCGCCCAGGCTTTATAGTCGCGTTTATCGTATTCAAATAAGAATTGATACCTTTTTTTTGTAGCTATAAATTCTGAATGATCGCGATAAGAGTGCTTAGCTTTTCGATATCTTCTAAAACATTCATCTTTCTTATCATCGTCTTCTTTTATTGTTCTACCATTCCAATCGCTTGTGCACTTTATGCCAAAATGATTTTTGCCTTTTTTTGCTAAACGACTTTTACCACTACCCGATTCTAAAATACCTTGTGCTAATGTAATACTAGCAGGAACACGATATCTGCGCATTTCTTTAATAGCAATTTTACGATACTTACGAATATACTCTTCGGTATCATCAGCAAATAAGTGTGTTGAAATTAAAATCAACAAAAAAACATAAAGAAGTTTTCTCATATGATTAACGAGGAATAATCAAAACCTTTCCAGGTTTAATTAAATTAGATTTTAAATGGTTCGCTTTTTTAATTTTTTCTACAGACACATGATATTTTCTGGAGATATAATATAAAGATTGCCCGTTTTTTACTTTATGTTTTCGAACAGATGATGAAGTTGTTTTTTCTACTATTTCTTTTTCTTCAACCTTAGGTCGATCAAAAATAATAGTATAAAATGTACTATCATTTCGTATGCTAGTATCTATACGCGCGAAATCAAATTGATGTAAATCGTATCGATTTATACTTGTTAATAAATGTGAAGCATAACTTCTGCTTCGTGCATAACCAGAGCGTTGTAAGCCATAGGCCCATTTCTTATGCTGTGTTCTTTTGAATTTAAATAGAAAAGCATATTGCTTGTTATTCGTTAAAAACGAAGAACGGTCGGCATAAGCATCTTCAACAGAATCGTATTTTCTAAAACAAGAATTTCTACGGTTCCCATTTCTATAATATTTTTTCCCATTCCATACTCTACTGCACTTTACTCCAAAATGATTATTTGCTTTTACTGCAATCTGACTAGTTCCATTTGCCGATTCATGTAATGCTTGTGCTAAAGTAATACTCGCTGGAATTCCTGTTTTTTGCATTTCAGAAATAGCCAACATTTTATATTTTTCAATATAAGATAGAGCAGAACTTTGCTTACGTTGTGCAAACAATATTGTTGGTAAAAAGAATAGAAATACGAATAATTTTAACCTCATCTTTTCAAATATAAATATTTGTACATTGTATAAATGTAAAATGTATAAAGTATAAATTTACAAAATACATTTTACCTAGTACTTAATACATTATACTTTTAACGAGGGGTATTCAAAAATTCATCGTCTAACTAGTTAAAAACTATAATTATGAAAAAAATAAGCACATTCACCCTATGCTTATTGTTGCTTACGCTTCAATTAAACGCACAAACTAACC
>JACCDN010264999.1_pt1 | contig 15975 bp, 15 predicted proteins | sample 7441691 | NCBI WGS metagenome assembly JACCDN01 (sample SAMN15323439, study PRJNA562643) | freshwater metagenome | isolation source: river surface water | place: USA:Blue River Watershed | collected 2017-08-16
GATGCTGTCCATAAAATGAAAAATAAAAAATAATATGAAATTGTCTGTTCATCTCGTGACTTGGAATGGTGCCAAATATGTACCACAACTTTTTGCGTCTTTGAAAAATCAAACCTTCAAAGATTGGCAGCTGGTGATTTGGGATAACCATTCACAAGATGGAATGGTTGGTGCCATGAAACAAGAACTCCAGAATTTTCCGTTTGCCTATGAACTGATTGAAAAAGAAGAAAACAGTGGATTTGCTGGGGGACATAATGCACTGTTTAAACAAACAAACTCAGAATATTTTTGTTGTTTGAATCAAGATTTGTTTTTGCAACCTGATTGCTTTGAAAAACTGGTAAAATTTTTGGATGAACAGAGCGATGTTGCCGTTGTTTCTCCACGCCTCATGCGCTGGGATTTTGCAGGCACAGACCCATTTACCAATGAAATTGATTCTTTGGGATTGCAAGTGTATCGCAGTCGTCGTGTACGTGAAAAACACAACAATGAAATTTGGGAAAGTGTAAAAGCGAGCCTCTCTTCATGCAAAGGATTTCAAGAGGATCAGAATCTTCTTGAGGTATTTGGTGTATCTGGAACCATTCCAGTTTTTCGCCGTTCAATGATTGAATCAGTACGTTTTGCCGACGGAACATTTTTTGATGAATCGTATCATTCGTACAAAGAAGACGTTGATCTGGCCTTTCGTTTGCGCCTGGTTGGATATCGAGCGTTTATTTGTCTTGATGCTGTCGTACATCATGACCGCTCAGCTGCTGGTCCCAAACAAACGAGTGACTCAGCTGCGGCTGAAAACAAGAAAAAACAATCAGAATGGGTCAAGTATAATAGCTACAAAAATCATCTGATGACGCTCTACAAAAATGAATTGTGGCAGAATTTTCTCCTTGATTTTCCCTTTATTTTATGGTATGAAGGAAAGAAGTTTGTCTGGCTTTTGCTGTTTGAACGCAAGGTATTAAAAGGACTCCTGGAAATAAAAAAGATGAAAACTGAACTCAGGGGCAAAAGAGCCCAGATTGTAAAAAATAGAAAAATAAATTGGAAAGATTTACGAAAATGGTGGACACAGTTCTGATTTTATTTTATGTCAAAAGAATTAGCAATTGAGCAACGGTTCACTTCATTTCGCGCTGATCAGTCAGAGCTCGAACGCGATAGAGCCAAATTGCAAGAATATATTAGACTTCTTGAAGAGGCACTTGGCCATGATTGTCGTGTAGTGGGAGCAATTGAAATGGGTTCTTTTGCCAAAGCTGAAGCCGTACCAGGTTCAGATATTGATACCAGAGTATATGTCACTTCTCCTACTGGCTATATCTGGCAAACCGATGGAAGCCGATATGGAGATTTACAAAGAGAAAAACAAGAAAAAAGATTTGCAAAATTTTGTGATCAATATGGCGTAAAGCCGCGACATGAATACAATTGGCATAAATTTAATGATCCTGTGGCACGTCGCCTGTGTGAAGCTTTGGATTGTAATGTGGAGTTTGGTTTGGTTGATGCCCGGTATGCTGCGTTTGAACTAGGTACAATTGATAGTGACCAAGAACCTGTCAAAGAACATGCATTAATTTTACAAAGTAATATTTTATTTGATCCAGAGGATTTTTTGGCAAAAAGACGACAATCACTCACAGGTACAGTATCTCCAGTTATGGCAGATTTTTATCGCGAGAGATATTTGGATACATTGCCATTTGAAATTTATGAACACATAAAACCACATCCTTCTGATACCTATAAAGCTGAAAAAAGTGGGCAAATTCAATGGGTGAACCGAGCTGTGCGATGTCTAAGAGACGCAGTGGCAACCAAAACATATCTAGGAACAGGAGACTTTACTTTCAAAAAACCTGATGTCATTGATTTTTATAAAAAATATTTACCTGAAGAAATTGAATTTGTTGAAGAACTCTATCAGTGGAAATGTGATCCTGTGGTACGAGAACAAATGGTGGCTGACTTTTTGAAAGATCCTGAAAAATTTTTTTCTGAATTTGCACGTTTAACCAAAAGACTTGAAGCTGTAGTCAAAAAAATAAATGATCTCGCTCTCTAAACCGTATGAAAGATATCAATATCGTCATTGTCAATTATAAAATGAAAGAGAACATTGAAAAATGTTTGACTTCACTGTACCAAGATTTGGAAGGGAGTAATCTTGATATTGCTATTGTCATTGTCGATAATGCTTCTGGAGATAATATCAAACAATTTTTAGCCGAGAAGTTTCCAAAAGTTATTTGTATTGAACAAAAAGAAAATCGTGGTTTTGGCATTTCTCAAAATCTTGGCATGAAAGCTGTAGAAGCGAAATATTATTTTGCGCTCAATCCGGATACGCAATTTCATGTTGGTAAAAAAACTTTGCAAAGACTGTATGATTTTATGGAGCAGAATCCAAAAGTCGGAATGATTGGACCAAAACTCGTCTATCCTGATGGTTCGCTTCAATATTCGTGTTGGCGTTTTCCACCACTCCTCCAGCCATTTTATCAGCGTACAAAACTTGGCAAAACAAATCATGGTCAAAAACGAGTTGCTTTTCACCATATGAAAGATTTTGATCACAATTCTACTCGGCCAGTTGATGCGCTCATGGGTTCTGCCATGTTTGTGAGAAAAGAAGCATTTGATAAGGTAGGTGGATTTGACGAAAGGTTTTTTATGTATTATGAAGATATTGACTGGTCGCGTCGTATGTGGGAAGCACACTACCCAGTGTATTATGTCCATGATGCAATACTTACCCATATTCATGGTCGAGGTTCAGCCAAAATTCCTGGCATTGTGAACGCGCTTCTCAAAAACAAATTAGCCCGTATTCATGTAACAAGCTGGCTCAAATATTTGTGGAAATGGCGAGGGAAAAATCAATATTATAAAAATATTTCTTAAATCATTTATTTACTCTATGGAACACTATCCAAAAATTGCCATTGTCTACCTCTCCTTCCACTGCGAGCCATATATGGATGATATTTTGTCATCCCTCAAAAAACTCACGTATCCAAAAGACAAAATCGAGTTTATTATTGTAGATAATCCTCATCCAGAGCATGGACCATCAGTAAAATACATTGAAGAAAACGTCATGCCCCTGTCTGGAAAAGAAATTCCCCATGTAACACTTCTTCCACAAAAAACCAATTTGGGTTTTGCTGGTGGAAATAATGCTGGAGTCGACTGGGCCTTGGAAAATAATTTTGACTATATTTATTTCCACAACAACGATGGATTTATGGCCGCCAATTGTTTGGAGCCGATTGTGGAAGCCATGGAAAAAGACAAAAGTGTTGGTATTGCGCAGTCACTGATGCTTCTGCATCCAGAAACAGAACTGATTAATAGTACAGGAAATGCATTTCAGTATTTGGGATTTGGTTTTTGTAATGAATATCGATTTAAAATTAAAGATGTAGAGCTGCCTGAGATCAAAGAAATCGCTTATGCCAGTGGGGCTGCACTCATGATTTCCGCTGAACTGATTCGGAAGTACGGCTCTTGGGATAATGATTTCTTTCTCTATCATGAAGATCTGGAATGGAGTATGCGTCTACGTATGACTGGCAAGAAAATTATTCTGGTAAGAGATTCAGTTTTTTATCACAAATATCAATTTGCTCGGAGTATTACAAAATTTTATTGGATGGAACGTAATCGTTATGGAACCATGCTCATGTTTTTCCGCTGGCCAACACTTCTTTTGCTTCTCCCTGCAGCACTTGGTATGGAACTTGCGCTTTTGCTTTTTTCCATTAAAGGTGGCTGGTTCAAAGAGAGAATGAAAGTGTATAAATATTGGCTCAAATGGGAAAACTGGAAACTGTGGCTCGGAAAAAGAAAAAAAACGCAGGCTCTGCGAAGTGTTTCTGATAGATACCTTATGAGTTATGCTGTTTCAGGAATTTATTTTCAAGACAAATCAACTGATAATCCAATAGTAAATTATATTGGAAATCCGATTTTAAAAATTTATTATTGGATCGTTGTTAAAGGCCTTATCTGGTGGTAGTCATATAAATTATTTTGACGCATTGCTGCGTTGACACCTGTGCTCCTCATTCAACGTAGCTATTGGCTACGTTTCATTCCGGTGCTCGGTGTCGCCTTGCACTGCACTCAAACTAATTTATATGAACGAAAATGGAGGATATGAATGTAAATATTTATGAAAATTCGTAAAGCAATTTTGACTGGTGGGGGAAAAGCAACCCGGCTTCATCCGATCACTACGACCATCAATAAACATCTCTTGCCACTTGCTAACAAGCCAATGATTTTTCATGCTATTGAAAAAGTAGCAGAAGCAGGAGTAAAAGAAATTTTTATCAATGTCAATCCAGGAGAAACAGAACTGCAAAAATTTATTGGAGATGGTGGACATTGGGGAATTAAGATTGAATTTTTTGAGCAGACTGGCGGGCCGCAGGGGATTGCACATGTAGTAAATGAAGCCAAAAAGTTTATTGGCAAAGATTCATTCATGTTTTATCTCTCGGATAATATTTTACTGGGAGATCTCAAACAATTTTTTGAAGAATTTGAACAAGGGAACTATCACTGCATGTTGGCACTGTCCAAAGTCCCTGATCCAGAGAGATTTGGTGTACCAGTTTTCAATGAAAAAAATGAACTCATTGATGTGCTTGAAAAACCAACTAATCCTCCAAATAATTTTGCGGTTACGGGTCTCTATCTCTACAAGGGTGATATCTTTTTTGATGCGTTCGATAATATTGAACGCAGCGCACGCGGAGAATATGAAATCTCAGATATTCATTCGTACTTTTTGAAAAAGAAAATGAAAGTTGGCTATAAAGAAATTACGGGTTGGTGGAAAGATACAGGAAAATGTGAGGATCTTTTGCTTGCAAATAAACTGCTCCTTGATAATATGGACAGTGAAAAATTTCCCAATCATGGAACTATCGCGCCTGGGGCGCAGATCTCTGGAAATGTTCATGTTGGTACAGGATCTCGCGTTGGAAGCAGTGCAAAAATTATTGGTCCGACGATTATTGGGGAAAATTGCGTTATTGATGAAAGTACCATTGGTCCATATATAACGGTTGGAGCTGGAACAGAAATTCATCAAGCAACCATACAAAATTCTATTATTCTCGACAATGCCATGATTGATGTGCCTATTTCTATTACCGATAGTTTGATTGGAAAAAAAGTGCAACTGATAAAAAGAAAGGGACGAGAATCAGAAGGTCATCGCATGATCATTGGTGATAAAACTGTCTTTGAAATGTAATTATTTCAGGCTGTATGAAGGGGGGATTTATCGAGAAAATTTTGCAATCGAAAAGCAAAACATTTTTGGTGTTTTGCTTTTGTTTTCTTCTGGGTGTTGTTTGTCTATCTTTTCGCAGTGAAAAATTTTCTCTTCCAATTGTTGTTGCGGCTCTGTGCCTCTCGAGTTTTTTTGTTTTTCTCTTTTGGTCTAGCAAAATGGCCAGATTTTTTGGCGCGTGTGTTTTGTTTTTTTGTTGTGGACTTTTTCGAATCAATAGCGAGTTTCCTGTACATAATCCGGAGCAACTGTCTTTTTTTCATGGACAAGAAGTCACCCTCCAGGGATTTATTTCCAAAGAACCAGATGTTCGGGAAGGAAAAGTCAATTATACATTAGCGATTGAAGCAAAAGAAAAAAATACAGAGTGGCTACCGGTTGAGGGAAAACTTTTAGTCGGACTGCCTCTGTATCCACGCTACAGCTATGGTCAAAATATAACCATCACGTGTAAGTTAGAAAGGCCAGAACCCATTGAAGAATTTCACTATGAAAAATATTTGAGTGTTCAAGGCGTATGGAGCGTTTGTTCTGCACCAAAACTTGAACTGCGAGAAGGGGAGAGTGGAACCATGCTGTGGAAATTTCTCTATGGAATAAAAAAGCCTGTAGCTGAAAATATTTCTCTCTTGTGGCATGAACCATATGCCAGCTTTGTGGCAGGGATACTGTATGGGTATCGTGGTGGGCTTGGAACTCTGAATGAAGATTTTCAACGCACAGGAGTGACTCACATTGTCGCAGTTTCAGGTTTTAATATTACAATTATTGTGACACTTTTTCATTCTATTTGTATTTTTCTTTTGATCCCACGAAAATATGCTTTTTGGCTTATTATAGCAGGAGTAGGACTGTTTGTACTTTTTACCGGAGCAAGTAGTTCTGTAGTTCGTGCGGGTTGGATGGGGATATTAGTGTTGATCGCACGGCAGTTGGGCAGAAATTCACGTATACACAATGTCTTAGTTTTTACAGTGACACTCATGGCGTTGCATAATCCTTTTATTCTCGTATGGGATGCTGGGTTTCAACTCTCTTTTCTCTCTACCTGTGGACTGATTTATTTTTCGCCACTGCTGGAAAAATACTTAGAAAAACTTCCTAACTTTTTCAGTTTTCGTGAATCACTTGTCTCAACAGTATCTGCGATTGTCTGGACATTGCCACTGATTTTATTTCAGTTTGGGAGGCTTTCTGTGGTAGCTCCTCTTGTGAATCTGCTCATTTTGCCACTTATACCATTTCTCATGTTATTTGGATTTTTTAGTACACTGGCAAGTTTTCTCTGGTGGCCACTCTCTGAAGCATTTGCCTTTATTACGTATTGGGGATTGTTTTACATCGTAAACGTGGTACAATTTTTCAGCCATCTTTCGTTTGCCTCTATAGAATTTCATCTTCCGCTCTTTGGCATGATTTTTCTTTATCTTTTCTTGATATGGGTTATGAAAAAATGGAAGACAAAGATGCCGTTATGAAAAAACGACTTTTTCTCTTTCTTGCTGTTTTCGTTTTAACGATATTGTTTTTGCTGTATTTAGAGCGGGAGAATATCAAAAATCTTACGAGCAAGGTATTTTCTCGTGTGACAAGCGAAAATATATCTCTTTCAGAAGATGCTGGAATCAAAATTACTTTTCTTGATATTGGCCAAGGCGATGCCACCTTTATTGAATGGGGAGACGGAACACAAATGCTGGTGGACTGTTCCATTGATTCGCGTATTCTCGAAGCCCTGGGGCGCGTAATGCGGTATGGCGACCATGTGATTGATTATCTTCTTGTCACTCATCCTGATCAAGATCACTATGGTGGGTGTGTTGATGTTTTAAAGCGTTTTGAAATAAAAAATATTGTTTATACGGGCTATGAAAAAACAGGAAATACCTACTTCCCAATTTTTTTGCAGGCGATTGAAGGTGAACAGTCTGATTTTTTTCAAATACAAGCAGAACAAATTTGGAAAATAGGAAGTAGCACATTGCATTTCTTGTATCCAGATGCGCTTCCTATGGAACATCAAGTGATCAAAAAAATGGGCAAAAGAGATGCTTCCAACAATACGTCTATTGTATTTACGTTGGAGTATGAAAATAAAAAAATACTTTTTACTGGCGATGCTGAAAAAGAAGTTGAAGAATATTTGATTAAAAAATATGGTACAGCTTTGGATGTGGATGTTTTGAAAGTTGGCCATCACGGAAGTTCGGGGTCGAGCATGGATAGCTTTCTGTCCAAGGTACGGCCAGAACTCGCAATGATTTCCTCTGGAAAAGATAATCGCTATGGACACCCTGCACCAAGAACACTCAAACGCTTGGAAAGAGTCGGCGCCAAGGTGTGGCGCACAGATGAGAAGGGTGATATAATACTTCATGTTCGTAATCATGATTTGTATGTGGAAACTCAGTAGAGTACTTCCTGCCGTTTTTGGGATGTTTGTGCTAGTAGCCCAGGTTCAGGCTGCACCATTTGATTTTGTGGTAAATCAAGGAGTATGGATGTCCAAAAAAGAAGCCTTTGCTGGTGAAAAAGTAAAAATATATACGGTTGTTGTGAACAACAATTTTTCCAGTCTTTCCGCCAATGTAAATTTTTTAAGTAATGGGACTTCTATTGGCAATACTCGGGTAGAAAATGTGCAGTTTGAAGAGGCAAGGCAAGTATGGGTTGAATATACTCTTCCAGAAGGAAATATAAAAATTGAAATACAACTTGAGAATGTTGTTGCCAAAGATCAAAATGGAAAAAATGTTGCTATTTCTTCCGATGAGCTAGAGCCACTCAAAGGTACGCAGGAATTTTTTATTGATATCGATACCGATCGAGACGGTGTTGGAAATCAAAAAGATACTGATGATGATAACGATGGATTGAGTGATGAAGAAGAAAAAGTCCGTGGATCAGATCCGCTCAAAAAAGATACAGATGGTGATGGACTCTTTGATCAAGATGAAGTAAAAAAAGGTTTGGATCCGGCCAAAGCTGATACTGATAGTGATGGTCGTAGTGACAAGGAAGATCTGTTTCCATTAGATAAAAATGAATGGGTTGATGCCGATAATGATGGTGCTGGAGATAATGCAGATCTTGATGATGATAATGATGGAGTGACTGATTCTGAAGAAGCAACACTTGGAACTGATCCTCACAAAGCAGATACAGATGAAGATACGCTGTCTGATAGCGAAGAAGTCAAACATGGTACCAATCCACTCAAAAAAGATACTGATGATGATGGAATTGATGATGCCCTCGAAATTGCAGCGAAAACTGATCCCAAAAAAGCAGATAGTGATGACGATGGTCTCTCTGACAGTGATGAAACAAAGGCGCAGACCAATCCCTTGGTATCTGATACTGACTCAGATGGAATGAATGATGGTGAAGAAGTACAACAGAAAAGTAATCCACTCAAAAATGATAGTGATGGAGACGGAATCCTCGATAAAGATGATCTATTTCCTCTTGATGCGAGTGAATCTCTCGATCATGATGGTGATGGCATTGGAAATAACAAAGATCAAGATGATGATAATGACGGTTTGACAGATGAAGAAGAAAAAAGGTATGGTACGAATCCTTTGGTAGCAGATAGTGATTCAGATGAAGTTTCAGATCATGAAGAAATCCGCAAGGGAACCGATCCAAATAAAGCAGATACCTCATGGTTTTCTTTTTTGAAAAAAAAGGATAAAAATGCAGAGGCAGAAAGTGTGGCTTCTTCTACACCAAAGCCTGACTGGGTAGAAGGTTCTCCTTGGAAAAAAATCGTGCAGTTTGGAGCACTTGGCTCATTTATTTTATTTCTCTTTTTTGTTGGGAAATATCGCCTCAGTAAAAATCGCAATTATGAAGAACAAAACGACAACTAAAATTTTATTTTTTGGTCTCAGTCTGGTTTTTTCTTTTGCACTCATCCACGAGGTTGCAAATGCACAGATAGCTCTCGACACAGACAATGATGGCCTGTCTGATCAAGATGAGATCAATCTCTATGGGACAGATCCATTGAAGGCTGATACAGACGGCGACGGGTACCTCGATGGAAAAGAAGTTGAAGGGGGATATTCTCCACACAAGGGCCCCAATATCCGCATGAGTCAAGTAGATACAGACAGTGATGGAGTCTTGGATTCGCAAGAAGTACTTTTTGGTTCAAACCTCGGCAAAGTTGATACAGACAACGATGGTCATACTGACATGGATGAAATTTTGTTTGGATATTATCCAAATAGTCGCGTTACTTCAACTCGTCTCTCTCGCCATATTGTGGTCAATCGCAGTACGCAGAGGTTGTCTTTTTTGGTCAATGGCGTAGAAATGAAAAATTTTCCAGTTTCTACGGGCAATCCACTGACACCAACCCCGGCTGGAGAATTTTCTATCCAGCGCAAACGTGAATATGTAGACTACATTGGACGTGATTATAGCTATCCTCGTATTCGATGGAATCTCCAATTTTTGCCTCACTATTATATTCATACCGCTACCTGGCACAATGACTTTGGTATTCGCACTCGTTCTCATGGCTGTGTCAATATGAAACAAGATGACGCTGGATTTCTCTACAAATATTTGGATGTTGGAGTAAAAGTAACCGTTACTGGCACAACGCCAATTAAGTTTTTTGCGACAAAATAAAAATTTTCTAATAAAAAAAACGTCCCTCGGGACGTTTTTTTTAAAGTTTGATCATCAAAAATCTTTTCATTCTAAATGTATCTTTTCGAACAAACATTTTACCGTCAATACCTGTTTTTAGTTTTTTCATTAAAGGTTCAATATTCGTAGAATTGCATTGAAAGAGATAGCGTTTTGTATTCATTTTTTTTGAATTTTTAATAATTTCCATATAAGGACTCAACCCCTCCAAATCTCCTTTTGTAACAATTGCATTTTTAGGTTCTTTTTTTACCTCTGGATATTTTAGAAGAAATGTTTTTTTATTAAATTCTTTTTCTCCGACAAATGGTGGATTTGAGATGATAAAATCAATATTTGTTTTTTTGTATTCAGATAACCAAATTTTTCGAGTATTTTGTAAGAACTGAATATTTTTTATTTTGTTTATTGATGCATTTTTTTTCGCAAGATTTAATGCCTTCTTCGAAATATCACTGGTAAAAAAATTTATTTTTGGAAATCGTTTTGCCAAACTAATAACGATGATCCCAGAACCTGTTCCAATATCTGCAACGGTTTTTATTGATCCATCACGTTGTAAAATTTTGGTGGCAAATTCGATCATTAGAAGTGTGTCCGGATGTGGTATCAAGGTATGCTTATTTAAAAATAAATCTATAGTCCCAAAGGTAAACCGTTTTCTTTTGGTACAATTATAGGTTTGTTCAATTATTTTATTTCGTTCTCGAAGAGAGTATCTCATATAAAAGAGTTATTTGAATATTATAAAAAAAAAATTTTATTAAATTTAATCTCTTCTGTCAATTATTTTTTATAATTTATAAATACCTTTTTTATCCAATAAAGAGAACGAGCCCAGATTGACCGTTTAGATTTTTTAAGGTATACTATCTCTCCACTTTTAAAAGGACCGTGAGGATGAACGCCTTTACTGTGCGCGCCTTGGTTGCGGTCCTGTCCCAGTGGGACCGCTACCAGCAGGCTAACTTCCCCCCTGAACCTCGCGTCGAGTTCAGGTTTCAGGGACAGCCTGCCGGAATGCAGGGGCGTTTTTGGGTCAAAAACCCAAAAATTGCTCTTTCTGGCGTCTTTTTCAGCTTTGAGCAGGCGCTCGAGGCTGCACATGCACTGCTGAGTCAGGGACTTCTGCATGGGAATGAAGGCAATTATCTGCTCTCCAAAGCATCAGAATTGCCCATTTTCACGAGCGAGCATCCTTTTGCCTACGTATTCCCACGTGGGCCAGAGGTCCTCAACGAAGTTTTTTTTGACTCCCAGGCCGAGGCCCGCAAACGTTGGCCTCGCTAAAATCACCGAGGGTCGTTGCCTTGACGCAGCAATGGCCCCCCAACCCTCCTCGCTTTTTTTCTTGACGTAGAGGGAAAATTTATCTATAATAAGCCAAGAGATGTTTAACCTTTTTGTATGAATAACAACATGGACAATATTATTTCCCTCTGCAAACGTCGTGGCTTTGTCTTTCCAGGCAGTGAAATCTATGGGGGACTGGCCAATTCTTGGGATTATGGTCCACTTGGGGCACAGCTGCGCAAAAATATCAAAGATTTTTGGTGGAAGAGCTTTGTTCAAACACGCGAAGATATGGTTGGATTTGATGGAGCGATCCTCATGAATCCACGAGTGTGGGAAGCTTCTGGTCATGTGGCGACTTTTCATGATCCACTGGTAGAAGACGTTGTGACGCACAAGCGTTATCGTGCTGATCATTTGCTCGAAGACAAAGGAATCAATGTGTCTGGTATGAATGTGGACCAAATGGGAGAAAAAATTCAAGAATTGAAACTCAAAAGTCCTGATGGAAATGAACTCTCAGCACCTCGTCAATTCAATCTCATGTTCCAAACGGCTATTGGCCCTGTGCAAAAAGACGATGCCAGCAAAGTGTATCTTCGTCCTGAAACAGCTCAGGCGATGTTTGTGAATTTTAAAAATGTTGCGATGACGACTCGCAAACGATTGCCATTTGGTATTGCGCAGATTGGAAAAGCTTTTCGAAATGAAATCACTCCAGGAAATTTTATTTTCCGCACCCTCGAGTTTGAACAAATGGAAATTGAATATTTTCTTGAAGAAAAAGATTGGGAAAATATTTTTGAAAAATGGACAAATGATGTAGAAACTTTTGCGAAAGCCATTGGTATTGATACGACCAAACTTCATCGTTTTGAAGTACCAGACGAAGATCGTTCTCATTATTCCAAACGTACGATTGATTTCATGTTTGACTTTCCTTTTGGTCAAAAAGAACTGTGGGGGATGGCTTACCGAACCAATTTTGATTTGACAGCGCATCAGACTCATTCTGGACAGTCACTCGAATTCACTGATCCAGATGATAACAAACGCAAACTTTTGCCTCATGTGATTGAACCATCTTTTGGGGTGGATCGTACACTGCTGGCGCTCCTTGCGAGTAGTTACCATGAAGAAACCGTGGCAGAAGGCGACACTCGTATTGTTTTAAAATTTCTTCCGCACATGGCACCATACCAAGTAGCAGTACTTCCACTGATGAAAAAAGATGGGATGAGTGAAAAGGCCAAAGAACTTTACAAAGAACTTCTCAAAAATTTTCGTGTGGATTATGACGAAGCAGGAAGTCTGGGAAAACGCTATCGCCGTGAAGATGAAATTGGTACTCCATACTGTGTGACCGTAGATTATGAGACATTTGATGACAATGCTGTGACCGTTCGCGATCGAGATACGATGGAGCAAGAACGTGTCAAAATAGAAGAACTCAAAAATTATTTACTCAAAAAGATAAATTAAGGCGATGATCCGAAGTTTTGATCTTGGATCAAAATTTTAGATATCGCTTGATAATTTGGTTGTATTATGTACGAACAATACCGGCTGAAAAATCAGCTTCAAATTTTGCTTGTTCCGCAGCGTGACACACAGTCAACTACATTTTTGGTCATGTATCCTGTTGGTTCTCGTTATGAAACCGAGAAATTGCGTGGTGCCTCTCACTATATTGAACACCTCATGTTCAAAGGAACGGAAAAAAGAAAAAATACCCTGATTTTGACCCGAGAAATCGATCGTCTGGGTGCTGAATACAACGCTTTCACGGGCAAAGAATATACAGCCTACTATATCAAAGTTGATTCTGGGTATTCCAAAATTGCAATAGATATTTTGGATGACATGCTCCACCATTCAAAATTTGATCCCAAAGAAATGGAACGGGAAAAGACCGTGATTGTCGAAGAGCTCAACATGTACAAGGACAATCCTGTCATGAGTATTGATAATATTTTTGAAGAACTCATGTTTGCTGGTTCACCGCTTGGTATAGATATTGGCGGAACTCCAAAACATGTTTTGAATTACAAACGTGACGAAGTTTTGGCATACAAAAAGAAATACTACCAGCCAAAGAATGCAACACTTGTTATTGCTGGAAAAATTGATGACAAAACACGTAGCTGGGTAGAAGAATTTTTTGCAACGGCCAAAAATACTCAGCCAATTTCCAAAAAATATTTGCCTGCCACTTTTGGCAGCAGTGAAAAAAGTAAACGTATTGTCGTGCAAGAAAAAGTCACGGATCAAGCACAACTTATGCTGGGATTTCCTTCTTTTGCTCGTGAAGATAAACGCAACTATGCTGTGGCAGTCATGAATACAATTCTCGGAGGATCGATGAGTTCACGTCTGTTTATCCAGGTGCGTGAACGACTTGGTCTTGCCTATAGTGTGCGCAGTGGAGACGAAGATTACCACGATGCTGGGTATAATTTTGTTCGTGCTGGACTTGATGCCAAGAATATCAATAAAGCCATTGCTGTTATTAAAAAAGAAATTGAAAAATTGGTTAAAAAAGGCGTGACTACCCGTGAACTCAAAGATGCCAAGACTCATATTCATGGAAGTTTGACTTTGTCGATGGAAGATTCGAGCTCTCAGGCCAACTGGTATGCGCGTCAAGCAGTACTCTTTTCTCGTATTCAAACACCTGAGGAAGCCTTGAAGAAAATTGATGCTGTTACCGGGGAGGATATCAAAAAGGTAGCACAGCAAATTTTTGATTGGAATAAAGTTCGTGTTGCTATTATTGGAAACGTAAAAAAGGAAAATATCATATTTTAATTTTGATTTTTGTGGCATATGAAATACATATTTGGAAATACAAAAATGTATTTGACTCTTGAAGAATCTATTCAGCTTGCCCAAAAAATTTCAACATTTAAATTTTCTTCTCATACCAGCGTTGCACTTTTTCCAAATAGCTTGGCTTTTAGCGCCGTTGCGCAAATATGTGTGAATACTTCGTTTGCAGTTGGTGCTCAAAATGTTGCTTGGACTCCCAAGGGAGCCTACACTGGTGCACTTTCAGCTGAACTGTATAAAGAAGCGGGTGCACAGTATGCTATTGTTGGACATTCGGAAAGACGGTATGTTTTTGGTGAAAGTAATGTCGATGTACGCAAAAAAGTTGATGCCTGCCTCAATGCCAATATTATCCCAGTTGTCTGTATTGGTGAAACACGCGAAGATAAAGAAAAAAATACTCGCACGATAAAACTCACTGAGCAAATCAAAGCAATTTTTGAAGATTTGGATTTTGAAGAGGGAAAGATAATGGTCGCTTATGAACCAGTCTGGGCCATTTCTTCTGGACCGCATGCCGAAGCGTGTACTCCGAATGATGTTGAAGATGTTCATGCTTGGGTGAAAGAAGAATTTCAAAAATATACACATAAAAATATTCCGCTTCTGTATGGAGGTAGTGTAAATACGGAAAATATAGTATCATATATTACATTGCCTCTGGTGGATGGCGTATTGGTGGGGAATGCGTCAACCAAACCAGAGTTTTGGCAATATGTTTGTGAATTATAATTATGTACGCCCTTCTTCCTCTCTTGCTTATATTTTTTTCTTTTGCCGTTATTATCTTTATTATTGTTAAAAAATTCCCACAATTAACCCTTCTTGATGTGGAAAGTATCCCAGAAGTAAAAGAAGAAAAGAAAAAAGAAGAATTTTTGAAAAAACGAGCCGAGAAAAAAAGTAAAGAACAAAAAGAAAAAAAGAAAGGAAAATGGCAACTGTTTTTTGCTATCTCAAAAAATATTCAGACAGGCTTTCGTTCTTTTACAGGAACGATAGAGAAAAAAGTTTTTCATCATACATTTTCTCGTTCGAGGGCGAAAAAAATCGAAGAAGGAATTAGTCCAGAGCAAGAAATTTCAAGCTTACTACGTGAGGCGACCAATGCTTCTCACGAGCATGATTTTGATGTTGCCGAAAAAAAATATATTGAAATTATTCGACTTGATCCAAAACATATTGAAGCCTACCGAGGGCTTGCTCATGTGTACGAAAAATTGGGTCAAAATAAAGAAGCCGAAGAAACCTATAAATTTTTGCATTATCTGGTTCCCAATGATGATTTGGTGTTGGTGAGTTTGGCAGAACTCTCAGAAAAAAATGATAAAAATACTGAGGCGATTCAATACTATGAAAAGGCACTGTTGCTAAACGATTCGGTTGCGAGCCGGTTTGCCAAGTTGGCTGCTTTGCTCGAAAATGAGAAACAATATGCGCCTGCACTTGAGGCTATGCAGCAGGCCGTAGAGCTGGAGTCTCAAAATCCAAAATATCTTGACAATTTGACTGAACTTGCTATAATGGTGGGCAATAAAGAACTTGCAGAAGAAGGGTATGGGAAACTCCGTTTGGTCAATCCAGACAACCAAAAACTTCCTCTGCTAAAGGAAAAAATTCAATCTTTGGAATAGGTTATTCCATATATGCCACCTTAGCTCAGTTGGTAGAGCAGCACTTTTGTAAAGTGACGGTCGTCAGTTCGAATCTGTCAGGTGGCTCCAAATCCCTTATAAAAAAGGGATTTACAATTTATGGGTCGGTTCCAGAGCGGTCAAATGGGGCAGACTGTAAATCTGCTGGCTTACGCCTTCGCATGTTCGAATCATGCCCGGCCCACAAAAAAACTCTCCACACGGAGAGCTTTTTTA
>JACCDN010084756.1_pt1 | contig 15974 bp, 17 predicted proteins | sample 7441691 | NCBI WGS metagenome assembly JACCDN01 (sample SAMN15323439, study PRJNA562643) | freshwater metagenome | isolation source: river surface water | place: USA:Blue River Watershed | collected 2017-08-16
AAGAAATGCGCCTTCTTGCCAGTGACTTAGAGTTTGAGCGAGCAGCTAAAATCCGTGATCAGATTAAAGTGCTTGAAGAAGCTGCTATAGAATTAAATAGCTTTAATGATGAATAATGTCATTTTTAGGAAAAACTCTCCCAACTTTTTATTTAGTAGAAGCATATTTATTCAGTACCTCTAACATAATTTTGCTAGCAATCGGAGCAGCAGCTCTCCCGCCACCACCCCCATGTTCTACAAAAACTGTAATAGAATAGCGAGCGTTGGGATAAGGACCAAAACCTACAAATATAGCGTGATTACGGCTTTCCCAATCTATTGTCTCTCTACTAAGATCATCATCCACATTAGCTTTAGCTTTTACCTGAGAAGTACCTGTTTTGCCAGCAAGTTCCCAGCCCAGCTGCGTTATTCTACTGTAATATGCAGTCCCACCTGGTGTATTCACCGTATGATACATTGCCTCAGCTACTAACTGTAAGTACTCCAAGCGCACTTCAACCTGCTTAAAAATAGATGCTCCTTGCAAAATTTTAGGGGTGTACAACTTACCACCGCTTGCTATGGTCGTCACAAACCTAGCTAGTTGGAGTGGAGTTGCTAGCATAAATCCTTGCCCTATCGATAGATTAAAGCTATCTCCAATAGACCATTTGGATTTTAGGGTGTCTGCTTTCCATTTTTTAGAAGGTACAAATCCGGTTGCCTCCCCTGGCAAATCTATACCAGTCGCCATGCCAAAACCAAATCTCTTCGCCATATTAATTATTTTATCAGAGCCAATCAAACGCGCGATCTCATACATATAAGAATTACAAGAATGTTTAAGCGCTCCAAACATATTTAATAGCCCATGTCCTCTTTTATTATGACAACGAAAGCTATTACCCCCAAGCACCGCACCGCCGCTGCAATTTACTACTTTATGGGGCGGTATTCCTGCTTCTAGGGCAGCTAGTATCGTTACTATTTTAAAAACTGATCCTGGTGGATAATTAGATTGCAGCGCTTTATTGATTAGCGGCTTATATTTATTATTTATTAGTTCTTGCCAATAATCTGCTGATAACCTAACAAAATTATTAGGAGAAAATCCAGGTACTGAAGCAAGGATTAACACCCCCCCCGTATGACAATCAATTACTATAGCGCAGCAGCCTTGCTTATTTGATAAGTAAGGCATAATTTTTTCTTGTAATTTACCATCAATATTTAAGTATAGATTATCGCCATCAATGCTCTTTAATTCGGATAATTCTCTAACATATTTTCCGTTAGCGTTGATCTCCATTTGTTTATAGCCAAAATTGCCTCGTAAGTTTTTCTCGTAATATTTTTCAATTCCTGCCTTGCCTACCGAAAATTCATTCGCTAAGCTGCTTTTTACTGAAAGTTCTCGCCTTTCCTCAGCGTTTACTTGCCCCATGTAGCCTATTAAATGAGAGGTTGCGTCGTTTAAAGGATAGATTCTTATATATCCTTGATCGATAAATAAGGAAGATAATTTAAGCTTATATTCTTCGATAATTGAAATTTGTTGCCAATTTAATTGATCCAATATTAAAGCTGGCGTTCTAAAACTTGCCTTTTCTACTTTCTTTAGAATTGCTAAGTAAGCTTGCTCAGATAATGCTAAAATTTGTCTAAGTAAATTAATTTCCTCCATATATTTTTTATTGAGGTTCTTGTCTAACAAGAGACGAAAACATAGTTGGTTACTAGCAATAAGGATATGCTCGCGATCATAAACTTTGCCTCTTAATGGCGATAGAAGTGCTAAGTTTATTCTATTCTTATCAGATAAGGTTTTATATTTATCTTCTTTTATAAGCTGCAGATAGAACATTCTGCTTACTAAACAGCCTAAAAGCGCTATTTTTCCGCTTCCTATCAAAAATGTACGTCGCGATATTAATTGACTGTGTAATATTTCATTATTTAGCATCTAAACTTCCTAAATACTTTGTTGCTTTGTTGAACAGCGCTTTAAGCAAAGGATAAGAAAATATAGTAGTTAAATATTGAAATACCATAATAGGCAAGTAAACAGTACTTTCATTTTTTATAAGGAATATTAAGTATCTAAAAGAGATTAGAAAAAGACTATAACCGCAAAATAAAAAAAAATTTATTAATTGCGCCTTAAGGAACCACCACTTGCCTAAGATATTAAGAAGTAAGTTAGTTATTAAAAAGGTTAAAGAATTAGTGCCAAGAGGCATGTAATATAATTGATCAAAAAATATACCTGCTATAAATAACTGACCAAGCTTTAATTGCAGGTAGGTACTGAAATAGTATATTACTATAATCTCAAAAGCAGGAAAAATGCTGCCGGTTATTCCTAACCGAAAACTAACCAATGGAAGTAATAATATTAATAGCAACCCTCCGCTAAAAAGGATGGTTACAATAAATTTTATGAGTTTTTTAAACATTATATTATATGAATATATGAGTTTTATAGATTACTATATTGATGCACTTGTGCATTCATAATCAGCCCAAATCCAATAAGCATTGATGCCATCATTGTACCGCCGTAAGATAATAAAGGTAGAGGTATTCCTACAGCAGGCAACATACCCATTACCATCGCAATATTAATAAATATGTGGCTAAAAAATATACAGCTAATGCCTACGACCATAAGCTTGCCAAAAACTGAACGACAGTTAACAGCGATAACCAGACAAAGCAGCGATATAATTAAATATAGCATTAATAATATAAAACATCCTATAAAACCTACTTCTTCTGCCAAAGCGGCAAAAATGAAGTCTGTCTGATACTCAGGTAGAAAATCTAGCTGGCTTTGAGTGCCAGAGATTAGCCCTTTGCCAAGTAAGCCACCTGACCCTATCGCAATTTTGGATTGGATGATATTATAGCCAGCACCTAAAGGATCACTCTCCGGATTAAAAAAAGTTAAAACCCGTTGTCGTTGATATTCATACATTAAATGCCAAATGATCGGCAGACACAAAAGACCACAAGCACCCGTTCCTAAAAAATACTTTACCGGTAATCCCGCTGAAAAAATCATGATGCTGACTACTATTACAATAACCACTGCGGTACCTAAATCAGGTTGTTTTATTATCAAAGCTGTGGGAGCAATTACTAACCCTACTAATATTAGTACTTTTGGTAATGTTATACTGCTCGTAGCGTTTAATTGATGAATATATCGCGCCACCATCAGCACTATAGCCAGTTTTGCGGGTTCAGAAGGCTGCAGTTTAATAAAACCAAGATCAAGCCAGCGTTCAGCTCCCATAGCTCTAGAGCCAAATAATTCCACGTACACAAGGGAAAGCAAAACAGCAATATAGAATATATAAGATAGCTTAAAGATTATCCTTAGCTCTATTAGAGCAATTAAAATAGCTACAGGCAGAAATAGGCAAAATTTCATTATTTGCTTGGAAGCCCAGGGTTCCAGACTTCCTCCAGCAACTGAGTAAAGAATAACAAAGCCACCGCAGCAAATTAGAGTGATAGATAAAATTAAAGTAAGGGGGATTTTTTTTATTTTTACCCACTGCTCTTCATTAACTAAATTCATCTTTTGTTATTTTCCACTATTACTATAATAAAAAAGCAATTATATTGTCCTGCAACAATGATTAGTTATTGTCTTACAACTCAAACTGCCATCTAAAATGCAATTATCATTATATAATAGTTTAAGTAGACGCAAGGAAATATTTAAATCATTAAATCAAGATCTGGTTAAAATGTATGTCTGCGGACCTACAGTTTATGACCGTCCGCATATTGGTAATGCCAGATCAGTGGTGGTATATGATGTATTATATCGAATTTTAAGGCATATTTACGGCAGCCAGCATGTACTTTATGTGCGTAATATTACTGACGTAGATGATAAGATTATCATCAGGGCTTTAGAAACTGGTAGCAGCATCTCCAGTTTAACTGTAACTGTCACTAAAGATTTTCACCAAGATACAGCTTACCTTAATTGCTTATCCCCAAACTTAGAACCAAGGGCTACTGAACACATTCCTGAGATGATCATGCTCATTGAAAAGCTCATTAACAACCACGCAGCTTACGTTGTTGAAGGACATGTGTTTTTCGACCTTGCTGCTAGCAGTGATTATACCCAATTATCAGGACGCACTCTAGAACAAATGCTAGAAAGCGTACGCATAGAAAATAGTAAGTTTAAAAAACACCCGGGGGATTTTGTCCTATGGAAACCAGCTCATCATCAAGATGAGGAGGCAGCAAATTTCAATAGCCCGTGGGGAAAGGGGAGACCAGGGTGGCATATCGAATGCTCTGCCATGAGCTATAAATATTTAGGGGAAAATTTTGACATACATGGTGGTGGTTCTGATTTAATTTTTCCTCATCATACCAATGAGATAGCCCAAAGCAAATGTGCTTTTCCTGGTTCAAACTTTGCTAAATTTTGGGTGCATAATGGCTTTTTAACGGTAGGCAGCGAAAAAATGAGTAAATCTCTTGGTAACTTTATTACCGTTAAGGACTGGCAAGATCAACAGATTGCCGGAGAAACAGCAAGAGTTTTTTTGCTTAGCGCCCATTATCGCAAACCATTAGATTTTAATGAAAAAGCATTAGTAGATGCTGCCAAAAAGGTAAATTATTGGTATAGAGCATTAGAAGGTTTAGAAGAAAAACCGGTGCTTTCCTCCTCTATTCCGGCTGATTTTCTTAATAGTTTGCTAGATGATATCAATACTCCGCTTGCTATTAAAATTTTGCACGATTATGCCAAGCGCGCTATTACCGCTACTACCCAGGAGGAGAAACGCCTGTACGCTAGCAATCTTATAACATGCGGCAGACTTATAGGAGTGATTGAGCAAACGCCATCTCAGTGGTTTGGCGCTAGTAGCGAACGAGAGGAAATAAGCAAATTAATCGCGCAGCGTAACCAAGCAAGGTTAGAACATAATTGGCAGCTAGCAGATCAAATTCGTGAGGTTTTGTTGAGCAGAGGAATAACTGTTGAGGACAAAGCTGATGGCTTGACTGTCTGGAAGAAAGAAAAGTAGCTCATAAGACTAGAAATCTGCTTAACCAAAACGAATATTATTGCGGTGATTTATTGTTGAATTTCAACATAGCGTCGGCAGGGCGAATATAGAGAGGTTCCAACTGCGCTAAATTGTCGTTACCTCCTAATAGCAACTGACTGCTTGTATAGCGACAAATATGTATGGCTTTCTTGCGCGCTATTCGCGGTAAAATAATAGCATTAGGCATTTTTTTTATCTGCTCATACATTACTAACGTGCCACTGCCAGCGCATATTAATGCGTTTTGCTTTTTCCTTAGCAATTCACCAGCTAGGTCGCAATCTATTAATAAAGGTGCGTTTTTTGCCCCTAATTTATTAAAAGTTTGTATATATAACTGATTTCTATATGCATTGATTAGAACTATTACCTCATCATAATTACCAACCTGCTTTATTGCCCTTACATGCTCTATTTCAAAGTTAGTGACGGCAATTCCTTTAAGATTAGCAGCAAGTAAGATAGCTTGAGCAGTAGCTAGCCCAACTCTTATGCCAGTAAAGCTACCCGGACCTTTAGTAACTGCTAGATAATTTATATCATAGTAGGTTATGTTTGCAATCCTTAATGCTTGCTCAATCATGCTTGACAGTCGCTCAGCTTGCATTGTGGGCTGTAATTCTTCAAGATAAGCAAGAATCTCGTCTCCTTCAGATATAGCAACAGAGACAGTGTCGTTGGAAGTATCAAAGCCTAAAATCTTCATTTTCTTATTCTTAATAAATTTTATTATTATAGTTTAATTATTGACTAAACGCCTTAATAATGTTAGTTTAGTTTTTTTCTTATTAGTTTAGTTAGAGATGTTTTAGTATGTTTGCGGTGATCACAACGGGCGGAAAGCAATATAAAGTTGCTAAAGATAATATCCTAAAAATAGAAAAAATAAATGGTGAAGCTGGTTCAAGAATAGAATTTAATGAAATTTTAATGGTAAGCGATCACACGAACGCTATTTCCATAGGTAAGCCATTACTTAAAAATGCGCGGGTGACGGCAGAAGTCCTGCAGCAAATGAAAGATGATAAAATTATCGTTTTTAAGAAAAAGCGCCGTCAAAATTATCGTCGTAAACACGGTCATCGGCAGGAACTAACGGAAATTAAAATTTTAGATATTACTAAATAACAAGAGGAGAATTACAAAATGGCAACTAAAAAAGCCGGCGGTAGTTCCAGAAATGGTAGAGACTCAGCCGGGCGGCGTTTAGGCGCTAAAAAGTCAGACGGTCAATATGTTATCTCGGGAAATATTATTATTAGACAACGGGGAACAAAATTTCATCCAGGCAAAAATGTAGGGTTGGGGAGAGATCACACTATTTTTGCGTTGACTGAAGGTACGGTACAATTTGTCACCAAGAGAGACAAAAAAATAGTAAATGTGCTGCTTAGCTAAGTCTAAATATGCTAAAAGCACTGCTGCTGATTTTCGCAGTTTAATTTTCTTGCTGTAGGAAGGAACAAGAGAGAAATTCGCTAAGTTATTATCTTCTAATTACCAAACCACAGTCTTTCCTTGCCTTAACTCAAGAGCAAGGCTGTCTGTCTTTCATATGAGAGTTAGCGTAATTATTTCCTGCTCAAGCCATATGATGTCCACCATTAATAGCTAAAGTTTGACCAGTGATAAAGCTTGCTGCCTCATCAGATAAAAACACTGCCGCCCTAGCAATTTCTTCAGGAGTTCCTAGCCTTTCAATGGGTATGGATGAAATAATGTGCTCAACTATTTTAGGAGATAGGGTTTTAGTCATGTCGGTTTCTATATATCCCGGAGCAATACAATTAACAGTAATTCCTTTGAGGGCGTTTTCCTTAGCTAAAGCTTTAGTAAAACCGATAATTCCTGCTTTAGCTGCGCAGTAGTTGGTTTGTCCCAGTTGTCCTATTTGTGCATTAACAGAACTTATATTAATGATGCGTCCGTAACCTTGCTGGCGCATTTGATTTATTACTGCCCTGCACATATTAAAGCAGGAAGTAAGATTGACGTTAATTACCTCTTGCCATGCATCTTCATTCATTTTATGCAGCATCATATCGCGGATAATGCCAGCATTATTTACTAAAACACTAATAGGTTGCTCAAAAGCTTGTTCAATTTTTTCTATTGCTCTTATGCATTCATTAAAGTTTGCTACATTCCATTTAATAGTTTCGATAGAATTCTGTTTGCTAAAATTATCAGCTGCTTCGTCATTATCATAGAAATTTGCTATTACTATAAAGCCTTTATTTTTTAGGGCTAAGGAAATTGCCGCGCCAATTCCGCGCGTGCCGCCAGTAACCAATGCTAACTTTTTCATAACAATGCTATTTATATTGCGATAAATATTTTAGGGGATCAACGTATTTATTATTTTCTTTAATAGCGAGATAAAGCTGTGGGGCATCTACCTGACCTGTACTGCCTACATGTCCTATTATTTCACCTTGCTTTATCTCATCTCCTTTTGCTTTGGTGACATCATTTAGGTGAGCATAAGCAATATATAAATTATCTATAGTTGATTTTACCAAAATTAAATGACCGAACCTTGCATCATTGCCATTATACATTATGATGCCATTTGTCATTGATTTTACTGCCGCTCCTGGCGGGGCTGCTATATTAATGCCATTGTTTCTGCCGTATTTAGTCATAGCACCAAAATGAACTATCACTTTTCCATCAACCGGTAGGGTAAAATTAGTTGTCCCCCTTGGTGGTTGTTTAACTGCAGTAGTAAGTTCTTTATTTTTTTTGTTTAGTAGCTCGCGCGTAACTTTTATTTTTATCAACTGAGAAGGTTCAAGTTCCTCATCCACTTGCAAGTCGTTTAATTGCGCTATATCTTCTGGGAGTTGATCATAATTTTGTGCTATTGAGCGAATGGTTTCGCCAGGTTGTGCTTCATGGTAGATTATTTGCTTTGGTTCTTCATCAACTGTTGGTTGTCTATAGTCTTCTTCTTTTTCTTTGTTTTTTGGGGCTTTTAAGCTGCCGACTATCTTGTCTTGGTCGGTTGATGAAGTTGAAGAGGATGTTCTAATAATCTCATCTTCTGGAAATATTGTCTGAGTAGAGTCGGAGGAATTAGGCTGGGCAACAGTTGCCTGAGGGTTATTGCCATATATAATGGGTGCAGGCGATTGATCGACGCAGGCGCTGATAATTAAAGCAACAAGTGCTATAAGGGTAAAATTCATGCTATAAGCTACTTAAAAAATTATAAAGAAATTTTATTATGAAATAAATTAACTGCAAGATATAATTTGTCTCCTAGCATTTTTTGTGTTAAAAAAACTATATGAAAATAAATAAAGTTATAGCAGGTAGTGATCATTCTGGCTACCTGCTAAAAGATACTATTATTAAACACCTGGCAAAGAAATTAGTTGCGGTGCAAGATGTAGGGACATTTAATCAAGAAATGGTGGATTACCCTGATTATGCAGCAAAAGTGGTAGAGATAGTTTTAGAACAGCCGGATTCTCTTGGTATTTTAATATGTGCCACTGGAATTGGTATGGCAATTGCTGCTAATAGAAATCTAGGAGTACGTGCAGCTCCGGTAGTGAATCTTTTTATGGCAGAAAGAGCACGTTCTCATAATGATGCTAATATACTTGTTTTAGGGGCGAAAGTCGTTGATGAAAAATTAGCTTTAGATATAGTAGATAAATTTTTAGCTACTCAGTTTGAAGGCGGCAGGCATATTGCTCGTTTAGCAAAATTAGGCTAGAATAAAAGAATGGCTAGGTAGCAAAGTGGTAATGCTGTGGACTGCAAATCCTCGATGCGCCGGTTCGATTCCGGCCCTGGCCTCCCATTCTATGGACGAATTGTCTAACCACTGCTTTCCTTTTCATTATATAAATTAATAATATTTTGCTTCCTGCTTTCAAGAGGAAGCTCGTTTAAAAAACCCTTCCTTATATCGTGTTATATATAACTCCCTCTTGACACCAAATTCTGAGGTGATTAGACTTAAGTTAATTAACTTAAGCTTTTATAAGCAAATAATTATGAAAAATAACCAAGAAACAAAAGTTACAGCAACATTAACATCTGCTCAAGTTCAAGAAGAAGCAAAGGTAATAGTTACTTTTTTAGAAAAAACTGCTGAGCTTGTTAACACACAATACTCAAATATAAGCACTGCTAAAAAAGCAGGAGCATTAAAAAATGAACTATCCGGGGTATTAGATTCATTAGAACAAGACCAAAATTCCCCCCGCGATATTATCAACTCTTTAAAAGGTGACTTAGATAATTATATTAAAGTGATAGAAGACAAACAAGAAGCTTATCGCTCAGAACTGGATGGTTATCATTTAAGTGATCAATCTATCAAAGAAGGACGCAAGATACTTGAGGCAAATAATGTGGGAGCTTTGCTGAAAGATACCGCTAGTACTATCAAGAAGCAAGTCGAGGGTGGTGCCATGGCTAAATTTTACGAGACAGCTGGCAATTGTTTTAAAAACCTAGGTATGACCTCTGCTGCACAATACTGCTATAAACAAGAGCAGCAGCTAACATTAGAGAGTATCAAACGAACGCTTCGTAAAGACAGCATAATAGGTCAAAACAACAAATATATAAAAACTTTCCCTGCTGCAAAAACCTCTCAACCAGAAGGATCGAGAGGGAAATAATTAACTATTTAGCAAATAGTAACTTTGTGTAAGTTATTAGGATGCTTAGGTTGCACTTAACTTCGTTATATGGCTCAATGGTCACTTAATTAATAAAATTTAATCACTTTGTAAAAATCATTAGTTTATTTAAACTATCTTTATTAATGTAAATACACGTCCAGCAAATGAAGAGTTTGGAGACGAGGTTTTACTTGAAAAAGAGCGAGGGGTAGAAATATAGAGAGAAAGGAAACATGGTTGAATGTACTAGGATACTGCATCCGATAGATCAGCTTTAGGCAGGGCAAATTTTCAAGTAATACCAAGCAAGCATACTTAATTTATTATATTTAAAGGTACTTATGTCCAAAGCTCAAGAATTACAATAAATAGAAAAAGATTTTGACCTTATAGTTGCTACAGAAAATCACAGCGACTATAAGGCAGCAAGTAAAGATAGTTCCATTAACCTCTATCATATTACGAGGGAACTCTCTAATGAATTAAGTTTATTTAAAACTACCAATTGGATGTAATAAAAATAGTGCAATTGGAACTTTATGTAATGAGATGAATTTGCCTTTACCTAGTAAAGTAAAAATGCAAGCTACAGGGTCAGAGTATGACATACAGCTAGATATCAATGCCTCTTCTAACTTACAACAAACTCCTAGCGAGGACGATAATATAAATATATATGAAGCAGAGATGACCGGCAACAGCGGTTGGTGCTGCGATATATTATAGTTATATATAGAGGTTATCTTCAAATTTGATAATCTCCTGTTATTTTGGATCAATGTAACAATTTAAACCTTAGAAATAAGGGGGTGGAAATGTTAACAAGGTAATTTTACTCCCTTGATTTTTATTTTGCTCAAAAATGGAACATGATAGCGGGAAATGTTCAATCCCATTTTCATTATACAGTAATAATTATCAAACTAAGTTGTTAACATGAATAATTTACTGTACAATCATTATAATGAATCAGTTTGTGTGATGAGAGGAAGTGAAGATAGCTAAAATTGTTAGCTCATTGCTTATTTATGTAACGTTAATAAATGCTATTAGTGTGTTTGCTAAAGACACCTTGAACATTGAAATTACTATCCAAGATCATAAATTCTATCCTGATATTATAGAAATATCAGCAGGTCAAAAGGTTAAGTTGATCATACATAATAAAGATAATAGTCTTGAGGAATTTGATAGTGTGGATTTAAAGCGAGAAAAGATAATCCCCGCTAATTCTGTTGCTTATATAGTTATTGCTCCTTTACGACCTGGTGTATATTATTTTATTGGCGAATTTAATCCGGATACAGCTCGTGGAAAGATTATAGTTAACTGAGAGATTAAAACAAAGGAAATGTTTAAAATAGCTTTCGTGGTTTTTCGTGAGGGAATGGAGATTGCGCTAATGCTAGGCATAATTTTAGCAGTAACTAAGCGCATCTATAAATCACGTGTTGATATTATTACTGGGGTTATACTCGGGGTGATTCTAGCTTCATTATTTGCATTTTTCATTCGCTCACTTGCTCTGTACTGGCAGGACGTAGAGGAGGAAATATTTAACACTATCATTATGCTGATGACAGTAATAATGATTAGCTGGACAATAACCTGGATGAATGGCTATGGTACTAAAGTAAGGCAACGTTTTAATAATTTATCCGAAAAGATTCATAATAATACGGCAAGCCGGATAATGCTAACTTTGTTTGTTACTACTTCTCTCTTCCGTGAAGGAGTAGAAATTATTTTATTAATTTATGGCATAACTGTTTCCAGCAATGGCTCTATTAATCATACTAGTTATTTGATAGGATTTTTAGGTGGGGCATTTAGCGGAATATTGCTAGGAAGCTTAATATATTTAGGATTAATAAAATTTGCTGGCAAATATATATTTAAGATTTCCGAGATAATGCTGTTGCTAATTGCTGCTGGACTTGCTTCAGAGGCTGCTGGCTTATTGACATCTTCCGGAATTATCACTATGTTCTCTGAACAAGTTTGGGACAGTTCGTGGTTGGTTGACGATAAAAGTATCTTGGGGGATATGCTAAGAGTTATACTAGGATACAATGCTAAGCCTAATATATTACAATTTATGTTTTATATTTCTACAATAGTTTTTATTCAAATGCTTAAGATATTAAATAAACTCTATGAAAAGCAAGTGGGCAGCAATATTTAGTCACACGCGAGATTGAGAGCTTAATAAAATCACTTCTTGTTAAGAACTAACCCATTTTATTTATAAGTAAAATTGATAGATCAGTAAGCAATGTTTAAGTTTTTATCAGAATTTGGTCCTTTAGTAGCTTTTTTTGTTGCTTATAAATATGGCAATATCCAGAGCGCTGCATCATATATGCTAATTGCATCGGTAATTAGCATTGGACTATATTACCTAGTGGAAAGAAAAATTCAGGCTTTTTCACTAGTATCTTCGGGGGTGCTACTATTATCCGCAAGCGTTACCATAATCAGCGGCAACCCAATTTTTATAAAAATCAAGCCAACTATTTTATATATAGTATTTGGATTATGGTTCTTGATTAGCGCCAAGCGAGGCGCTCCGCTGTTAAAATATTTATTAAATGAGCTTATAGAAATGGACGCAAAAAGCTGGAACATTTTGAGCTATAGATTCGCATTTTTTTTTCTCACCATGGCAGTAGTAAACGAAATAGTATGGCGTAATTTCCACGAAGCCGCTTGGGTCAATTTCAAAGTATTTTGGGTGCTTCCTCTTACTGGCTTCTTCATCTTACTGCAGGCGCCGTTTGTCCTAAAAAGAAAGATACCAAAGCAATGAGGGAGCGTTTTGTTATAATAGTTTTTTTCAGTTTCGGTAAATGAGAAGAAAAATAGCATGTTTTTATGCGGCTGCTGTAAGGCTTGTTGAACATGATGGAGTAGAGCATTCTGGCTATATGTCCTTTATGGTTCTATTATCCATTTTTCCTTTCCTAATTTTTTTATTAGCCTTAACTAGCTTTTTAGGTGCCGCGGAATTAGCTGAAAAGTTTATAGTGCTTTTAATTGAGAATATGCCGGAAAAAGCCACGGACGCCATCAAAAGTAGAATTGATGAGTTAGTTCGCACTCCGCCACAAAGCCTTCTAACTTTAGCGGTAGTAGGAAGTGTATGGACTGCTTCATCTTTCGTTGAATGTCTAAGGACTATACTAAACCGTGTTTATGAAGTTAAATCGCCTCCTCCTTATATAAGGCGCAGGTTGCTTAGTATTCTACAATTTCTACTAATTAGCGTAGTAATTACCTTATTGATGTTTTTGTTAGTAGTTATTCCGCTGGGACTTGCCAAAATCCCTACTCTAGTGGAAATCATTGATGGCTATGAACTTCCTATAAACCTGTTGAGATACTTTTTGATTCTATTATTATTTTTTTTAGGTTCTGCATCACTTTATTATATAATTCCTAATATCCAATTAAAGTTCAGTGAAGTTATCCCCGGTTCAATATTAACTGTTACTCTCTGGCTCATTAACGGTTATTTGCTCTCTAGGTATATTGTGTATTATAGTCAGCTAAATGTGGTGTATGGTTCTTTAGGCAGTATCATTATCACACTGATATTTTTCTATATCACTAATATGATCTTTATTTATGGAGCGGAATTTAACTACCAGCTAAAAATTATGAGTGAGAAGAAAGCTTCCTAAAAATTGATAGTTTGCTGTCATATCTAATTTTAAATATTCTTATTTGCTTGAAACTCTAAGCAAACAGTAAAAAGTATACTAATACTACAATTTTAATGGTATAATTTGAACTAAAAATCGCACTAGAATCAATAATGAGTAAGCAAACAGAAAAAAAAGATACTTATAACGCCGATTCCATAAAAGTTTTAAGGGGACTTGATGCGGTGAGAAAGAGACCTGGTATGTATATCGGTGATACCGATGATGGTTCCGGTCTGCATCATATGATCTATGAGGTAATAGATAACGCTATAGATGAAGCGTTGGCAGGTCACTGTACCTTAATCAAAGTAGCTCTTAATAAGAACGGTTCAGTCACTGTAACGGATAATGGGCGCGGCATTCCAGTGGATATCCATGAGGAGGAAGGAGTGTCGGCGGCTGAAGTAATTATGACACAACTACATGCTGGTGGTAAGTTTGATCAAAACTCATATAAAGTATCTGGTGGACTGCACGGTGTAGGCGTGTCAGTGGTAAATGCTCTTTCAGAGTGGCTAGAGCTACGAGTTTGGAGAGAGAACAAAGAACATTTTATGAGGTTTGAAAAAGGTGAGGCAAAGGCGCCGCTAACTGTAGTAGGAAACGCTGCAACAAAAAAAGGTACGGAAATTACTTTTTTCCCTTCCACAGAAATTTTCAGCACTATTGAATTTGACTTTGCTACCCTAGAACATAGGCTGCGCGAGCTTGCTTTCTTAAATTCAGGAATAAAAATAATATTGTTAGATAATCGTTGGGAGGAAAGTAGGGAAATTGAATTTACGTTTACTGGCGGAATAGAAGCCTATGTAAAATATCTTGATAAATCTAAAGTACCCCTGCATCCATGTTTTGCCTTAAATGTAGCTAACCCAGACACTGGCATTACAGTGGAGCTAGCAATACAGTGGAACGATTCTTACCATGAAACAATCTTATGTTTTACTAATAACATCAGGCAAAGGGATGGCGGTACACATTTGGTTGGCTTTAAAGCGGGGTTAACTAGAGCTGTTAGCGCATATAGTGAAACCAATAATGTAAGTAAAAAGAATAAAAGTGGTTCTTTTACTGGCGACGATATTAGAGAGGGAATATGCTGCGTTCTTTCGGTAAAGGTTCCAGATCCTAAGTTTTCTTCTCAAACAAAAGATAAGCTAGTTAGTTCCGAGGTAAGAACAGCAGTAGAAAATGTAGCTTATACTAAAATTCTTGAATGGCTAGAAGAACATCCGAATGAAGCGAAGATAATACTGAGTAAGATTGAAGAAGCAGCTCTGGCAAGAGAGGCTGCTAAAAAAGCGCGAGAATTAACTAGACGCAAGTCAGCGTTAGAAGTATCAAATCTGCCGGGCAAACTTGCCGATTGTCAAGAAAGAGACCCAGCAAAAGCCGAATTAATGATAGTTGAGGGAGAATCAGCCGGAGGTACGGTAAAACAAGGTAGAGACAGGAAATACCAAGCAGTGCTGCCTTTACGCGGCAAGATTCTTAATATTGAACGCTCAAGGTTTGATAAAATGATTAGTTCTGAGCAAATCGGTACTTTAATTACAGCGCTTGGCACTAGTATTGGTCAGGAAGATTTTGGCATTGACAAGCTGAGATATCACAAAATCATTATCATGAGCGATGCGGATGTCGATGGTTCTCATATTAGAACCTTGCTTCTTACTTTCTTTTATCGGCACATGCGTGATGTTATAGAAAAAGGTTACTTATACATTGCTCAGCCGCCCCTTTATAAGGCTAAAAAAGGCAATAGCGAGGTGTATTTAAAAAATGAACAAGCTTTGCAAGATTATATAATAAAAGCAAGCATTAATGATTCTAGCTTAATTTTACCAACAGGTGAGCAAATTATTGGCGAAAAACTTGAAAAGTTAATCCACAGAATTATTAAATTTAATGAAATACTTGAGCAAAGCGGGAAAAAATTCTATAGGGGGATTGCTGAAGCCCTTGCAATTAGTGGGTTATTAAATTCTCATTTATTTAACGAGATGCAGCACAGTAATATCTTACAAAGCGTCTCCCTATTAGATAATGTCGCCTTAGAACCTGATAAAACTCCCTGGGAAATTATAATTACTACTAGTGCTTCAATAGAATTCTTTCGCTTTGTAAGAGGCTTAAAAGAAAGCAAAACCTTGTTGTGTGAACAACTGTATCTTCCAGAATTCACTCAGCTAGCAAAAATGGGAGAAGAGCTAAAAGAAATATTTGCTGGTAACTTGCAATTAACTATCAAAGGACAAGAATTCATTATTAAACTGCCAAGTGAATTGCTAAATGCGATCATGGAAGGTGGCAAAAAAGGCTTAACAATCCAACGTTTTAAGGGTCTGGGGGAGATGAACTCTGAACAATTATGGGAAACTACATTAGACCCCTCCCGCCGCACTCTTTTACAAGTAAAAATACATCAGACGGATGTTACGGAGGAAATTATTAGCACTTTAATGGGGAATGTAGTAGAGCCAAGAAGGCAGTTTATTCAGGACAATGCTTTAAATGTAGTTAACCTCGATATTTAATAAGACA
>JACCDN011121219.1_pt1 | contig 15969 bp, 16 predicted proteins | sample 7441691 | NCBI WGS metagenome assembly JACCDN01 (sample SAMN15323439, study PRJNA562643) | freshwater metagenome | isolation source: river surface water | place: USA:Blue River Watershed | collected 2017-08-16
AACGTATCAGCTTAGGTTTAAAACAATTAACTCCACACCCTTGGGATGTGTTACCAACAGACTTATCAGAAGGTAGTGTAGTGAAAGGTAAAGTAGTGAATATCGAAGATTACGGTGCGTTCCTAGAAATCCAACCAGGTGTGGAAGGTTTAGTACACGTTTCTGAAATCACTTGGGCTAATACACCAATCAACGCTAAAGAATTCTTCAAGTTAGGAGATGAGCATGAAGCGAAAGTGGTAACATTAGACAAAGATGCACGTAAGATGAGCTTGAGCATTAAACAAATGACACAAGATCCTTGGAGTGCAATTGATAATAAATTCCCTGAAAATAGCAAGCACAAAGGTTTAGTTAAAAACATTACTCCTTATGGTGTGTTTGTTGAACTAGAATCTGGAATTGGTGGTATGATTCACATCAGCGATTTAAGTTGGTTGAAGCGTTTCAATCACCCTTCTGAATATGTGAAAGTAGGAGAGTCTATCGACATCATTATCTTGAACATTGACAAAGAAAACAGAAAATTACAATTAGGTCATAAGCAATTAGAAGAAGATCCTTGGAATGCACTAGAAGAAACTTTTGCTATCGGATCTATTCATGATGGTACTATAGTTCGTAAAGACGACAAAGGTGCGATTGTACAATTGCCACATGGCTTAGAAGGATTTGCGCCTAACCGTCACCTTGCAAAAGAAGATGGCAAACAAGTTCAAGCAGAAGAAACAGCGAAATTTATGGTGATCGAGTTCGATCGTAATGAAAAGCGTATTGTAGTTTCTCATGCGAGAATTTGGGAGCAAAACATCCAAGAAGAGAAAGAAGTAGCTAAGAAAGAAGCGAAAGATGAAACTGAGAAAACTAAAAAAGCAGTAAAAACTATTCAAAGTAAAGTTGAGAAATCTACTTTAGGTGATTTAGGCGCATTAGCAGAAATCAAAGCTAAATTAGACGAAAACAAAGAAGGATAGGTGCTTTTCTCGTGTTTTTATAGTTAACTATAATAATATAAAAGCTCGAAAAATAGTAGCTGATGATTTTAAAAGGCCCGCAATTGCGGGCCTTTTGTTTTTTCATTCGTCATGAACATAAGGTAATGACTTGAAAAAACACTTTTATGTCTTTTAAGGCCCTTAGCGGCCCTTTTGTTTATCCACGAATTTTAAGCAATGTAAAGGCTGCTAAAAGCCCGTTTTGCACAAATGCCTGGCTATCAAGCATGTTTTAGCTATTTCTTAACGTCAAAGCCTTTATTCACAATCTTTTTCGGCCTAAATTGGGGATTATTAGTTAATTTTGCCACCCTGTATGAATAGAATCATCTTATTATTTTGCCTGTTTTTGAGTTTGAATGCTTGTACTTCAAAGTTCCAAAAAGTGATGAAGAACAAGGACACAGATTATAAAGTTAAAATGGCAGAACAGTATTTTGCAGAAAAAAAATACAGTAACGCACAACAGCTCTTTGAATCAGTGATTCAGTTTGTAAAAGGTACACCTCGTTATGAGGAATTATATTTAATGTATGCGAACTCTTATTATTATGATAAGGATTACGAAAATGCTGAAAATATTTACAAAACTTTTATGGAGTATTTCCCTAATTCTGCTAAAATTGAAGAAGTTGAATATATGAGGGCATATACTTATTATAAACGTTCTCCTAAAGCTGAATTAGATCAAACAACTACGAATAGAGCGATGCAATTAATGCAATCATTTATTGACGCGCACCCTACTAGTCCAAGAGTAAAAGAAGCGACAGAAGTGATTGATGCTTGTAGAGCTAAGTTGGAATTGAAAGATTATAAAACTGCTACTTTGTATTATAACCTTGCGTTATACAGAGCTGCGGCAATTTCATATGGTTTATTGTCAGACTTTTTTCCAGATGCAACACAAGCTGATAAGTATAAATTATTAACTTTGAAATCTTATTTTAAGTTTGCAGAAAATAGTTTTGTTGACAAGCAAAAAGAGCGTTTTGAAAAAGTGATTGTAGAATACAATGATTTTGTGGATAGATTTAGTGATAGCCCATTAATGACTGAAGCTAAAAAAATAAAAAAACAAACAGATCAATATTTAAATAATATAAAATGAGTAAATTAAGAAGACATATGGGTGCTAACACACCTGCTGTTGTTGAAACAAAAAGTCTTAAAGCTTTGAAAGCGAAGACAGGCAATTTATATGAATCTATTTCAATCATTGCCAAAAGAGCAAATCAAATTAATATTTCCATTAGAGAAGAATTACATTCTAAGCTAGAGGAGTTTGCAAGCCATACAGATAGCTTGGAGGAAATACACGAAAACAAAGAGCAAATCGAAATCTCTAAAGCATACGAGCGTATGCCTAATCCTGCTATCTTAGCTACCTCAGAATTTATCGATGACAAAATTTATCATCGTAAGAACGAGGAAACAGATCTATTCCGATAATCACAAAATGGAATTTATACAAAAACGTCCCAATAGTCGGGACGTTTTTGTATTTTAGGGTATAAAACAACTTGGCATGTCTTTAAGAAAAATCTTATTGTTACTTTTGACTGTTTGTACATTCGAAAATAATTTACATGCGCAAGAGCTTGCTGCAAATGTTAGCCTACAGACTAATAAAGTGGACAATCAGGTGGATCCGAAAATATTCACTCAGCTTCAGACACAATTAAAAGATTTTATCAATCAACGTAAATGGACTTCTGATGTTTATACATTGGAGGAAAAAATTGATTGCAATTTTTATCTAACTATCGAGTCAGTGGTTTCAACTGGCATCTACAATGCCAAATTAAGTATTGTAGCAAATAGGCCTGTTTATCGAGCCAATTACACTACACCCTTGTTAAACATGCAAGATGCTAATTTTATATTTAAATATCAGTTAGGACAACCAATAGAATTTAACGAAAATAATGTGGCCAGAACAGATGCCTTAGAGGCAAACTTGACAGCGACTATTGCTTATTATGTTTATATTATATTGGGATTAGATTATGATTCATTTTCAAAGAATGGCGGCGCCCCCTATTTCAGTAAAGCTTTGAATATAGTGTACAATGCACCAGATGGTTCTGGTATCAATGGATGGAAATCTTATGATGGTCAAAGAAATAGATTTATTCTTATTGACAATTTAACAAAGAGTGGTTTCGATAAATTACATGAAGTAGTGTATAATTATTATAGAAATGGCTTAGATCAATTGGTGGATCAGCCAGAAAAAGCAAAAACAGCAATTATTAATGCACTCATGAGTTTGCAAGAATTAAATGAGGATAATGTTAACTCGATGGCTATTTCTATTTTTATGCAGGGCAGGGTAACAGAATTAATTGGCTTATTTTCTGATGCAGATCGTAGTACTAAAAAACAGCTTATGACTACATTATCTGCAATTGATATAGCTAACATCAATAAGTACAAAGTATTTTTCGAATGAAAAAATTATCCATTATAGGGGTTTTATTTTTGTGGTCTTGTGTAAATAAAAACAAACAATCAAATACTTTTTTGCCTATTCAAACTATGCAAAAAACAGTATGGCAGTTAATGCAGGTAGATGAATACCTGTCGAGACAAATTCAAACAGATACTAGTTTCAAGCTAAATAAAGAAAAAGCTACATATTATCAACGAGTATTCAATTTGAATAAGGTTGACCGAATTCGTTTTTATGCTACTATGAACTATTTGGAAAAACATCCAGATGAATATAAAATCCTAATGGATTCAGTTGAAGCATTGTCGAAAAGAGAAAAATTAGAGCTTGTGAAACACTAATTCTTACAAAAAAATACTGGGTATCACTAAACCCTTTTAAATTTGTTTTGTTAACATAAAAAATATAAATATGCCAATTTCAATCGGACAAAATGCACCTGATTTTACTTTATTTGACACAGATAAAAACCCAGTCCATTTAGCAGAAGCTAAAGGTAAGAATGTGGTACTTTTGTTTTTTCCACTTGCTTTCACTGGAGTTTGTACAACTGAACTTTGCAATGTTAGAGATAATATTGCAGCATATAATAGCACCAATGCGCAAGTTTATGGAATCTCTGTAGACTCTTTATTTGCTCTAGGTAAATTCAAAGAAGAACAAAAATTAAATTTTCCTTTATTAAGTGATTTCAATAAAGCAGCAGCTACTGCTTTTGATGTATTGTATGAAACTTTCCCAGCTTTTGAAATGCAAGGTGTAAGCAAAAGAGCTGCATTTGTGATAGATGCAAATGGTGTAGTGCAATATGCAGAAGTTTGTCCAACACCTGGAGATTTACCTAATTTCGCAGCTATTCAAGAGACACTTAACAAGTTGAACTGAAACTTATCTTCTTGCTAGTTTTTTATAGAATATAAAAAACGCAAGAAGATCTTTAATTATTTCAAAAGGGCCCATTGGGCCCTTTTGATCTTGTTAGGATTTATGAATTATTATCTATCGCAAACTTCTACAATCAAGAATTTTAAATAATGCGTATTTTCCATACCCCAGATAATAGGGTGGTCGCTTGATTGTGTTTGGTAGGTTACTTGTCTAATTCTTTTCTTGGCGTCTTTAGCAGCCATATAGATAGTATCTAAAAATAACTCAGGACTAACAAGGTTGGTACAACTAGAAGTAACTAAGAAGCCTCCATTGTTGATCATTTTCATCCCCCTTAAATTAATTTCTTTATAACCTGTGACTGCTTTTTCAATACTGCTTCTACTTTTTGTAAATGCAGGAGGATCTAACATCACCACATCATATTTCCTGCCTTCTTTGCCCCAGTTTTTTAGGACATCAAATGCATTCATAGCTTCAAATTTTACAATGTGGTCAAGTTGATTCAGTGCGGCATTTTTATTAGCTTGTGCAACAGCATTTTCAGATATATCAATTCCTAAAACTGACTTCGCTCCATAATGTGCTGCATGTATTTCAAAAGTACCCGTATAAGTAAATGCGCCTAAAACATCTGCTCCCTTTACAATATGTTGAATGGCACGTCGATTGTCTTGTTGGTCTAAAAAATAACCTGTTTTTTGCCCATGCTCAATGTCAACATAAAATTGTAATCCATTTTCTTTTATAACAATCTCGGTAGAGAATGGGTCAGACAAAAAATCTTTCTTTTGTTCTAGTCCTTCTAGTTCTCTAACTGGCACATCGTTTCTTTCATAGATACCTTTAGGGTTAAAGATTTTATTTATCGCTTCCACGATGGCTGTTTTCCATTGTTCAATACCTAAAGAGAGCGTTTGAATGACAAAATAATCATTGAATTTGTCGATAATCAATGCAGGTAAACCATCAGCTTCTCCGAAGACCAATCTGCAGTTTTCGGTATACCCTAATTTTTGTCTATATGCCCATGCTTCATTGATTTTCTGATGAAAAAAGCATGAATCTATATTTTCTCTTTTTCTAGTGAGTAGTCTTATAATTATTTGTGACCCAGGATTAATATAGCCTCTACCAGCTAATTGGCCATCAAAATAGTAGACTTCAACAATGTCGCCAGGGGAAACTGGGCCTGCAATACGATCCACTTCATTATTATAAATCCAGGGATGCCCCATTGCAATTCTAGGCGTAATGCGCTTATTTAGGTAAACCTTTGTCATTTGGCAAAGATAGGGACAGATTAAGTGACAACTTGTTCATTTTAAGCGCCATTTATGTCAATTTTGCTCTTTTATTGCTTTGGCAATATATTTGCGTGCAATTGAGTACAAATAGTTATATATGGAAGAAAAAGAGCAATTTGGACAAGAGCCAATCTTAGATACAGAAAATGGGGATCAAGCAGTGCCAGAAACAGCCGAAATGCCCTTAAGTGAACTAGAGCAGTTAAAAGTGGATTTAGCAGACCAAAAGGACAAATATTTGCGTTTAATGGCAGAATTTGAAAACTTTAAAAGAAGGACGGCTAAGGAGCGTGTAGATTTAATTCAAACTGCTGGTAAAGACGTAATTGTATCTCTTTTGGATGTGTTGGATGATTGTGATCGTGCAGAAAAACAATTAAACGGGTCAGATGATATTGCTGTCCAAAAGGAAGGCATTCAGTTGGTGTTTAATAAAATTAGAACAACACTTCATACAAAAGGTTTGAAAGCAATGGAAAGCATTGATCAAGCATTTGATGTTGAATTACATGAAGCCATCACTGAAGTGCCAGTTTCTGAGGCAGCAAAAAAGGGCAAGGTAATTGACGAAGTGACAAAGGGGTATTATTTGAATGATAAGATTATTCGTTTTGCAAAAGTGGTGGTAGGCAAATAAACAAAGCATTATGTCAAAAAGAGATTTTTACGAAGTACTTGGTGTGACTAAATCTGCTTCTGCAGATGAAATAAAAAAAGCCTACCGTAAAGTGGCCATGCAATATCATCCTGATAGAAATCCAGGCGATAAAGCTGCAGAGGAAAAATTTAAAGAAGCTGCCGAGGCCTACGAGATTTTAAGTGATGCAGATAAAAAGGCCAAGTACGATCGTTTTGGTCATCAAGCATTTGGTCCTGGAACAGGCGGAGGAAATGGAGGATATGGGGGTGGTATGGACATGAATGATATTTTTAGTCAATTTGGAGATGTATTTGGAGATGATATGTTTGGTGGCTTCTTTGGCGGTGGACAAAGCCGTTCAAGAGGAGGTGCAAAAGCAAGAGGTCAAAGAGGAAGTAATTTAAGGATTAAACTAAAATTGAATTTTGAAGAAATTGCCAATGGGGTGAATAAACAAGTGAAAGTGAAAAAGCATGTGCTTTGTTCAACTTGTGGTGGTAATGGTGCAAAAGATAAATCAAGTATTCAAACCTGTGCTACTTGTAAAGGCTCTGGTCAAGTAAGAAAAGTAACGAATACTTTCTTGGGTCAAATGCAAACTGTAAATACTTGTCCTACTTGTAATGGAGAAGGAAGTACAGTGACTGCAAAATGTACAGCATGTAAAGGAGAAGGTAGGGTATATGGTGAAGAAACTATATCAATCGATATCCCAGCAGGGGTACAAGATGGTATGCAATTAAGTATGTCTGGTAAAGGTAATGCGGGTGAACGTGGTGGAGCTGCTGGAGACTTGATTATTATGATTGAGGAAGAACCGCATGAGTTCTTACATAGAGACGGATTGAATGTAGCATTTGACTTGTACATCACTATTCCAGATGCAATTTTTGGAACCAGTGTGGAAGTGCCTACAATTGATGGCCGTGCAAAAATCAAAATACCAGCTGGTACACAAAGTGGTAAAATATTTAGATTAAAGGGAAAAGGATTCCCAGAAGTGCAAGGTTATGCAAAAGGAGATCAGTTAATCCATGTGAATATTTGGACACCACAGGAAGTAACCGAGGAAGAAAAATTAGCCTTACAAAAAATGCAAGAAAGCGAAAACTTTAAACCTAAGCCTGTCAAAGGGGATAAAAGTTTCTACGATAAAGTTAAGGAAGCGTTTAAGTAAACTAAAATATACGATCAAAAAAGGGACAAATTTATTTGTCCCTTTTTTGATATTAGTAATTTATGAGTTTTTTTTCTTAAACCGAAATACATCAATTCAATTATGCTTGTAATTGATAGATGGCTTTACTATTTCTTCCTAATCCATCATAGTCTAAGCCATAGCCAACTACGAATTTATTAGGAATTTCAAAACAAGCATAATCGATGGTAACAGGATATTGTAAAGCCTCTTTCTTATCCAATAATACAGCAATTTTAACTGATGCAGGCTGCATACTTTCTAATTGGGGCAGATAATGATGCAGTGTTTTACCTGTGTCAATAATATCTTCCAAAATGATGATATGTCTGTCTTTAATATTGGTATCTAGCCCAATTGCTGTGATTACATTACCTGTAGAACTGGTTCCTTTGTAAGAAGCTAGTTTAATAAAACTCACTTCTGCTTCGATGGTGATTTGCTTGAATAGGTCTGCAGTAAATAAGAAAGAGCCATTTAAAATAGACAAAAACAGAGGACGTTTACCTTCATAGTCTTTATTTAGTTGTGCAGCTAGCTCTGTGATCTTTGCTTGAATTGCTGATTCTTCTAAGTAGGGTATGAAAGTTTTATCTAGAACTTGAATTGTACTCATGTAATTTATTTTGGATTAAATTAATTTATTTTTTCTTTTTATTGAACAAGATGGTGTTGTCTTTCTTGATACTTGTACTGTTTTCTTTTGATTTAAAAAGAAGTACTTGTGTTCCTATTTTAACATCATTAGCTAATTGTGGATTATATAATCTTAGTTGACTTAATTGGACGCCCTCTAGTTGACTAATTTCATGTAATGTAGTGTTGTATTTTGCAATATGAAAAGATCGTTGGCCTTCCTTTTTTTTAGGTGAAAGAAAAATTAATTGATCTTTATCTAAAAGTATTGCTTCTTTAATTTCGTTGTATTCAAATAGTTTATATAAAGGTAAATTGTATTGAATGGCAATGTCAACAAAAGATCTATTTTTCTTACCAAATATAACTGGTACTTGATTGATTCTAAATCTTCCCTCTGGATAATTGTAGACAGGTTGAACAGCTTGAACTGTGGGCTCAATTTTAGTTGTATCAATTATTGTATTCTCTGTTTTTGCAATTTTCTTTACGACAGTATCTTCAGTAACACTTTGGATCAATTGCTTAGAAGGTAATGGCGCAGTATAGCTGCTAGTGTTTGTTTGAGCAATCCCTGCTGCCTTATTTAAGCTTCTTATTTCAACAGGGGTCGATTTAAATATTGTATCATTACTCGAAATTTTAAATGTGTCTTCGAATGCTTTTTTTTCGGTTGTATCAGTAAGCGTTTTTATTATTGGCGTGTCGGAAGGTTTTTTTACAGGTGTATCAGTGAGGATCTTGACGCTTACTTCTTCTTCATCAGGTTCGTTGGCAAGCTCTGGAAAATTGTATTGTGCTAATTCATAATCGTCTATGATCTTCAATAATTTGTTAGGATAGTCGGAAGCAGTTGCATAACCCGCTTTTTTAAGTCCATACGCCCATGCTGTGTCATCCACTGGATCAAGTAAAAATAAATCTACATAGTTTGGGCGGTTCTTTAAAAAATTAGAATGGTCTTTGAAGGATTGTTCTGCATTATCGTAAGCCCTGAAACATTCTTGCTTCGTATCGTCATCCTGATAAGCTTTAGCACCTTTCCAATCTGATTTGCATTTTATGCCAAAATGATTGTTATGATTTTTAGCTAAATTACTTTCTCCGCTATTGGATTCAACAATAGCTTGTGCTAGGGTAATTGAAGCTGGCACACCTGTTCGTTTCATTTCCTTCATAGCAATATTTTTATATTGTTCTATGTAAGAAATAGTTATTTTGTTATTTTGGGCAAACCCCTGGAATGTAAAAAACAGACACACAAATTGTAGGCATAAAATCTTCTTCATATTATTTTTTTCTAATCAAGGTTAATCCATCTCTTACTGTTAACATTACTTTTTCTAGCCCTGTATGATGTAAGATAAATTCATTAAATGCATGTATAGCTAAGGCGTTTTTACCTGTTATTTTATCCTCAAGAACTTGTCCATGAAATAAGACATTATCAGCGATGATCACACCTTTTTCTGATAGGTTAGGCAAGACTAATTGAACATAATCGATATAGCCAGTTTTATCTGCATCAATAAATACAAGGTCCCACTGTTCTCTTAGGGTAGGTAGAATTTTTTTAGCATCACCAACATGGGAAATGATCTGATGTCCTTTAGGGCTCGAATTAAAATGAGCATTTGCCGTTGCAGCATCTTCAGCTCTTAGTTCAATAGTATGAATGCTACCTGATGGATGTAATCCTTCTGCTAAACATAAAGTACTAAAACCAGTAAATGTGCCAATTTCTAAAATATGCTCAGGCGCAAGTAATTTGCTTAAAAAGCTCAGGAAGCCTCCTTGGTTCCAATTGCTTTGGAGATGAGCATGCGTGTGGCTTCGTTTAGTTTGCTCATACATGGGCCTCAAATAGGCAGGTGTGGCGTCACTAAACTGCTCTACGTAGTCATTGGCAGCAGGTTGAATAAAATCCATGCTGCAAATGTCTATTTTTTTTCGCTATTAGCACTTGAAATAAGCCATAATCCTAGAAAAGTAATCAAGCCATTGATGATCAGAAGTTCTTGACCAATACGAAAATCTCCAAATAATTGTGCTTGGAAATAATCTATAACCAAACAAAGTATGGGTGCCAAGAAGCAAATGACTGGTACAAAGGTATGATTTAGACTTCTTTTGGTTAAAATGCCAAAAGCAAACAGCCCTAGTAACGGGCCATAGGTATAAGAGGCAATTTTTAACAATAAATCAATGGTACTCTTATTGTCTATCCATTTGAACACCATAACCATGATTAAAAAGATCAAAGCAAAAATTAAATGTGTTTTTTGTCTAATTTTCATTTGCTGCGCTTCTGACCAATTTTTATTTCTTTGTAGCCCTAATATATCAATACAGAAACTAGAAGTTAATGCAGTGATGGCACCATCTGCACTTGGGAATAGGGCAGAGATCAATGCAAGAATAAAAATTATGGATAAATAAGGAGGCATATGGTTCAAGGCCAATGTGGGGAATAAATCATCGCCTGTTGCAGTAATATTATTTTGCGCAGCATATAAATGTAATAATCCGCCTAGGTACAAGAAAAGGCTAATAGCAATCAACATGGTAAATCCAATAGTAACCATATTTTTTTGCGCATCTTTTAAGTTTTTTACAGAAATATTTTTTTGCATCATTTCTTGATCAAGACCTGTCATTGTTAAAGTAACGAATGCGCCGCCAATAATTTGTTTCAAGAAAAAGGATTTGCTATTGACATCTGTACTAAATACGTCGGCCAGATGTATGGATGCATTATCTGCCAATGATTGGTTTTTCATTGCAATTAAACCTTCAAAAACAGATAAATCTAGTTTAGATAAAATATAAATACTACAAATGATCAAGCCCATTAGCATGCCAGAAGTTTGAAGCGTGTCTGTCCATACAATCGTTTTAACGCCTCCTTCGTATGTATATAAAAGGATCATGACTAAAATGACCAATGTGGTTGCCCAAAAAGGAACATGAAGGTTGTCGAGAATAAAATATTGTAAAATTTTCACTACTAGATACAACCTGGCAGTTGCGCCAAGGGTTCTAGAAAGAATAAAGAAGGATGCACCTGTCTTATAAGCACTGAATCCTAATCTTCCTTCTAAGTAATGATAGATGGAGGTCAAGTTTAATTTGTAATAGATTGGTAAAAGCACGTAAGCAATGGCTAGATAGCCAATTAAATAACCTAAAGTAATTTGTAAATAATGAAAAGCGTCTTTACCGACAGCACCTGGTACACTTACAAAAGTTACACCACTTAATGAGGTACCAATCATACCAAAGGCAACTAACATCCAATTACTATTTTTATTGCCTATGAAAAAGGACATGTTATTACTATTCTTACCTGTGATTTTTGCCACACCTAACAATACTAAAAAGTAAAGTATTACGAAGATAAAAAGGGTCGTTGCGCTCATAGTTTAGTTTTGTGTCATTTTGAGGTGGCAAAGTAGTGAGAATCTTTCACTTTTTTGATTATTTTGTGATGGATCTTAATGAATTTAATCTATGAAAATACAATCCGTTACTGTTTTTTGTGGCTCTAAGCCTGGGAATCAACCTGGTTTTATCGATCAAGCAATAGCGTTGGGAAATGCATTGGGTGAAAGCAGAATCCAGTTAGTTTACGGAGGAGGTGGTAAAGGTATTATGGGGGCTATTGCAAATGCGGTTTTAGAAAAAAATGGAAAAGTAGTTGGGATTATACCAAAACTGCTATTAGAGTGGGAGGCACAACATGCAGGATTGACTGAATTGATTGTGACTGATACAATGCATGAACGTAAAAAAATATTATACGATAAAGCAGACGTTGCTATTGTCTTGCCTGGTGGAATGGGAACAATGGATGAACTCTTTGAAATGTTGACATGGAATAATTTAAATATCCATCAAAAAAAGGTCATCATTTTAAATTGGAAAGGCTACTATTTACCACTCATTGCTTTAATGGAACACATGCAAACAGAAGGATTTATGTATGATGATTGGAGAACTAGAATCATTGTTGTAAATAATGCACAAGAAGTGATGGACACAATTAATGCTTTGAACGAATAGGAAAAGCAAATCCAGCTTTGATAAAAGGGTCTGCTCGATTATACCCATCCCTATAAGGAGAATTTGGATTTTTTAAGAGGTCAATCATCAATGAAAAATAGGTCATGCCATGTTCAGATCTATTTCCATACCCAATACCAACTAGTATACTTTCTGCACCATAACGGACTTTTCTTGAAGCACCTGATGTTTCGCTATTGGTGCTCATATCTTTCATGTTCGTCCAGTTCCAATTGTATTCAGGTTGAACTTGTATAAAAACACGATCTGCTGGCCAAATTCTGGCAAATCCCCCCATACCAAATTGAAAACTTCTTGTTCTAGTACTTGAAATGAGATTGGGGTTTGAAGCTGAATACAAAAGATTTACTGCGCCCCCGATATCCACCCATTGATTCACCCTTTTATATGCTTCTGGGTTCAATCCAATTTGAAACCAACCTGACCCACCTCCCAACACAATATTACCTCCAATAAATAATGGGCTTTTGTTTAGGGCAGGGGTCGTCTTAATAATATCTTGTGCTTGTAATTTATTCAAACTACTGATCATTAAAAGACAATAGACAAGACAATAAAGTAGGTATTTCTTTTGCATTAGGATAGATCAAAAATTTTACCTGCGTTTAAAATATTATTTGGGTCGAATGTTTTTTTGATACCACGCATAATCTCTAAAGAAGCGTTTTTAAAAACCACTGGCATATAGGGCTTTTGTATCAATCCAATACCATGCTCTCCGCTAATCGTGCCACCTAAGCTATGTACTAAAACAAATAATTCTTTTAATATAGTGGTCATCTCTTCGCTACCATGGCTGTTTTTAATAGTAGGGTGATTGATTCTGATATGTAAATTGCCATCACCTGCGTGTCCATAACAAACTGCATGAAAACCATATTGCGTGCCTAATGCTTTTACACCTTTAACTAGTTTCGGTAATGCTGCTCTAGGTACCACTGTATCTTCTTCAATTGTGTAGCCCACAGACTTCACTGCTTCAGCGACACGTCTTCTTAACTTCCATAATTCAGTTTTTTGTTGTGCATCGTCTGCAAAGAAAATTTCACCAGCATCAAATTGAGTGAGAACTTCAGCAATTGCTTCCATTTCTCCCATTAAAACATCCATGTTATTGCCATCTACTTCTATGATTAAATGTGCAGCAATATCATCAGTTACTGGGAAGGCCGTGCTGTCCACCATCTTACTCACAATTTTTATGGAATCAATCTCCATTAATTCCATAGCACTTGGTGTAATGCCAGCTCTAAAAATGGCACTAACAGCTTCGCTTGCTTTTTCTAAATCTTTGAAAGGAGCTAGCATTAATAAATCATATTTAGGTAGGGGTATTAATTTTAAAACAATTTTAGTTACAATGCCTAATGTACCTTCACTTCCGACCAGCAATTGAGTTAAATTATAACCAGTTGAATTTTTTAAGACATTTGAGCCTGTCCAAATTATTTCGCCATTGGGTAATACAACTTCTAAATTGATCACATAATCTTTCACCACTCCATATTTTACTGCTTTTGGTCCACCTGAGTTTTCTGCAATATTACCTCCAATAAAACAAGAACCTTTACTACTTGGGTCTGGAGGATAAAATAAATTTACTGCTTTTACTGCATCTTGTAATACTTCTGTAATGACTCCAGGTTCAGTGGTCACTTGTAAATTTCTTTCATCTATTTCTAAAATCGAATTGAATCTTTCCATAGCAATTACTATACCACCTAAATGCGGTAGTGCGCCTCCACTCAATCCTGTACCACCACCTCTTGGAGTGACTGGTATCAAGTGTTGGTTCGCAAGTTTCATCAATGCACCAATTTCTTCTGGCTTTCTTGGTTTCACTACCACCGCTGGATTATAATGCAAACGTTCCGTTTCATCTTTACCATATTTTTCAAAGCTCTCCACATCAGTAAAAACATATTCAGCACCAACAATGGATTTAATTTGCTCCAGTATTTCGGGTGTTATTTGTTGCATCTAAATAGCATTAAAATTGAAAAAAATAAAATTCAAACCATTAAAACAAGCCATATAAGGTGCCATCAACCTTACTGATGATATGACCTAAATCCTCTTCAGATTCGCCAAATTTTATTTTGTCACAGTCAATCACTAATAAAGGACCTTCGGTATAATTATCAATCCATTTATTATAAAAATCATTTAATCTTTTTAAATAATCCAATCGAATATTTTCTTCGTATTCTCTGCCTCTTTTCTGTATTTGTGAAACAAGGGTAGGTACTGATGCTTTTAAATAAATCAATAAATCTGGAGGTTGTACCATCGATTTAATCGTATTAAAAAATGCATAGTAATTGTCAAAATCACGCTTACTCATCAAGCCCATCTCGTGCAAGTTAGGCGCAAAGATATTGGCATCTTCGTATATGGTTCTATCTTGAATAATGGTTTCAGTTCCTTTTTGTATCTCTAAAATTTGGTTTAGTCTGCCATGTAAAAAATAAATCTGTAAGTTGAAACTCCATCTTGGCATATCGTCATAAAAATCCATCAAATAAGGATTATGGTCCACATCTTCAAATTGCGGTATCCAACGATAATGTTTACTTAACAATTCCGTTAAAGTTGTTTTACCTACTCCAATATTGCCTGCGATTGCTACATGTTTAGGTTTTTTATTTAATGCTTTTGCCATAATCTTATAAGTAATTGAATTTAGTTGGATTAATTTTATAGGTATTCCATGCCTATTGCTTTTCTTACAGTTGTTAATGTAGTTGATGCACTAGCTCTCGCTTTATCAGCGCCTTGTCCAATAATTTTTAATAATAAATCTTTATTGTGCTGCAAGTCTGCTGCTTTGGTGCGAATGGGTTTAATAAATTGAACCATATCTTCTGCCAATTGTTTTTTCATATCGCCATAGCGAATGATACAATTGCCTTCAGAACTATTATTAAAATCGTCTTCAAATTTATTAACTGTATCACTAGTGCTCACCAAGCGCATCAAAGTAAATAAATTTTCAATATAATCTGGCTTAACTGAGTTTGGGGTTAAAGGTCCTTGATCTGTTTTTGCTTTCATGACTTTTTTTCGAATCAAATCATCTTCGTCTGCTAAAAATAAAGTAGTCATTTGATTCTCGCTCTTACTCATTTTGCCATTGCCATCTAACCCCATTATTTTCACCAATTCACTATTGTAGTTAAATGCATAAGGAAGTGGGAAAGTTTCACCATAACGGTGATTGAATCTTTCAGCAAAGTTGCGTGCCATCTCTAAGTTTTGTTCTTGGTCTTTACCTACAGGTACTTTCACTGCACGATGTATTAAGATATCAGCAGCCTGTAATACAGGGTAAGTGAGTAATCCTGCGTTGACGTTCTCAGGTTGCATCCTTACTTTATCCTTAAAAGTAGTAGTCTTTTCTAATTCACCTTTATAAGCCAACATGTTTAAGTACAAATACAATTCTGCAATTTCTGGTACATCACTTTGTACATATAAAGCCACTTTTTCTGGATCCAATCCACAAGCAATATTTTCGGCCACCACTCTTAATACACTTTCTTGTAAAGTTTTAGTATCAGGATGAGTCGTCAAGCTATGCCAATTGGCAACAAAAAAATAGCAATTGTATTCATTTTGCATGCGTACATAATTACGCATTGCGCCAAAATAATTTCCTAAATGTAAGAACCCTGTAGGCCTTATTCCACTCAATACGATTTCCTTTTCCATAGCTGTGCGAAGATAATGAATCGCAATCCCATTTTTTGCCATCTTTTTGGGATATT
>JACCDN011235767.1_pt1 | contig 15969 bp, 18 predicted proteins | sample 7441691 | NCBI WGS metagenome assembly JACCDN01 (sample SAMN15323439, study PRJNA562643) | freshwater metagenome | isolation source: river surface water | place: USA:Blue River Watershed | collected 2017-08-16
TGTGGATACTGCTGCCCTGGGTACCCGATTACCGCTGGATGCTGGACAGGGAAGACAGCCCGTGGTACGGCACGGCAGTGCTGCTGCGGCAACCTGCTGCCGGAGACTGGGACAGTGTCATCAGCCGCGTCTGCCGGCTGCTGGCAGAACTTGTACAGTTATGAGAGGTGCTTCAGTTACGGGAACTATCGGTATGACAGGCAACTTTTTAATATTGAAGAAAATTGTTCAACAGCTGATGCCCCTGTTCACTCAGTATGCTCTCCGGATGAAACTGAACGCCTTCGAGTGGTAGCGTCAAATGGCGAATCCCCATAATTTCATCGATGATACCGTTTTGTTCAGTCCATGCGGTAATCTCCAGGCAGTCAGCCAGAGATTCTGGTTCAATCACCAGTGAATGGTAGCGTGTTACCGTCAATGATGGCTTTAAACCACGAAAGACGCCATGCTGATTGTGGCAAATCACAGAAGTCTTGCCATGCATAACCTGGCGTGCCTGGATAATTCGTCCACCCAATGCCTGACCTAAAGCTTGATGCCCCAGACAAACACCTAAAATAGGCAATTTGTCTGCAAAAAAACGAATGGCAGCTAGTGAAATTCCTGCTTTATCTGGTGTGCATGGGCCAGGGGATATCACTAAATGAGTTGGAGCCAATTTTTCAATATCAGTTAATTGCAGAGCATCATTACGTTTTACAAGGACGTCAGCACCTAACTCACAGAAGTATTGGTAGAGATTCCAGGTAAACGAATCATAGTTATCTATCAGTAACAGCATATTTAATCCAGTCAGGGCTGTCAGTACAATGTTATTTACTTGATATTAAATTACCTTTAACCCTGAACCAGGCTGACCATTACGGTAAAATTTCTACTGACAAAATGGTAACAGTTTCCTCAGGTACATTTTGATGGGGTCCCTTGTTGCTGGTTTTCATTTGAGAGATTTTATCTACAACATCCATTCCGGCGATGACCTTACCAAATACCGCATACCCTGCATTAGTCTGGCTGTAATCAAGGAAATTGTTATTTGCTACATTAATGAAAAACTGACTGGTGGCACTATCTTTATCTGACGTGCGTGCCATGGCAATAGTTCCACGTAAGTTACGCAATCCATTATCAGCTTCATTTTTTATTGGTTCTTCTGTGACTTTTAGCTGCATATCAGCAAGCAAACCTCCACCCTGAATCATAAAACCCGGAATTACCCGATGAAAGATGGTCTTGTTGTAATAGCCACTATTGACATAATCAACGAAATTTTTGGTTGAAACCGGTGCTTTTTGAGCATCAAGTTCTAATTCTATCTTTCCTGTTGAAGTCGTTAGCAGTACATGAGGTGATCCGGCTGCATATACAGGCAGCGCTATGATAGATACAATCAATAAAGATAGGGCTACTAAGATCACTAAAATACGTTTAAACATTAAAGGTTATCTCCTGGCCGATATAAAAACTGTCCGATTTTAAAAAATAAGTTTACTTGGCACCATAGATTTATTGATGATTTTCTGTAATTTTAGCCCTCATTTCATCATGCCAGATAAAGGGGCAAGCTATACTGTTTTATAGCCTACTGAGTGGTGAACAAAGAGATTTCAGTATGATATAAAGATGCGCCGGATTTTTGGTGCTTAACGGGTACCATAAACAACAATGGTTTTACCATGGGCTGAGATCAAGTTTTGATCTTCCAGCATTTTCAGGATACGCCCTACCGTTTCACGGGAACAGCCAACGATTTGGCCGATTTCCTGGCGCGTTATTTTAATCTGCATGCCATCAGGATGGGTCATAGAATCGGGTTGTTTTGCCAAATTCAGCAACGTTTGGGCTATACGACCTGTCACATCAAGGAAAGCAAGATTACCGACTTTCTCAGAGGTAATTTGCAGGCGATTGGCCATCTGTGAAGACAGACGCATTAAAATATCCGGGTTCACCTGAATCAGTTGACGAAATTTTTTATAGGCGATTTCAGCGACTTCACAAGCGGATTTTGCTCTAACCCAAGCACTGCGTTCCTGGCTTTCTTCAAATAGCCCGAGTTCACCGATGAAATCTCCCTGATTTAAATAAGAAAGGATCATCTCTTTGCCTTCTTCATCCTTAATCAATACCACAACAGAACCTTTTACTATGTAGTAAAGCGTTTCAGCTTTTTCACCTTGGTGAATGAGCGTACTTTTAGATGGGTATTTGTGGATATGGCAGTGAGACAGGAACCATTCGAGAGTAGGGTCTGTTTGCGGTTTGCCAAGCACCATTCGCTGTTATCCTCTATTATTGTGATCGCTGTGTGTTTAACAAGGATCTGAGTTCCCTGTATTTTGTGTAATTTGCCTTATTTTGCTTTAGAACGTGATTTCAAACGGGCTTTTAAGCCCCCTTGAAAGTACTGGATCGTTATACAAATTTATTTTGTAAACAATTCACGCATTTTGTTTATAGTTTTTAGCACAGGATGGGGTCAGTGTCTTGTATTAGATTGTTTCAATCTGATAGTGATACTGGAGATTTTTCAGGGCAGTACGCTCATCTGAGCACAACAATGTGCTGCGGCAGTATAGCGGCCGGATGAAAAAGAAGGCATTAATGTCACCCAGCTTGAGCTCAGGGCAGGTAAAATGTGTTGTTAATTTTAAGTGATTTTTTTCCCTTCCAGCAATTGTTGTACCAGAGGAGTCATAATTAGCTCCATTGCCAACCCCATCTTGCCACCAGGCACTACCAGTGTATTGATATTAGATATAAATGATCCTTGTAACATCGAAAGCAGATAAGGAAAATTCATCTGTACAAGGTTTTGAAAATGGATCACGACGAAGCTTTCATCTAACGAGGGGATAGCTTTGGCAGCAAAGGGATTTGAAGTGTCGACAGTAGGAACGCGTTGAAAATTGATGTGCGTCCGTGAGAACTGCGGTGTGATGTAGTTAATGTAATCGTCCATCGAACGCACAACAGAATCCATGACTGCTTCCCGGGAATGGCCGCGCTCGCTGGTATCACGTACTAATTTTTGAATCCATTCTAAATTTACGATGGGAACAACACCAACCAATAAATCAACATGGCTGGCGACATCATGATTTTTAGTGACGACACCACCATGTAAGCCCTCATAAAATAATACATCTGTTGGTTCTGGTAATGCCTGCCAGGGAGTGAACGTTCCTGGTACTTGATTATAAGGCACTGCTTCATCATAAGTGTGCAAATATTTACGCGAACGGCCACGGCCATGTTGGCCATATTCAATAATACTGCTTTCCAGTAAACCAAAGTCATTGGCTTCTGGGCCAAAGTAACTAATATATTGGCCTTTTTCTCGTGCTTTACGTACAGCTGAATCCATCTCCATACGAGTATAATAATGGAAACTATCACCTTCTAATTGTGCAGCACGAATATTTAATTGTTGGAAAATTTTATGGAAAGCTAAACTGGTTGTTGTCGTTCCAGCGCCACTTGAACCTGTAATTGCTATTATTGGATGTTGGGTTGACATAGTGATCCTGACTCCATATGGCGATACTTTTAGTATAACCAGCCCGTTTTAGCGTACATTTTTATAAATGATCAATCAGAGTCAATGTAATGCTAGGGTTGTTTTTCTTTAAAATCTATTGAGTGAACCAAATTTAGTAACAGTATTGATAACTACCGAAATAAGAACAACGTATTACCGGAGATTTTCGACTTTTTGATGATAGCCTTTGTTGTTAATTATTTTGCCATACCATAATAGTGGCCACATAGTACAAAAATTCAATTAAATTATCTAATGTTTCGCTACTAATTTGCTGCTAGCGCCATGATAACGGATAAGGCTATGTCAAAGCGGAAAGTTAATGCCGTGTTCTGTTTTTTAGTCTGCTGCCTGAACAGGCAGAAAAATGAATGATTGAGTTGGGTGCCGCCAGTTTTTAGCTTGGTTATTGATGATCAAATATTTTCATGTGTTATTCCTTTAATGGTATCCCATATGTTCTATTCTTTATATGTTTAACATTTTATCGATATTAATTGTATATCAGCATCAATTTTGGGAGTGGCCTTATGAACACTACAGTACCCGCGGTGATTTTATCAGTGGCGTTTATTTTATTACTGTCTTTTTCAGCCATGGCCGCCGATTTTTTAGACCCAAAACCCTGCGCGGGCGCATGGGAAATATGCGAGGGTACACTAGATTGTTGTGGGGCGATGACATGTACCTCGAACGGTATGTCGGACGGTATGTGTGAGCCATAACATTAAGCTTGTGTTATGCCAGGATTACTGAGATCGGGATCGGTGGGTCTGTCTGATCCAGGCCAGATCATCCCACATGTTCTATTTTTTATATGTATGGCATTTTATCGATATGAATTGCATGTGTTGATATCCATTTGGGGAGTGGTCTTATGAGCACTAAAGTACCAACGTTGGTTTTATCAGTGATATATGTTTTTAGTTTACTCTCTTTCTCGGTCATGGCCGTTGATTCTGCGGTGAACCAACCCGTTACGGATTGCGCGAGAGGGGAAGACGCATGTATAGACACACAAGAATGTTGTGGGGCCATGGTATGTTTACTGGAAGAAAATAAAGAAAACGGCAAATGTGTACATCTACCTGAGCAACATTAAACCTTGGTTTTAGGGTCATTAAAATCAGGAGCGGTGGGTCTGTTTGACGTGCCCCAGATCAGCCATCCCCTGGTAGACAGCAGAGGATAACTATCAGCATAATATGCTTCACTCTGTTTTAGGGCCCATTGTTGCCTCCAGTTGTGTCTGTGCATCCAGCCAGTTCGCCTCGGTTATTTCTAGTTCAGTCTTCAGGTGCATTTGTTGTTGCAGACAGGCCATCAAATCTGCCTTACGAGGTATGGAATACAGTGCTGCATCATTGAGGTTGCCTTCAATAGTTGTTAATTCTGCCTGCAGTTTTTCCATCTGTTTTTCTAATACCAGAACTTGTTTGCGCAGTGGCTGAGTTTTGTTACGCAACTCGATATTACGGCGTTTTTGATCCTTTTTGGTTGATATTTTGTCTTGTTCTGCAACAGGTATTTGATGTTGTCGATAGGGTAAGTCAGTCAACCATTGTTGATAATCGTCCAGATCACCCGTAAAGGGTTCGACCAAGCCATCATGAACCAGATAGAGATCGTTTGTGACTGAGCGTATTAAATGGCGATCATGAGAGATAACAACCAGAGCACCGTCAAAACTCATCAGTGCTTCTGTCAGGGCCTGACGCATATCTAAATCCAAATGATTGGTGGGTTCATCAAGGAGCAATAGATTTGGACGTTGCCATACGATGAGCGCTAATACTAGTCGCGCTTTTTCGCCACCGGAAAACGTCGTGATTGGCCCGGTAACCTGATCTCCATGAAAACCAAAGCCTCCCAGATAATTACGTAGTTGTTGCTCAGGTTCGTGATGGCTGATGCGACTGATGTGTTGTAACGGTGATTCATCGGGACGTAAAATATCCAGCTGATGTTGTGCAAAATAGCCAAGTTTGACGCCTTTCGCCAGACTGAACTCACCACTTTGTGGCAACAATGTATTTGCCAGCAATTTGATCAGCGTTGATTTACCTGCCCCATTTGGTCCTAACAGGCCGATACGTGATCCGGGTACTAAATTTAATTTTATGGATTGTAATACCGTACAGTCATCGTAACCTGCACTGACCTTTTCCATTCTTATCAAAGGATTTGGTAAATTTTCTGGGGTACGGAAGTGAAAATGAAAAGGATTATCAACATGTGCAGGGGCAATAAGCACCATGCGCTCAAGCATTTTAATACGGCTTTGAGCCTGTTTTGCTTTGGTGGCTTGTGCACGAAAACGGTCAATATAATGCTGAAAATGGGCTACCTTTTCCTGCTGATGTTGATACAGTGACTGTTGCTGAGCAAGTTTGGTGGCACGCTGATGTTCAAAAGAAGAATAATTGCCGCTGTATTCATTGAGTTTTTGTTGTTCAATGTGAATAATTTTGTCGATAATGGGATCCAGGAAATCCCGATCATGAGAGATAAGGATCAAGGTACCCGGGTAGTTTTTTAACCATTTTTCCAGCCAGATGACTGCATCCAAATCCAGATGGTTTGTTGGTTCATCAAGTAACAGCATATCGGAGCGGCAAATAAGCGCCTGAGCAAGATTAAGGCGCATACGCCATCCTCCAGAAAATGAACGTACGGGTTGCTGTAATTTTTCTTGAGAAAAGCCCAATCCATGAAGTAAAGCACAAGCTCTGGCGCGAATAGTCCAGGCTTGAGCAACCTCTAACTTGGCATGTATGTTGGCGATGGCATAACCATCATTTTTTGTACTGGCGTCCTGTAGTGCGCATTCTAACTGGCGAAATTCACGATCACCGTCGATAACATATTCGATGGCAGGAATATCCAGCGCTGGAGTTTCCTGGTTCACCCAAGCCAGTGTCCAGTGATGTGGGAATGTAAATTGGCCGCCATCGATGCTAAGTTCGCCTTTAAGTACAGCCAGCAAGGTTGATTTACCACAGCCATTTTTGCCGATCAGGCCAACTTTTTGCCTTGGAGTGACTGTTGCTGTTGCATAATCCAATAAAAAATGGTTGCCACGTTGGATTTGAATAGAAGAGAAAACAATCATAGCCTGTTGCGTCATAATATATTTAGAGTGTGCTAACCTATCATAATATCAGGCAAACAGAGCAAAAATCCTGATCAGGGTTTCTGTGCAACAGGGTAGCGGCAATTGCGCACACAGACGCTCTAAACGCTAATAGGGAGGGAAATAATGTTATCGCTACCTAAAATTTTGTTGCTGTATGCGCATCCGGAATCACAGAGTTCGGTAGCGAATAGGATTTTGCTAAAACAGGTAGAGCCGTTAGAGCATGTAACTCTGCACGATCTCTATGCCCATTACCCTGATTTTTTTATTGACGTTCGCATGGAACAACAGTTGTTGTGTGAACATCAACTTATTGTTTTTCAACATCCTTTATACACTTATAGCTGTCCTGCTTTACTCAAAGAGTGGTTTGATCGCGTGTTGGTACGTGGATTTGCTAATGGTATTGGTGGCCATGCATTAAAAGGTAAATACTGGCGTTCGGTAATAACGACGGGTGAACCGGAAAGTGCTTATCGGACCAAGGGATATCCCATGGAGGATATTCTGCGGCCATTCGAGTTGACGGCATCAATATGCCATATGCATTGGATGGCACCTATCGTAATTTATCGAGTACGCCGTCAGCGCCCTGAAATTCTGGCCAGTCATGCTACTGCGTACGGTGAGTGGTTACAATCCCCTTCACTAAAAGGAGAAACTTAATTTATGGAGGGTGCAACAATTTTCACTGCAATATTGTTATTTTTATTTGCAGCAGTCGTTGCAGTCCCTGTTGCTCAGCGTCTCGGAATTGGTTCGGTGTTGGGGTATTTAATTGCAGGTATTGCTATTGGTCCTTGGGGTTTTGGTTTTATCCGTGATGTTGATGAAATCTTACATTTTTCTGAGCTTGGTGTAGTTTTTCTGATGTTTATCATTGGATTAGAGCTAAATCCGGCAAAATTATGGCAATTAAGACGCTCAATTTTAGGTGTTGGAACCGCGCAGGTTTTTGTTACCACCGCCTTGCTTGGCATATTGCTGTACTTGAGTCATTTTGCCTGGCAGGCTGCCGTGATCGGTGGTATGGGTTTGGCAATGTCTTCCACCGCCATGGCATTACAACTGATGCGTGAAAAAGGCATGAATCGCAATGAAGGTGGACAGCTTGGTTTTTCTGTATTGTTGTTTCAGGATATGGCTGTTATTCCGGCACTGGCATTAATTCCTGTTTTAGTACAGGGCGGTAGTGCCGTGCATGACTGGGTCAATATTGGTTTAAAAATTCTTGCGTTTGCTGGCTTGCTGATGGGTGGTGGTTATCTGTTACGCCCATTATTTCGCTATATTGTGGTGTCTGGTAGCAGTGAAATTTTTACTGCTACCGCCCTATTAGTGGTATTGGGTTTTGCTTTATTCATGGATGCGCTTGGTTTTTCGATGGCGCTTGGTACCTTTATTGCTGGTGTGTTGCTGGCTGAAAGTGAATTTCAGCATGAACTGGAAATCGCTATTGAACCTTTTAAGGGATTATTGCTGGGGTTATTTTTTATTTCTGTCGGAATGGCGCTCAATATTGGTGTGCTTTTCACTCATGTGTTGCAAGTCCTCATCAGTGTCCTTGTGTTAGTTTTTATTAAGGGCACTGTATTGTATATTTTGGCGCGGGTTGTTGGGTTGCATCGTTCGGTACGGTTGCAGTTTGCGGCTGTATTGAGTCAGAGTGGTGAGTTTGCGTTTGTTTTGTTTTCAGCGGCCTATAGTCAGAAGATGCTGACAGTCGATCAGCTGGCATTATTACTGGTTATCGTGACTTTATCCATGATAACAACACCCTTGTTGATCAAGATTGTGGACCGTATTTTAATCCAGCGTTACAACCTTCAGGAAGGAAGTGATGAAAAACCTTTTGTAGAAGATAATGATCCTCAAGTGATTATTGTTGGTTTCGGACGTTTTGGGCAGGTTGTTGGTCGCCTGCTGATGGCAAATAAGATACGCATTACTGTCCTTGAACGTGATGTGAGTGTCGTGGGTGTCATGCGTCGTTACGGGTATAAAGTTTATTATGGTGATGCCACTAAACTGGAATTGCTACGTGCTGCAGGTACGCAAAGGGCCAAAGCGATAGTGATCGCCTGTAATTTACCAGAAGACACCATGGCTGTGGTACGTCTTTGTCAGCAATATTTTCCTGATCTTCGCATCCTGGCACGGGCCAGAGGCCGTGTAGAGGCTCATGAATTATTGCAAAATAGCGTACAAAATTTTACCCGCGAAACATTTTCCAGTGCCCTTGAGTTAGGGCGAAAAACATTATTGGAATTGGGTATGCATCCACACCAAGCTTATCGGGCTCAGCAGCATTTTCGGCGCTTGGATATGCGCATGCTACGCGATTTAATGCCGCAACATCAAGGCGATATCGCGCAAATATCCCGTGTGAAGGAAGCGCGTCGGGAACTGGAGGATATTTTCCAAAGTGAAATGCTCCATGAGCGTCGCCAATTAGATAGGTGGGATGAATATGAATAGCACTGTCGTTTTTTAATGTTGCAGAGTATAGCGACAATTTTTTTAAAACTGAGGGAATAAAAATGAAGGTAACAAAAGATTCTGTTGTCAGTCTTGTTTATCAGATAAGTACAGAAGAAGGGGTGCTGATTGAGGAGTCTCCATTAAGTAGACCATTGCATTATCTATACGGATCGGGTTGTTTGATGGCCGGATTAGAAAATGCACTTGAAGGTCGTAAAGCAGGTGACCGTTTTGATGTTAATGTCAGTGCTGATGAGGGTTACGGTAATTACGATGAAGATTTGGTGCAACATGTGCCCAAAGAAATTTTTATGCAAGCAGGTGTACTGGAACCAGGAATGCGTTTTCTGGTAGATACTGACTCAGGTCAGATACCTGTTAAAATCATTGAAGTGAAAAATGAATACGTTATTATTGATGCTAATCCTGATTTTGCTGGCCAGAACTTGCACTGTAGTGTTGAAGTTTTGGCGATCCGTGCAGCAACGCCAGAAGAGCGAATACATGGCCATGTGCATGATGAGCACTGCGCTCATTATGAAAATGGTTATGATCGGGTGACAGGCAGCGATCAATATCTTTATGCACAGGATGATAATCAGAGTGTCAGTTGTGGTAACAGCAGCTGTGGCTGCCATTGAGGTATGTTTATGACGGTGCGTGATCAGTAATGAGGTGGTGGTGTTTCTTCAGATGAAGTTGCTATTGTGAGAGATTGAGAGGCGCGTAACCTGTCTGCCAGTAAACGTATTTGTTCATGTAACCGGATGATTTCCATTTGCTGCTCAGTGACGATGATATTGAGTTGTTCAAGAGTGGCTTCCTGAAAAGCGAGACGACTTTCCAAAATCTCAAGCGATTGTTCAAAACAGGAAAACGCCATCGGTCCCTCCTTGATTGTGTTGTATCTGTCCATAATGTTTTATCCATCATGAGGAAATGTATTGATTTTAATTATAGATATCCGATAGTTCATCGCTGTGACACTACACTAGACCTTGCGCAATATGCTACTGGGAGAGAACCTGATGCGTTGTCGGTACGGCTAAAACCTCAGGTGACTTGTTGTACACTGCGGCTTTGCACCGATGCCTTGCACTTATTTCCTGATAGCGAGTTTTGCAAGAGATTTAATGCATCATACCACAAAGTAGCTGATCCTTTCCTTGGGATCACGCACAGGAAAGGCAACTGGCTATTAGCTATTCTGGATCTGTTTTTTATCCTCAGGACATAAAAGTAAAATGTTTATGGTAAAAATAGAGGCCAATATGGTGCAAATACTTGAGTATAGAGATTGTATTGTGTTTATGCGGGCAGTTATAGTATTGGGCGCCTAAAATCAGGTAGATACTGCTCATGTCAGTGGCGATGAGCTTTCGGAGAAATGAATGAAATTATTTTTTAAAACCGCATTATTGACGGTAATTGCAGCTAGTCTGCATGTTACTCAGGCCCTTGCTGCAGAAACACCGAAATCTACAGAATCTACAGATGTTGATTCTGCTAATACGATTAATAGCCACTTTAAAAATGATGATCAGCAATCTGGTTATGCATTGGGTGCTTCCATCAGTCGTTATATGGAAAACTCTCTGAAAGAACAAGAAAAATTAGGCATTAAACTGGATAAAGACCAGCTGATTGCGGGTCTACAGGATACTTTTGCTAACAAGAGTCACTTGACCAATGATGAAGTCGATAACACCTTGAAACGTCTGGAAGCACGTTTAAAAACAGCGGCTCAGGCCAGGATGGAGGAAGAAGCCCAGAAAAACACCGATGAAGGAGACAAGTACCGTGCGACATTTGCTCAAGAGAGTGGGGTGAAAAAAACGCAAAGTGGTTTGTTATATAAAATTGAAAAACCCGGTACCGGCAAGATACCAAAGGACAGTGATACCGTCGTAGTTAACTATAAGGGTACGCTAATTGATGGTACTGAATTTGATAATTCTTATACGCGTGGGGAACCTTTGTCTTTCCGCCTTGGTGGTGTCATTCCTGGTTGGCAGGAAGGTCTGAAACACCTGAAGAAAGGTGGAAAAATCACCTTGGTTATTCCACCCGATCTCGCCTACGGTAAAACCGGTATGCCTGGGATACCACCTAACTCAACGCTGATATTTGATGTTGAATTATTAGAGATAAAAGGGGTATCCAAGACCAATGTAAAAGCAGAAAAATCAGCCGGAGCTGATACCAAGGTACAGGGACAATAATTTTCATGATCTAGATGCAAGGGAGCCGGAACGTTGATGTTGCGTTATTGTTTGTTGGTGACGGGTCCGGCTTATGGTACTCAGCAGTCCAGCAGCGCTTATCAGTTTGCTCAGGCATTACTCAATGCAGGTCATCTACTGATTAGTGTTTTCTTCTACCGGGAAGGGGTATTAAACGCAAATCAGTTGATTACACCTGCTGTGGATGAGTTTGATTTGGTGCGCGCGTGGCAACAATTGGCCTGTGCCAATAATATTGAATTAAATGTCTGTGTTGCTGCGGCACTACGTCGTGGTATTACTGATCAACAGGAAGTTGCGCGTATGACTTCTGTAAATTTACAACCGGGATTTGTCCTGTGTGGATTGGGTGCACTAGCAGAGGCAGTGTTAAGTTGCGATCGTGTAGTGCAATTTTAAGATGAGTATAATGAAACAAGTGGCTTTTGTTTTTACTCAGAGTCCCCATGGTTCTGCTGCCGGGCGGGAAGGATTGGATGCACTGCTGGCAACGGCTGCGCTGATGGAAAAGATTAGTGTATTTTTTATCGCTGACGGTGTTTTTCAACTACTACCACAGCAACAACCAACAAAAATTCTTGCCAGGAATTATATCGCTACCTTTCAGGTATTACCGTTGTATGATATAGAGAAATGTTACGTTTGTAAGAAATCGTTAAAACAGCGTGGATTAAGTGCAGTCAATGATTGGGTATTGGATGTTAATATATTAGATTCCCATACATTACGTAGCCAACTTGTCAATTGCGATCTTGTGCTGGTATTTTAATCCTGATGCTATATAACCTCAGTGTTGCGCCCTATAAATGTGATTTGTCTGCTTTATTACGCTTGGTGACACCGGCTGATACTGTTCTGCTGTTACAGGATGGCGTGACAGCAGCCGTTCATGACAGTGAAAGTCTTAATGTTCTGTTGCGCAGTAAAGCTTCTTTGTGCGCACTCCAGGAAGATATTGCTGCGCGTGGCTTAGAAAGCCTTATTTCAGGTAAAATCAGAGTAATTAATTATAATGATTTTGTTAAATTGACGGTAGAGCATCGTCAATGTATGACATGGTAAGAGGGAATATTTTGTATATTTCTTGACACCTTTGAAACTCAGCCATAGAATTTTGGGTCCTCGTGTTTTGCCGGTAGTGATACGGGGCATTGCATTATTACGTATTTATAAAAAAGTAAAAACCAGGAGCTTTATTAACCATGGCAACGATTAACCAGCTGGTTCGGAAACCACGTGCCAGGAAGGTGACAAAAAGTAGTGTTCCAGCATTGGAAGCTTGCCCACAAAAACGTGGAGTTTGTACCCGCGTTTATACCACCACTCCCAAAAAACCTAACTCTGCGCTGCGTAAAGTGTGTCGTGTGCGGTTAACCAATGGTTTTGAAGTGACTTCTTACATTGGGGGTGAAGGCCATAATTTACAGGAACACTCAGTGATTCTGATTCGTGGTGGCCGTGTAAAGGATTTGCCGGGTGTGCGTTACCACACTGTGCGTGGTGCCCTTGACTGTTCCGGCGTTAAGGATCGTAAACAAGCACGTTCCAAATATGGCGTGAAGAGACCAAAAACTTAATGGTTTTCCGTTAAGTAAGGCCAAACGTTTGCATTGTAAATGTTAAAATAAACTCATCGAGTTTTGGATAACCCTGAATAAACAACGGAGTATTTTCATGCCACGTCGTCGTGTTGTAGGTCAAAGAAAAATTTTACCAGATCCCAAATTTGGATCTGAGTTATTGGCTAAATTTGTTAACATCTTGATGGTAGATGGTAAAAAATCTACCGCTGAGGCTATTGTGTACACTGCGCTTGAGACTTTGGTTCAACGTTCGGGCAAAGAGTATCTGACAGCGTTTGAAATTGCTTTGGATAATGTGCGTCCGACTGTTGAGGTTAAATCTCGTCGTGTTGGTGGTTCTACTTATCAGGTACCTGTTGAAGTTCGTCCTGTGCGCCGTAATGCCCTTGCAATGCGATGGATCGTTGATGCCGCCCGTAAACGTGGTGATAAATCTATGGCTCTGCGTTTGGCTAATGAGCTGTCTGATGCAGTAGAAAATAAAGGCTCTGCTGTTAAGAAGCGTGAAGACGTTCATCGTATGGCAGAGGCTAATAAAGCATTTGCTCATTATCGGTGGTGAGTTTCCAGGTAGTGGTTATGTGCAATGATGTTACTGTCATTAAACAAGTAGAATTGCATGGATTCAGCCGATTCTGAATGTTCCAGGATCAAGAGAATAGAGGAATCAAATGGCTCGTAAAACACCCATTGAGCGTTATCGCAATATCGGTATCAGTGCTCATATTGACGCAGGTAAGACCACGACTACTGAGCGTATTCTGTTTTACACCGGTGTAAACCATAAAATCGGTGAAGTTCATGATGGTGCCGCGACGATGGACTGGATGGAACAAGAGCAGGAACGTGGGATCACGATTACCTCTGCGGCGACGACGTGCTTTTGGTCTGGAATGGCCAAACAGTTTGAACCGCATCATATTAATATTATTGATACGCCAGGGCACGTTGATTTTACTATCGAAGTAGAACGTTCCATGCGAGTTCTCGATGGTGCAGTGATGGTCTACTGTTCGGTGGGTGGTGTTCAACCGCAGTCTGAAACGGTATGGCGTCAAGCTAATAAATATAAGGTGCCGCGTATCGCTTTTGTGAATAAAATGGACCGTATGGGCGCCAATTATCTGCGTGTTGTGGAACAACTCAGAACGCGTTTGGCTGCAAATCCCGTGCCCATTCAGCTGGCGATTGGCGCAGAAGAGCAGTTTACTGGCGTTGTTGATTTGATCAAGATGAAGGCCATTAAATGGAATGAATCTGATCAAGGAGTGACGTTCGAGTATGAAGATATTCCTACTGAAATGCTAGAGCTGGCTACCCAGTGGCGTGAAAATTTGCTTGAATCAGCTGCTGAAGTTTCAGAAGAGTTGATGGATAAATATTTAAGTGGTGAAGAACTGACGGAAGTCGAAATTAAAAAAGCGTTGCGCCAGCGTGTGTTGAGGAATGAAATCCTTCCAGTTACGTGCGGTTCTGCCTTTAAAAATAAAGGAGTTCAGGCCATGCTGGATGCGGTTATTGAGTATCTACCGGCACCTACTGATGTTGAAGCTATCAATGGTATGTTAAATGATGGCAAGGATACTCCTGCTGTACGTCATTCCAGTGATAAAGAGCCTTTTTCTGCACTGGCTTTTAAGATTGCGTCAGATCCATTTGTGGGTAATCTGACTTTCTTTCGTGTTTATTCCGGTGTGGTGAGCTCGGGCGATACTGTTTTTAATTCTGTCAAAGATAGACGCGAGCGTTTTGGCCGCATTGTTCAAATGCATGCCAATAAGCGTGAAGAAATCAAAGAAGTGCATGCGGGTGATATCGCTGCTGCTATTGGTTTGAAGGATGTCACTACAGGCGACACGCTGTGCGATCAGACTAATCCCATTATCCTGGAACGTATGGAGTTTCCTGAGCCTGTTATCTCTGTTGCCGTTGAGCCAAAAACTAAGGCTGATCAAGAAAAAATGGGTATTGCTCTCGGGCGTCTGGCGCAGGAAGACCCTTCATTTCGCGTATGGACTGACGAAGAATCAGGCCAAACGATCATTGCGGGTATGGGGGAATTACACTTGGAGATCCTGGTTGATCGTATGCGCCGTGAATTTAATGTAGAGGCGAATGTTGGTAAGCCTCAGGTGGCTTATCGCGAAACGATCCGTAATTCTATTGAACAGGAAGGTAAATTTGTGCGTCAGTCTGGTGGCCGTGGGCAATTCGGCCATGTCTGGCTGCGTATTGAACCTATGGAACCTGGCGGAAAGGGCTATGAATTCATTAATGAAATTGTTGGTGGTGTTGTTCCAAAGGAATATATTCCTGCTATTGATAAAGGTGTTCAGGAACAACTGAAAAATGGTGTTCTTGCGGGTTACCCCATTGTTGATGTTCGCGTTGCTGTTTTCGATGGTTCTTATCATGAAGTTGACTCATCTGAAATGGCGTTCAAGATAGCAGGTTCCATCGCTTTTAAAGAAGGTTTTATGAAGGCGAAACCTGTTTTATTGGAGCCCATCATGAAAGTTGAGGTTGAAACACCTGAAGACTATATGGGTGATGTGATCGGAGATTTGAACCGTCGTCGCGGTATGATAGAAGGTATGGAAGACACCGCCAGCGGTAAGACAGTTCAGGCTCAAGTACCCTTGTCTGAAATGTTTGGTTATGCTACCGATCTACGTTCTCAGACTCAAGGTCGTGCTTCTTACTCTATGGAGTTTTTGAAATATAACGAAGCACCAAATAATATCGCTCAGGCGATTATTGAGGCTCGCAAGTCTCAATAGGCTTTAGAGTTTAATTCAATTCTGAACTCTCTCCTGAAAAGTTCAGTAATGCACATAAAGTAAGGAATATAGCCGTGTCTAAAGAAAAATTTGAACGAAAAAAGCCCCATGTAAACGTAGGTACAATAGGCCACGTAGACCATGGTAAAACGACGCTGACCGCAGCAATTACAACTGTACTGGCAAAGAGATACGGTGGTAA
>JACCDN010145681.1_pt1 | contig 15966 bp, 10 predicted proteins | sample 7441691 | NCBI WGS metagenome assembly JACCDN01 (sample SAMN15323439, study PRJNA562643) | freshwater metagenome | isolation source: river surface water | place: USA:Blue River Watershed | collected 2017-08-16
CTCAACCAAACGACTGGTCCACCACGATTCAGAGTCAACATCATTAAGTTGTCACTGTAGGTGGAGTGAATTCCCCACTTTTGATGCGGTGTAATGAAATTCAAAACAATTTCTTTATTACCATTAGGCTTAATGCCCTTGACCTCAATAATGGTCTTTAAATCTACCGGTGGTCTATAAGAAACAAATCCTTCGCCAAATGCGCGCATCCACTTGTGATCCTGATAGAACTGTTGACGGCCAGTCAATGTTCTCCAAGGAATGTACTCATGAACGTTTGTATAACAAGCGTTATAAGAAACTTTTTCACTCTCCAGTCCAGACCAAGTTGGCGAACTGATGATCTTTCTTGGCTGTGCCTGAATATCGCGGAAACGAATCTTCTCATCTTCGCGATGCAAAGCTAAATGCGCATGCTCAAGGCCCGTGATTTTGGATAATGCATCCCAAGCCTTGACTGCTACATGTCCGTTTGTCTCAGGAGCAAGCATCAATACAACCTCAGCAGCATCAATATCCGTTGAGATTTTTGCCATCCCCTTCATCTCGCCATGCTCAACACGACCATTGAGCTCCCGCAACTGCTCCACTTCAACCTTGGTATCCCAAGCAATACCCTTCCCGCCGTTTCCAACCTTGTCCATGAGCGGACCTAAGGCCGTAAAGCGGTTATAAGTATTTGGATAGTCACGCTCTACTACGGCAATTTGAGGCGCAGTTTTTCCGGGTATGAGATCGCACTCACCTTTCTTCCATTCCTGCACATCAAATGCCTGAGCTAATTCAGCGGGCGTGTCGTGCATTAAGGGAGTCATCACAATCTCTTTTTCAACACCCAGATGACCTACGCACACCTCTGAAAACTTTTTCGCAAATCCTTTATAGATATCCCAATCACTACGAGCCTCCCAAGCGGGGTCAACGGCTGTAGATAACGGATGGATAAATGGATGCATGTCGCTAGTATTAAGGTCATTCTTCTCATACCAAGTAGCAGTAGGTAGAACAATGTCGGAATACAAACAGGTAGTACTCATCCGAAAATCTAAGGTCACTAATAAATCAAGCTTGCCTTCAGGCGCCTTATCATGCCACTCGACTTCAGAAGGTCTTGCCTCATCAGCTCCAAGATCCTTGCCCTGAACACCGTGACTTGTTCCCAGTAGGTGTTTTAAAAAATACTCGTGCCCTTTTCCTGAGGATCCTAAAATATTAGATCTCCATACGAACATATTTCGCGGCCAATTGCTTGGATGATCTGGGTCCTCGCAACTCATTTGTAATGTTCCAGACTTCAAGCCATCAACAACATATTTCTTAGGATCTTTACCTGCAGCAAGAGCCTCTTTTACAACCTCAAGGGGATTTGTCTTTAACTGGGGAGCTGATGGCAACCAACCCATCCGCTCTGCACGGACGTTAAAGTCAATCATGCTGCCCGTGTACTCCTCTTTATTTGCTAGGGGCGATAACACCTCCTCCATACCAAGTTTTTCATAGCGCCATTGATCGGTATGCGCATAAAAGAAACTGGTAGAGTTTTGCTGACGCGGTGGACGAATCCAATCCAGTGCAAAAGCCAGGGGGGTCCAACCAGTTTGTGGGCGCAATTTTTCTTGACCTACATAGTGAGCCCAGCCACCACCGCTCTGGCCGATACAGCCACACATCATTAACATATTGATGATGCCGCGGTAATTCATATCACAGTGATACCAATGATTCATCGCAGCGCCAATAATGACCATTGACTTGCCTTTAGTCTTTTCTGCATTTTCTGCAAATTGACGAGCCACTGTGATTACTTGCTCACGCTTTACTCCGGTAATGGATTCTTGCCATGCTGGAGTATAAGGACCATTGTCATCATAAGATTTGGCGCACTCACCACCTAATCCACGGTCAATTCCATAATTACCTGCCAATAAGTCAAAAACTGTTGCTACAAATACTTCTTTTTCAACGCCATTCTCAGTAAGAATAATTTTCTTAGCAGGTATATTCTGAACAAGAACATCACTTTGCTTATTTGCATCAAAATATGGTGTATCAATACCACCAAAGTATGGGAATCCAACGGGGACAACATCATGTATTGACTGATCCTCCATTAGTGATAACTTCAATTTCACATCATTACCGTAATTAGCTTCTTTTGATTCTAGATTCCATTTACCCTGGTCTTTACGTCCCTCCGGACCCCATCTAAATCCAATGGACCCATTCGGTACTACCGGCTTGCCAGCCGTATCGAATGCAACCGTTTTCCAGTCGGCGTCATTAGTCTGGCCAAGCTTGCCATCAAAATCGCTTGAACGCGCATAGCGTCCAGGAACCAATACTTTTCTGCCGTCATCCAATACTTTTTCTTCCAGCATCACCAGATTTGGCATATCTGTATAGCGACGTACGTAATCATCAAAATACTCAGTGCGCTTATTGAAATAAAACTCTTTCAGAATGACATGCCCCATGGCCATCGCAATCGCAGCATCTGTACCCTGCTTAGGGTGCATCCAAATGTCTGCTAATTTAGAAATTTCGGCATAGTCCGGAGTGATTGCCACCGTTTTAGCACCCTTATATCTCACCTCGGTAAAAAAGTGCGCATCGGGAGTACGTGTTTGAGGGACGTTAGAGCCCCATGCAATGATGAAAGTAGAGTTATACCAATCAGCAGATTCCGGCACATCGGTTTGCTCACCCCATACCTGGGGGCTAGCTGGCGGCAAATCACAATACCAATCGTAAAAGCTCATGCATACGCCACCGATTAGACTTAAGTAACGTGATCCAGCTGCATAACTCACCATTGACATTGCTGGGATCGGAGAGAAGCCAATAATCCGATCGGGTCCATGCTTTTTAATCGTATAGACATTCGCTGCGGCAATGATTTCATTTACCTCATCCCACGAACTGCGAACGAAACCACCCTTACCCCGTAACTCCATCCACTCTTTGCGCTTAGCAGTATTTTCAACTAAATTTGCCCAAGCATCTACCGGAGATTTGGCGACCGACTTTGCTTCACGCCACTGCTTTAGCAGTCGGCCGCGAATCATTGGATACTTCACGCGATTGGCGCTATACATATACCAGCTGTAGCTTGCGCCGCGTGCGCAACCCCGAGGCTCGTGATTAGGCAGGTCAGGTCTAGTGCGCGGGTAATCAGTTTGCTGAGTTTCCCAAGTAACAATGCCGCCTTTGACATAAATTTTCCAAGAACATGATCCCGTGCAATTGGTACCATGCGTTGAACGTACGATCTTATCGTGCTGCCAGCGCGAACGATAAGCGTCTTCCCACGTGCGGTCTTCTCCGACCGTCACACCATGGCCATCTGAAAACTCTTCTTTATCTGCAGATAAAAACTTGAGGCGATCTAAAAAGTGACTCATATCAATCCTTTAATATTTTCTTAGCAAGGCATTGGTGCGTTCTTACGGCTGTAATACCACCAAGTAATGAACGTACAGGTAACGTAAAAAATAATGAACGAGTACAGGGCAGCTTCAGGACCGCCTGTAGCAGCAATAGAACTTCCATAACTCTTGGGAATGAAGAATCCGCCGTAAGCACCTACTGCAGAACTAAAACCGAGCACTGCTGCAGCTTCTTTATTGGCATCACGAATTGCTTGGTCCTTGTCGGCCTGAGTATTGCCAGCGGCACGTTGACGCTCTGTCAAGAAAATGACTGGGATCATGCGGAAAGTTGATCCATTGCCAATTCCAGATGTTGCAAACAACACCATAAATGCAAACAAGAATCCGTAGAAGTCACCACCCGCGCCTTTAAGAGGCAGATAATTCAAGACTGCAAGTACACCAGCACCCATTGCAATGAAGTTCCAGAATGTAACTCTGGCGCCGCCTAGCTTATCTGCCAGCCATCCACCTATAGGTCTTGCTAATGCACCAACCAATGGTCCAAGCCATGCATAACTAAGCGCGTTAACGCCAGGAAATTGGCTCTTAATCAGCAAAGGAAAGCCAGCTGAGTAGCCAATAAAAGAGCCGAAGGTACCCAAATACAACCAGCACATGAGCCAGTTATGTTTGCGCTTAAAAATCACTGCTTGATCAGCAAAAGAGGCTTTTGCCTCAGCCAAATCGTTCATACCAAACCAGGCAGCAATTGCCGATACCGCAATAAAAGGCACCCAAATGAAGCCAGCATTTTGCAGCCACATTGGAACTTCTTTACCGGCTTTTAAAATTATTGTGGAGTCACCACCTAAACTACCAAATACGCCTGCTGTAATCACTAGCGGTACAACTAACTGAACAATAGATACCCCCAAATTACCTAGACCTGCATTAAGGCCTAAAGCCGTGCCTTTTTGCGCTTTGGGGTAAAAGAAGCTGATATTAGCCATTGAGGAAGCAAAATTTCCGCCACCCAACCCACATAACAAGGCTAGCAAGATGAAAAACTCATAAGGGGTTGCCGGATTCTGGACTGCAAATCCGATGCCAACAGCAGGAATTAATAATGATGCCGTTGAAATTGCCGTCCAGCGTCTGCCTCCAAAGATTGGAACTGCAAAAGAATAAAAAATTCGCAGAGTAGCGCCACATAATGCAGGAAGGGATGCCAACCAAAAAAGTTGATTCGTCGAGAATTTAAATCCAACATTCGGCAAGTTCACCACTACTACTGACCACACCATCCAGACTGCAAATGCGAGGGTTAATGCCGGAATCGAGATCAATAAATTGCGCTTCGCGATCGGCTTTCCAGTAAATTCCCAAAACTGCTTATTCTCCGGCTCCCAGCGCGAAATTACGGTCGAGGACATGATGTTTCCTTTTCTTTGCGATATTTAAGAAAGCGATGGAATGGATTTAGCACCCATCACTTCAGATTTACGAACTTCAGTGAGATACATCCAGATAAGCGATACCCACACTACGCCGTACATCAGCATGAATGCACTTGAACGAATCCCTGTGATATCTAAAATGGCGCCAAACATAATCGGCAGAATGAATCCGCCAAAACCACCGGCCAAACCAACAATTCCTGAAATGGTGCCGATATTTTCTGGGTAGTCGTCGCCGATATATTTGAAAACACTGGCCTTACCAAACGCCCATGCAATGCCCAAGATGAACATGAGGCCAGTAAACAAATAAATATTTAGGCCAATGTGAAAAGTCTCAGGCCCATTAATCGTTTGGATAGTGAAATCGGTTTGGGGGTAAGAGAGTAAAAAAAGGCAAATCCAACTTACCCACATTACCCACCAAGTGACCTGATGGGCACCATATTTGTCAGATAACCATCCACCAATTGCTCTTAATACGCCACCAGGTAATGAGAAACATGCAGCAAGTAATGCGGCGGTCCGAATTTCCAGACCAAACTCACCGACGTAGTACTGCACCATCCACAAACTGAGGCCAACATAACCACCAAAGACAATGCTGTAGTACTGGCAGTAGCGCAATACTTTCGGGTCTTTTAGGGCTTTTAATTGATCTTTAAAGGAAATATTGCTCGTTACCAAATGAGAAGGATCGCTAGCACTAAAAATCCAAAATAAGAGTGCTGCGCCCAACATAACGCCTGCATATACCTGCGGTACTACAGCCCAACCAAATGCCACCACCAAGGCAGGCGCTATAAATTTGTTAACTGCGGCACCAGAGTTACCAGCACCATAGACGCCCATTGCAAAACCCTGACGATTTTTTGGGAACCATCTTGCTACATAAGGAGTGCCGACAGAGAACGATCCGCCAGCCAAGCCTACGAATAGACCAATAACCAGAAAGTGCCAATATTGGCTGGCATAACTCATCATCCAGATAGGAATAACTGTAGAGAGCATCAGTAAAAACATCACAATGCGACCACCGAATCGATCGGTCCAGATTCCCAGGGGCACACGTACAAGTGAACCAGTCAAAATAGGGGTAGCTGTTAAAAGACCAAATTGAGTTGCACTTAAGTCGAGTGATTTTTTAATCGGTATACCAATCACCCCGAACATCATCCACACCATAAAGCAAACGGTGAAGGCAAATGTGCTGACAATCAAAACTGAATATGCTTTAGCGCTAGTTTTGGCTATCGAACTCATGAATACCCCTTAATGTCATGAGTTAATTATCAAAACTAACGGGGATTAAGAATATCCTCCAAAAGACTACTTTCAAAAAGCAGTCGAACTATAGGCAGCTGTGGCTTATAGTTCTTTAGGACTAGTACTTACGAAATAATGCCTTCAGCATTGGCAAACACTGCCACCTGTACTCGAGAAGTCAAGTTGAGCTTTCTCAAAATATGCTGTACGTGAATCTTGACAGTAGTTTCAGCTATGCCAAGCTGCCGAGCGATTTCTTTATTACTTGACCCAACGGCAATCAAGCGGACAGTATCGATCTCCCTGGGTGATAACGTAGCCGCCAAAGAAGTATTTGAGGGCTTATCTTCTTTTCTGGTATTGGTCTTAAAGGCACTAACTAGCTTATGAGTCAGCTCCTTGCTAATAACCGACTCACCTTCAAACGCCTTCCGAATGCCAAGTAGAAGCTCGTCTTTCTCGCTAGTTTTAAGCAAATACCCCTGGGCGCCATTTTGCAAAGCTTGCATTAAATCAGATTCATCTTCGCTCACTGTAAGCATGATGACAGTCGAATCAGGGGATGCATGAAAAATATCAGGGAGCGATTGAATGCCACTGGCGCCAGGCAAATGATTGTCAAGCAAGATTACATCCGGCTTTAGAGATTTACATAAGCGTAACGCCTCAATAGCGTCCCCAGCTTCGCCGACAATATCAAAGTCACTGGCCTGCGAAATTAAAGCGATCAAACCTCGCCTAAATAAGGTGTGGTCGTCAACAACTAGAATCCGGATTTTTTCCAATTTTTTCCACACCTTCAATATTGAGATAACAGAATATCACCTACGTAGGTAAAGTTAACGATATGCAGGTTCCTGCCAATGCCTCCGAGCTCAACTCCAGCTTGGCTCCAATTTTATTGGCACGTTCCTGCATGATACTCATCCCCACATGCGTGCTATCAACCGTATTTAGCTCTGTTGAAAAACCAATCCCATCATCAATTACTCTAAACGTCCATTTTGGCGATTGCGCTACTTCGACTCTTACAATGCTCGCTTTCGAATGCTTTCTGATATTTGATAAGGCCTCTTGAATGACATGCATTACCTGAATCTGAACATCTGGCGCTAAAGGAAGTCCTTGCCCTTCAACAGATAGCTCAGTATGAATACCGGATTGGTGCTCGAATTTTTGTAAAGTCGTCTTTATCGCAGGTTCAATATCCTCGGTATTAGTACGCGTTCTAAAATGCAACAAAAGCTCGCGCACGTCACTATAACTTTCTCTCAAGCCTTCATCCAACTCACCTAGGATAGTTTTGGCCTTTTCCGTAGCGGGCTCTACGATCTCATCTCTGAGCATTCCAACCTGTAATTTTAAAAACGCTAGTGACTGCGCAATTGAATCATGCAACTCTCTTGCTAATAAACTGCGCTCCTCAGAAATTGCCGCCTCTTTCTCCAAAGCTTTAATTCTCAAAGCCTCCATTGCCCCAGCCAAATGATGCGCCAAGGTCCCTAGCAAGGCCCTCTGATCTGAATCTATCGACTGCTCCTTAGTATAAAAAATATCAATTTCGCCAAGTAAATCTTGCTGAAATAGGATCGGAACCGAAATAAGGGCGTTATAACCTGCCTTTACGCAATGCCGATCCGCCTCTATCTTTGGATCAAATGTAATTACCTGAATTTCTGCATTACCACTAGACTGTCCACAGTAACAGTCTCCAGCAACCAAACATTGCTCTTCCTCGGCAATGGATGAGGGTAAATTTGCGCCAGATAATAAAAAATATCTCGTATTTGCCTGATCTGTCCAACGTATCGCGATGGCAGAAGCGTCCGTTATAGATAAAATTCGCTTTGAAAATCCTTGAGCCAATCTTTCCAGATTATCTTCTGTTGAAACGAATGAACTCAAATCATATAGCGCTTGCAAACGATTTTGTCGCTCTTGTAAATGGAATGTCTTTTCCCGGACCTTTGCCTCTAACCCGCTATACAAGTCACTAATAGTTTCAGTCATTGAATTAAAGCCGATTGCCAAATCACCAAATTCATCTTTTGCCTCGATTTGAACTCGTGTATTTAATTTTCCGGATCTCACACCATCAAAACCAATGCGCAGCTTCTCTACTGGATCTAAAATAACGGAATACCCCACATACATGATGACTAATGTGGCAAAAAGAGAGATAGCCAACATAGCAAACTGGAATAGATGGAGCATATTTGTCCAGTAATCAACCTCGACTTCTATTGACCCGACAAACCGATCAATATTCGCAACAAAATTATCAATGCGCGATACAGAAATACTGGTAGCCTTCCTCGTCTGTAGATCATCTTTGATGCTGCTCCATTGACCAGAAATATTTAGAAACAATTGTTTATTTAATTGATTCCAAGGCACAAATAGCGGCCGAGCTGGATCTCCATATTTAAGGGTAATGATGCTGTTGTCAAACTTAGTTATTAGCTTAGTTGTTGCCGCAGCATCACCCTCATTTACCAGAAGGGCTAACTGATAAGTTTGCATTCTCATGCGGCCAGCCTCATTGATTGCTGCCGCGCCACCCTCAAGCTTCCAAGTAACCCATAAAGTAAAGCTAATAGAAATCATCGCCAACACCAAAAGTGTCGTGCCAATGATCATTAGTTTCTTTTTTAAGGTAAATTCGGTATTCTTCATTCCACAACATATAAATAATGATACAAAGAGACAAAGAGCCCAATTGGCTTCATCGCCTACACCCAGGACTATTTGGCATGTCCCTAAGCTTACTTAGCCTCTCCTTCGCATGGAGTAAATACTCTCACGTCACTTCAATTTCAACTTTTTGGATTGAACGTTTTTTTCTTGTACTCGGCATCTTCATTCTATGCTTTCTAACAATACTCTGGAGTATTAAGGCGATTTTTTATCCTCAAGCGATTAGGGAGAAGTTCTTAAACCCGGTTTTAGGCCCAATGATGGCTTATTTTCCTATTAGCACAATGCTTGCTATCGCTCTACTATTCCCCAGATTTCCGGAATACTCTACGTTTGCTTATACGTTAACTGCTATCGCGCTCATTATTCAAGTCACCATTGCTTGGCGAGTGGTTCATATGCTCTCAATGGGTAATATGCCCACTGACCAAGTAACACCAGCGCTGTATCTACCCATTGTTCCTGGCGGCTTAGTTGGAGGCGCTGCGTTAGCTGCAATTGGATTGCCTGGATTTGGATATCTTGTATGGGGAATGGGTCTTGGAGGTTGGGCGTTATTAGAAATGCGCATTTTGCATCGCTTGTTTGCAGGCCCTCTGCCACCGCAATTTCGCCCAACTATTGGAATTGAAATGGGTCCAGCAGCAGTTAGCACCATCACCGCCATTACGATTTGGCCAAACCTTCCAGTTGATGCCATCTTGGTAGGTTTGGGTATTGCATCAGGTCCTATTTTTGCAGTACTCACGAGATGGCGGTCTTGGACGGCGGTCCCCTTTTCATTTGGATTTTGGTCATTTGCATTCCCTGCTGCTGCAACCACCTCTTGCGTCATTGAGGCGGTTATACGAGGAGGCTGGCCCCATCAAGCTGCGACGATTGCAATTGCTATTTCTACTGCGCTTGTCCTATTTTTGCTAGCCCGAACAATAATTCTGTTGATTCAACAAAAACTATATTGAACTCACTGCATCCACAGATGATTAGCCACACGCTCCGACGTAACCACAACTTGTGCAGTAATCACAGCCATCTTTTTTTATCATCGCATGAGCGCCACAGTCCGGACATTTTTTCCCAGCCATTAGGCCCCCGCCCGTGCTTTTTTGAGAATCAAGCTCACCAATCGTAAACTCATCTGCAGCTTTAAATTCTGTAATTCCCCTTTTGGCTAGGATATTCTCAATAGCAAAAGCTACAGCAGCCACTTCAGAGTCATGCCACATTGGGGCTACAGCACCATCTTGCTTTTTCTTCGTTCCTAATCGAACAGGCCCTCTATCCCAAGCAACCTTCCTCATATCGCTTAAAGCTCTAGCAAGAAAGCCTCCCCGCGCTGCAAGAGAGAGCATTCGCATACTCGAAGTAATCCACTGCTGAGACTCTCCACTTTGACCTACAGGCATAAAAAATTCAATTGCCCTCTCAACACTTGCTTTCTTGCCAGCAACCACCCCCTCAACAGTCAAAAAGGAAATAATTAAATACAGCGTTTTTTGCCCATCCTGAGTCCAGTAATTAATTTTCTCAGCCACCGCAGGTAATTCGCCATTAGGACGGCGATCCACCACTTTTTTTGACGGACTATTTCTCCAATCCTCGCCATCTAGATCTGCGCTTAAGGGATTCTCGTTTGGACTAGGAGTTACCTGCAATACCGAACCCAAAATACTATTGGGTCGATAGGTGGCCATTCCCTTGAGCCTGGACTTCCATGCCGTTAGATATAGATCCTTAAATTTCTCATAAGGATAATCTGCCGGAACATTTACCGTTTTTGAAATGGCGGTATCAATAAATGGTTGAACTGCTTCCATCATCAAAATATGATCTTCAGCAGACATTTCTAAGGCAGTTACGAAATACTCTGGCAATACATTGACGTCTCCACCCAATTCCTTATACATCCTCCAAGCGTGATCCTCAACCGCATACTCTTTCGTTGAGCCATCAGCCTCTCTTTTCTTTCTGGTATATGTCCATGAGAAAGGAGGCTCAATTCCATTTGATGCATTATCTGCGAATGCAAGACTCACTGTTCCAGTAGGCGCTATCGACAACAGGTGGCTATTTCTCAAGCCAAACTGCCGAATTTTTTTCTTCAAATCCTCACCAAGTCGACTCGCAAAATTTCCACCCGAAAGATATTGGTCGATATCCAAATCTGGAAATGACCCTTTCTCCTGAGCCAATGCAATTGAAGCCTCGTAGGAAATATCACGCAACTTTTCTGATATTTCCGCGGCCTTTAATCTCGCTGGAGCGCTGTTGTATGCCAGCTTAAGCATAATTAAGGCATCTCCAAGACCGGTAAAGCCTACGCCAATACGTCGCTTTGAGTGGGCCTCTAATCCCTGCTCTTCAAGTGGCCAGTATGTTGCATCCAAGACATTATCAAGCATGCGTACTTGAACCTTCACTACTTCAGAGAATTTATCGAAATCAAAATAAGGTTCACCTGAAAACCCGAAAGGATTGACGATAAATCTGGGGAGAATTATAGGGCCTAGGTCACAACAACCATAGGGAGGCAAGGGCTGCTCACCACAAGGATTGGTCGCCTCAATCCTCTCGCAATAATACAAATTATTATCCTGATTAATATTGTCCAGAAATAAAATTCCAGGCTCGGCAAAATCATAGGCCGATTGCATAACCGCATCCCAAACATCTCTTGCTTTTACTTTCTTGTATACCCAGATTTGATCCGATTTTTGGTAAGCTCCATCCGCAATCAATAATTCACCAGGCTTTGCCTTGTGTACTAGCTCCATCTCCCCATCATTTTCAACCGATCGCATGAAATCATTTGAAACGCCAACGGAGACATTGAAGTTATTCCATCGACCCGGCGTTCTTTTTGCCGTAATGAAATCCAATATATCTGGGTGGTCTATTCTCAATACGCCCATTTGAGCCCCCCGTCTTGATCCAGCGCTTTCTACTGTGGAGCAGGATTGATCAAATACATTGATGTAACTACAAGGGCCTGAAGCAATTGAGGCGGTTCCTTTGACCTCGGAACCTTTTGGTCGAATTCTAGAAAAGTCATACCCAACCCCGCCGCCACGACGCATAGTTTCGGCAGCCTGCTTTAAAGCCTCATAAATACCAGGGTAACCATCCTCATCTAAGTCCTGAATACAATCTCCAACCGGCTGCACAAAGCAATTAATTAGAGTTGCCTTAATCCCAGTTCCCGCTGAGCTCATAATGCGACCGGCGCCAATGGCGCCTGCATTGAAATTCTCCAAGAATTTCTTCTCCACTTCTTCGCGTAGAGACGGCTCTTCTACTGAGGCGAGACTTTTTGCCACCCTTGCAAAAATAGTTTGCTCATCTTTTTCACCATTTTTTAAATACTTTTCAGCTAATACATCAAAACTAATTGGCTGCATAACCATAATTTTCTGGCTCCACTTCTGACAATAATTGGGTAATTAATTCGATGACGGGGCGTATCTGATTGCCAAAAGGTAAGGCGCCGGCCCCTCGAAAAAACAACCCTTTCTGTACATTGCCAGTAAGGGCGCTCCCAAGGACCTTATCAATGCAAAATTGACCCCATGAACTATTACCATCACGCAAGCCGCAATCATGAAGGCAATCAAAAATCATTGTGCAACGTGGTTTTTTGCGAGCCGTACCTTGCAGAATGCTCTCAACCTTTAGATACTTTCCAAGCCAGGGAGTTTTGACTGCTCTAGCTGGAAGTCCAGCCACACTTAAAAACTCAACTAAATCCTTTTGTTTGGCATTAGCCAGCACATGTTTAAATGCCTCGTCAGCGTCGCTCTCACAAGTTACCGCAAAAGCAGTGCCTAACTGGACGCCAGATGCTCCAAGTGCCTGCAAGCGCTTAATGTCTTGTAAGGAAGAAACTCCGCCAGCTGCAATTAGCGGAATCTGCCCTTCAATTCCGATGGATTTAAAAAAAGTAAGCACCTCAGGGATGACATTTTCAAAATCAAATTTTGGGTTGTGAATATCCCCCACGCTAGATGCCCCTACATGCCCTCCAGCCAATCTAGGATTCTCGATCACAATGGCATCAGGAAGACGCCCTTTCTTCATCCATTTTTTTACTAATAATTGAACGCCTCTAGATTCTGACAGAATTGGAATCAAAATGGCATCCGGAAAATCTGCCGCTAGATCCGGTAAATCAAGCGGTAAGCCGGCACCCACTACGATGGCATCAGCTCCATTCTCTAAGGAACACCTCACATAGGCGGCATACTCATTCACAGCCTTCATGACGTTTACTGCAATTAAACCAAATCCCTCAGAATCTACTTTAGCCTGGGTAATTTCCCGCCTTAATGCCTCAATGTTCGCTTTATTAATGACCTCTCGACTATCCGAACAAGGAGATAGGTGTTGGGTCTCTTGCATTAAGTCTGGATGCAAACGTCTCAAATCAATGGAGGAGATCGTTCCCATGCCTCCATTTTTTGCAACTGCGCCCGCAAGACGATGAGCTGATACCCCTACACCCATACCGCCTTGCACAATAGGAAGAATTGTCTTGCCTTTGATGACTAGCGGTGTAATCCCGCTCTTAGTTAGTAGATCTCCTGAAAGAGAAGGAATCATCATATTCATTGGCATACCCATATAAGAGACTGCGCTATCAACTCAATAGCGCCACTACCCTGGTTGCCCATCCAAGCGGGGCTTGGTAAGCCAAGGAAAGTACTTGTAGATGTAAAGAATGAAAGCCAAACACCAGCAGATGCCAGCTAACCCAATCGTAAAATGGAACCAAACGCCCACTGTTAAATGCGCAACCATCCAAATGACTGCTGTCACCTGCACCAATACATAACAGCTCACTTCTATTGCCCCTGCCTTAATCAGCCTGCCTGTATGCCCCATAGCCGTTCTGGTAATCATGCCAATAATTAAGCCGCCCGTAGCACCAATACCAAAAGCATGCAGAGCGATATACATGGAGACCAGCCCAAAAGATGAAAAGCCGAGGAGGATAAAACCTAAAGGAATCCAAAAATAGGCAGCGTGTAGGATCCATACGATTGGCTTGGATCGTGTAGCCAAAGGCTTCCAACCTAACAGCAAAATAAACTGTAATACGCCGGTCAGAATGCATATGAGAGCAGTAACAACGCTGACTGAAAAGAATATCCAAAGCAAAAAGGACGTCGCACTGAATGCCAGCACAACAGTTGCAAATGATTTATTGCGAAACTGCTTTATTCCCACAATGGCATTCGCGGTAAAGCTTGGAATAACTCGACCACCAATCATGATTTCAATCATCACAATTAAGAATAACGATGAGATCAAAGGAACATTGCTATCAATACCGATATGTCCATAAGCAGACATATAGAACAATCCATTCAGTATCCCCAAAACACTGAGAATAAGAGGCAGGAAAAGATTTCTCACCATACTTCTTTGTAATATCAACTTACCAATAATCATTGCGATGATCGGCAAAAACAGAATGTCAATAATCACAAAATACGAACTAAATAACGGACCAAGTCGTCCCGCAATCCAGAAAAATGCTAGCAGCATTAACGATCTGCCCTTAGGTGTCTCAAGTCCCGTCCATGATCTAACTGCAGTTAGGGAGAAGCCAGCTACAACTGTTGTTGCAAACCCAAAAATCATTTCATGAGCATGCCACTGAATTCCAGGAATCGAGCCAATCCCTCGAATGCCTGAACCACTAAGCTCCATCAGCCATTCCAAAATAGCCGCTACAGACCAAAATGCCGCCAATAAATAAAATGGTCTAAAGCCTAGCGCAAAAAGAGGGGTGGTCTTTTTTGTCATATCTACTTTAATTAAGACTTCGCCTCTAATTCTGCAATGCGCTTTTTGAGTTCACGATCTGTCTGAAAGCGCTCTGTATCATCCCTAACAATGGCTGCGATAGCGCCTACATTGCCATCTTCATCCATCAGCATTGCCACTGTAAAAGCAATTGATAAAGCTTTGCCTTCTTTGTGAAGGGCCGGTACGGTGAGCAAGGTAGAACCGTAGCGGGTCGTTCCCGTTTCCATGGATTTTTTATACCCATCCCAGTGCCGTAATCTAAAACGCTCTGGCGTAATGATGTCCAAACTTTTGCCTAGAGCTTCAGCAGCCGAGTATCCGAAAATTCTTTCTGCAGATGCATTCCAAAAAACAATATCACCTTTGGCATCTGAAATCACAACACCATCACCCATCACGTTGGCTAATTTCTCAAAATCAACTTGGTATTTCATATTCAGACAAACTCCGTAAGCTAGGGATCAAAAGGTCTATTGTTTTTAGATTTTTGGATTCTCCACGTAACCATGGGTTATTGAAATAGCTCTATAGAACTATGCCCAACAATAAGGTCTCTTTAAACGCTTGAAATGCAGACTTCATTTGCCATAAATCAAATACTCGGAGATAAACATAGGCTTAAATACACATAAAAATTGATATGCTAAAAAAATTTCCCCTCAACCCACCACATCCAGAACGAGTATGCTGGGGATGCGAGAGATATTGCCCGTCGAATTCAATGGCATGTGGAAATGGATCCGATAGAACACAGCATCCCCATGAGCTTTTTGGAGATGGCTGGGAAAGCTGGGGGCTAGATGATCGAAAGTCTTTTAATCATCTGAAGAAATCAGAATATAAATGAACGATCTGTTATTGCTAGAGTCGCTCCGCGGTTAATTAAATCACCGCTTAAAAGACAAAGCCCCCACAGGACTTGAACCAGGGGCCAAAGCATTCCGGTTTGTGTGGCTTTCACTCCTCCATGGACTATGCATTCATCATATAAAGATTTGCATCCTTACTTAGATGGTTGCCGTCTAGTCTCTATACCTTCAATAGCACTTTCGCACTGAAGCTTGGCTCGACGTTAGCGTATTCATTTCTGAACTTAGCTTTCTCCGAATTTGACACCATCCCTTATGCAGTTTCCACGCATAAGGCACAACTTTCGCTATGAGGCGGATATCCAAAGAAAACCACTGGGATTTCAAGGTATTACCTCACCTGTTTATCGATGTTGGAGCGTTTGTGTGACTAACCTCCTTGCCAGCATTCGATACCCAATGAGATTTAGAAAAATAGCTCTTAAGTTCCGCAGTTACCTCAATTAATCTCTGCTGATCATTCGAAGAAATCAAGATATCGTCCATATAGACGCTCAA